>VAPL010108647.1_pt1 | contig 13696 bp, 14 predicted proteins | sample 3395061 | NCBI WGS metagenome assembly VAPL01 (sample SAMN08290444, study PRJNA428436) | hydrothermal vent metagenome | isolation source: Deep-sea hydrothermal vent chimney 2 | place: Pacific Ocean: Juan De Fuca Ridge | depth 2182 m m | reverse complement strand
GCTTGGTTTCGGCGCCTTGCGGAACCGGGCTGATACCTAGATGTTCCAGATACCACGCAGTTAATTTGGCGGGGTCTTGCGCACGAAAAAAGAACCCTCCGACGCCTTTAACTTTCTGCATCGTCTTCCTCCTGCTTGAACATATGGGCTCAAATATACCGAGTTACCGCTATCGATACCAGCAACCGCCAATAAACACGGCGTCTGCTGGCAATAACATGTCGATTCTGTCTTGTTATCCGCCTCAATCAGCCGCTAAAAATCGCACAAGAGCTTGTTGGGGCCTATTTGCCCTGTGTTTTGAAGGAGACCACCGAGATGAAGGTACTTGTGCCCGTCAAACGTGTGATCGACTACAATGTGAAAGTGCGTGTTAAAGCGGACGGAAGCGGCGTCGATCTGGCGAATATTAAAATGTCGATGAACCCGTTTGACGAAATTGCGGTTGAGCAGGCGATCCGTCTGCGCGAAGCCGGCAAAGTTGAGGAAATCATCGCCGTTTCCATTGGTGTGAAGCAAAATCAGGAAACCCTGCGCACGGCACTGGCAATGGGGGCTGATCGGGCCATTCTGGTTGTCGCTACAGACGATGTTCACACGGATATTGAACCTTTGGCCGTTGCTAAAATTCTGAAAGCCATTGTTGACGAAGAACAGCCGGGCATTGTGCTGGCGGGCAAGCAGGCGATTGACAACGATATGAACGCAACCGGCCAGATGCTGTCGGCATTGCTGGGCTGGTCACAAGGTACTTTTGCTTCAGAGCTGGATATTGATGGTGACAGCGCCGTTGTTACCCGTGAAGTTGACGGTGGTTTACAGACAATCAAGGTTAAGATGCCGACGATTGTTACGGTTGATCTGCGTTTGAATGAGCCGCGTTACGCGAGCCTGCCGAACATCATGAAGGCCAAGAAAAAGCAGATGGATGAAAAGACGCCAGCCGATTACGGGGTTGATACAACGCCGCGGCTAAAAATCGTTTCAACCACCGAACCGGAAACCCGCAAGGCCGGTGAAATTGTTGGCTCGGTTGACGAGCTGGTAGAAAAACTTAAAGAAGTGGGGGCGATATAATGGCTGTTCTTCTTCTCGCAGAAGTAAACGACGGTGAACTGTTTATGGATGCAACCGCCAAGGCTGTCGCTGCTGCGCAATCGTTGGGTGATGTCACGGCACTTTGTGTAGGTGCGACCTGTAGCGCGGCTGCCGAGGCCGCCGCCAAGATCGACGGTGTATCCAAGGTTATTTGCGCCGAGCATGATCTGTATGGTCACCGTCTGGCCGAACCGGTTGCAGCGCTGATGGTATCGATAGCTGGCGATTATTCCCACATTGTCGCCCCTGCTACGACCGACGCTAAAAACATCATGCCGCGTGTTGCTGCATTGTTAGATGTGATGGTGATCAGTGATGTGTCCGGCGTTGTCGATGCAGATACGTTTGAGCGTCCGATTTATGCCGGGAATGCAATTCAGACGGTTAAGTCTTCGGACGCGACAAAGGTCGTGACCATTCGGACATCGACGTTTGATGCCGCCGGTGAAGGCGGTTCTGCACCGGTCGAAAATATTGGCGCGGCCAGTGATCCGCAGCTTTCTGAGTGGGTTGAGGATAAAGGTGCGACATCTGATCGCCCTGAGCTGACCAGTGCTGGTGTGGTTGTATCCGGCGGTCGCGGTGTCGGGTCGGAAGATGACTTTGCCCTGATCGAAAAACTGGCCGACAAACTGGGCGCTGCTGTTGGTGCGTCACGCGCCGCGGTGGACAGTGGTTACGCGCCGAACGATTGGCAAGTTGGGCAGACCGGCAAGGTTGTTGCGCCTGATTTATACGTTGCCGTCGGTATATCCGGTGCGATCCAGCATCTGGCAGGTATGAAGGACAGCAAGGTCATCGTTGCGATCAATAAGGACGAAGAAGCACCAATTTTCCAGGTTGCTGATTATGGTCTGGTTGCTGATCTGTTTGACGCCGTACCCGAGTTGATCGAAAAACTCTGACGCAATACTTTAGGCAAACAACGAATACGGCCCGCACCAATTTGCGGGCCGTTTTGTTGTCAGAGCGTTGCCAGCAAAGTTTCCAGCTTTAGCGCTGCTGCCTCATGAACCACAGGCCCTAACATTTGCCGTGCGGCTGGTTCTTCCATTTGCGAAAAATACATTCGTTCATGTCCGGCGCTGATTTCATCCGGCGTGGCGACAATTTCCACGACACCTACAACCAAATCGGAAAGCTGGTCTAGCATTGATCGACCTAAGAATCCGGGATCACGAATGGGTTTTTGCGGATGGCTGGCATCGTCAGGCCCATGTTCCGATAGCCACAACAGGATGATCTTACCGCCAATCAGCCCCAGCATCGTTTGCATCCGAACTACCCATTGTCTCCGCAGCTCTATTCTTAAGGAATCAAAATGCTTCGGTGAATTTTTCTCCAAGACGTTAAGCAAATGGCCGGTAAAATGAATTTCGGTGAAATCCACTTTTTTGTATAGCGAGCGTAGCTTGTCGGACGCTTCTAAAAAACGGTCGTTGCGTCGGGGATGTACGGAATAGTAGATATTCGACATATTCTGTGCGCCGGTTAGCTCAATAACCGTTATGTCTGCCTTTTTACAAATTTCCAATATAGCCGGATCGTTTGCGAAAACATCAATACCCGCGTTCATGCAGCCAAGATTGACAATTGAACGCCCCGTCAGCGTTTCCAGTAAATCTGGATAGGGTTGATCTACAAATTTCCCATAGGTTTCCGACCCTCCAATCGCAGCGCAATAGTTCCCCGTCAGAGATTTCTCAGGGCCGCGGAACATAATTTTTGACGCGCCATACCGACACGGATAGTAGTTTTGGGCCCCCTGCCCAAGGTATTCAAAAGCCATTTTCACCCACCATATTTAGTCACCCAGGGCAGAGATTCTCAGAGACTGGTTGCGAAAGTGCTAAACTGCCAACTTGAGCTAAAGTTTATCATCCCTTCGGCCTTGCGCCTTTGATTACCGGGGGCATATGGTCTGACCTAGATTGAGAAAGGATCGTCATGGAAGTCTCAGCGATAGGGATTGTCGGCGCGGGGCAAATGGGCAATGGCATTGCCCATGTTTGCGCACTTGCAGGGTATGACGTTATTCTGAACGATATTAGTGATGACGCGCTAAGTGCAGCACTGTCGTTGATTGGGAAAAATCTTGAACGACAGGTGTCGCGGGAAAAAATATCTGAGGCGGATAAAGATGCTGCTATTGCCCGCATCCAGACTACAACAACCCTTAGTGAGTTGGGCAAAACTGATCTTATTATTGAAGCTGCCACCGAGCGTGAAACCGTAAAAGCTGCGATATTTGAAGATCTGTTGCCGCATCTTCAGCCGCATACGATCCTGACGTCCAACACGTCTTCGATCTCGATTACCCGGCTTGCATCACGTACGGACCGGCCGGAAAAATTCATGGGTTTTCATTTTATGAACCCGGTGCCGGTAATGCAGTTGGTTGAGCTGATCCGCGGGATCGCAACAGATGAACCTACTTTCACTGCCTGCCAACAAGTTGTGGATAGGCTGAACAAAACCGGCGCAAGTGCTGAAGATTTTCCGGGTTTTATCGTCAACCGCATCCTTATGCCGATGATAAATGAGGCCGTCTATACGCTGTATGAAGGGGTTGGGTCGGTAAAATCCATCGACGAATCTCTGCGTCTTGGAGCCAACCACCCGATGGGACCGCTGGAGCTGGCAGATTTTATCGGGCTGGATACCTGTCTGGCAATTATGAACGTCCTGCACGACGGGCTGGCAGATACCAAGTATCGCCCCTGCCCATTGCTAACAAAATATGTAGAGGCCGGATGGCTGGGGCGCAAAACAAAGCGCGGATTTTATGACTATAGCCAGAACCCGCCGGTTCCGACGCGCTAGGCTACAGGTCTTTTAGGGCCAGCGTATGGTCACGCAGCCAGGCCATAAAGTCACTTTGGTTGGTGCTGTGTTCCCTTAACGACTCGGCCGTTAAAGGCTTACCAACAACGGGTTTCTGAGGTTTGTTCAACGCATGGACAACTTCGTGCAGCAAAAGACCCTGACGCAACGTTGCTGAGATTCTGTCGGCCATCAGATAGAGCCGCGAATTTTGACCGGGGAAATAGATTGGCAACACGGTCGCACCTGAACGGCTGATCATTTTCGCAGTGAACGGGTTCCATTCACTTTCAATCGCCGGGCCGAACATAGTTTCAGCCGAGGCAACTTCACCTGCCGGGAAAAGGATGATCACTCCGCCATTTTTAAGATGCTCCATCGCGGTTTTTCGCATCTTGATGCTTTCGCGAAACGAATCTTCTTCGTGCGGGAACGGGACCGGCAGCATGAATTTGCTGATTTCTTTGATACCGCTGATCAGAGACCGGGTCAGTATCAGGAAGTCTTCGCGCTTACGCCCGACAAGTTGGGCCATCACCATGCCATCCACCATGCCGTGTGGATGGTTTGCGACAACGATCAGCGGGCCGGTTGCGGGGATATTATCAACATTTTCGTCTGGGGTAATCAGGTCAATCCCCATGTAATCCAGGGTCTGGGTAAAGAATTCCAGACCTTCTTTTACCTCGGTTTTTTCAAACTTACGGATCAGCCGTAACAGCGGAATTTTTCCCGTCAGCCATTCTATGGCGCGAATTGTGTAAATCTTTTTGGGGTCGGTGAAGGTCCCGGAATAGGACAGCTTGCGCTTGTCGTACGGCACGTATTTATCCGGTGCCTCTGGCTGTCCTTGCAGCGCTGTATCCTGATAACTGTCCACCAAAGCCTACGCCCTGTCCTGTTTGCCGGTGATACGCACCGTGTCATACATCTTCGCCAAACCGGCCCACAATCAGTGCTTCAACTGCGTCAGCAAGTTTCAGCGCTTCCGGCCCGTCTGTCAGCACCTCAATAGTTGTTCCTTTTGACGCCGCCAACATCAATAACCCCATTATACTGTCACCCGAGGCATTCATACCATCCTTTAACACCTCTGCGGTGGCATCATGGGCTTCGACCACCTCTACCAGTTTGGCTGACGCCCGGGCGTGCAACCCCTTTTCATTTATTATCGTAAGAATTCTATTGGTCATTTCTATTATCTGTCCCGGAATTTACTGTATTACGAATCACAACTATCAATATACTTTCGGCCTGAGTGTTTGGCTTTTTCAACCGCTTCTTCAATGCTCAGATGGCGGGATTTTGCCAGTTTGATCAGCATTGGAAGATTGGCGCCATAAAGATTTATACGGTTATGTGGGTTGCAAGCCAGCAGCGATAAATTGGAGGGCGATCCGCCATACATGTCGGTGACAACAACTACGCCGCTGCCAATATCTACGCCGTCAGCGGCGGCGCATATTTCTGATTGTTTGAGAATGCGATCATGGTCAGCTTCTATCGAAACAACCTGAATCCCGGATTGCTTGCCGACGACGTGTTCGACAGCGGCCAAATATTCCCGAGCCAGCCCACCATGTGCGACGATCACGATTCCGATCACGTCTTATCCTCATCTTTTTTGTTTTTCCGAGCTCCGCTATCCGCGCGCCTTTCAAGTTCCCGGTGACGCTTAGACACCTGCCACCCGGATGCTGCAAGCGCATTCGCCAGGTTTTCCGTAAGGGCAACAGAGCGGTGTTGACCGCCAGTACAGCCAAAAGCAATCGCGATGTGCGACTTTCCTTCCTGCGAAAAGGCAGGCAGCAGCATCGAAACAAGCCCAGTCACTTTTTCAAAGAATTCCTGATAACGGGCATCCTGTTCAATGTATTGACGGACCTCTTCAGAGCGCCCATCAAAGCTGCGTAAAGCTGGTTCCCAGTAAGGGTTTCGCAAGAAACGGCAGTCAAAAACCATGTCGACACCGCGTGGCATACCGCGCTTGTATGAAAACGACTGAACGGATACCGCCAACTGGTTTTCGGCCGAGGTGTCAAACCAGCGTTCCATTTCTTCGCGCAGGTCGTGGGGGGAAAGATCGGTGGTGTCGATCAGTATATTTGCGCGCGCCCGGATAGGGACCAGCAGGTCAAACTCGCGTTCAATTCCCTGAACGGGGGATTCGTCGGGGGCCATGGGATGTCTGCGGCGGGTTTCCGAAAAACGTCGGATCAAAACGCCAGCACTACAATCCAGATATAATACTTCGATGTTCAGATCAGATTGGGCTGTAAACGTATCGATAACTTCGATCATCGCGTTCACCGAAAAATCGCGGTTTCGCACATCAATCCCCAGCGCAAGGGGGCGCCCGATTGGGGGGCCGTCCAAAAGTCGACCGATTAGCGAAAGTGGAAGATTGTCTATCGCTTCAAAGCCAATGTCTTCCAGTGCATTAACCGCAGTGGAACGCCCAGCCCCGGATGGGCCGGTAACAAAAACGATCCGTTGGACGGATTGTGAAACATCGTCCAAATTTTTTTTGTCTTGCCGGGTCGGCATCAAGCGCTCCTTCCGCCGCGCAGGTATTGCAGAATTGCTGCGGGAAAATGAGCGTAGCACGGGGTGTGAAGCAAGGGAATTCTGTGGCCAAGAAAAATAATATTGCGTTCTGGAGGAAAGCGATCAGTTTCTTCTGTCTCGAGATCAACAACAACGCGGACAATTGCGCTGGTTTGGTGGTTTGCCTTCAGCACCCCGACACCGCGGGCTTCTATCAATCCCAGTAAAGGTTTGGGGCAACTGGCGCGCAATCCGTGGTTCGTGTCGGTTAGTATGGTCCGGTCATCTGCGACCAGTATCGCACCGCGTGTTATCAGTTCCAGTGCCATCGCCGATTTCCCGGATCCGGATGCCCCGGTTAGCAACACCGCCGCATATCCCAGGGCAACGCAGCTGGCATGGATAGTTTCACTGGATTTCGGGTAAAGTTCCATTGCCTCGTTTTATACCAAGTGGCAAAGGGGGCAAGTCAGACCGGAAGGCCAACCACAAAACGTGCGCCTAATGGTTCCGAGGTTAAATCTGCTTCTGTCGGGCGAATGTTTTCTGCCCAGATAACGCCGCCATGTGCTTCGACAATTTGTTTGGAAATCGCCAATCCAAGACCTGAATTATTGCCAAACTGGTTTTCTGGCCGGGATGTATAGAACCGGTTGAAAATTTTAGTAAGTGCGGTTTCGGGGATGCCGGGGCCTGTATCCTCAACCACTACCAATACACGGTTGTCCCGTTTACGAGCCCAAACCCGGATCGCATCACCGTCTTCACAAAAAGATATGGCGTTCGAGATCAGGTTTACAAATACCTGCGCCAGACGGGCCTCTAGCCCTTGAATTTCAATGGCAGAAGTTGGCAAGTCTGAAATGAATTCGACACCTTTTTTCCGGGCTTCTTCGCCCAAATAGTCGGTGATGTTTGTCATCATCCGCAGCAGGTCAAATTCTTCCTCTTCTTCTTTGACCAACTCGCTATCGAGCCTGGAAGCGTTCGAAATATCGCTAACCAACCTATCCAATCTGCGTACATCATGTTCGATAACGTCAAGCAACTTGGTGCGCTGGTCATCACGCTTAGCGATACGCATGGTCCCAACAGCCGAGCGCAAAGACGCCAGCGGGTTTTTAAGCTCATGGGCAACGTCGGCGGCAAATTGTTCGTTTGCATCAATTCGTTCGTAAAGTGCGCCAACCATTCCCCGAAGCGCGCCGGAAAGTCGCCCAATTTCATCTGGGCGACCGGAAAGGTCGGGAATGCGAATTCGTGCCGGGCTGACTTTGCGTGAATCTCTGTCTCGCCCGACTTCAGCGGCGGTGGCCAGGTCGGATAATGGGTTTGCTATTGTAGATGCAAGAACAAGACTAAGACCAACCGACACCAGAGTGGCGATGATGAACATTTGCAGAACCTGCTCTCGCTCACCCCGAACAAGTGCATCAATTTCACCCGCTGCACTTATTATTGCAACTGAACCAACCGCACGACCATTTTGTAATATCGGTGTTGCTACTGAAAAAACGGTCCCGCCATCGCCGTCAAATCCAGTATTTATTTGTGTGTTTCCCGCCAAAGATCCTGGCACAATCAGGCGCACAAATTGTTCCGGGTCATAAGGTTTAGAATTTTGTCCGGAAGGAGACAGCAGATTTGAAATTCCTAGCCAAACTGAATCTAGAAACCCGGTAATTATCGTATTTTGATTATCATTTCGTAACCCATCAATCGCCCGCGAATCAGGTCTATCAAATCCGAGTGTACTTGCGATAAGTTCTTTATTTTGATCAAAAACGTACACCTCAATACCTGCCCGGAGGTTCAATCCAAGCAAGGTCTTCAAAAAACTATCCTTATCTGTCGGACCCAGAACGGCAAATCTATCGGCGGGAAGCCGGGCTTCCATCACGTCAGCAATCAGCTCGGCTTCGGCCACCAACCCCTGCTCGCGCTGGAAAACCAGGCTGTCGCGAAAGGGATTTAGATAGAGAACACCGGCCACCAGAATAATCAGCGCCATCAGATTGAAGGTTACAATTTTCCGCGCCAGTGGGGATTGGTTAAGTGAGATAAGTCCGCGGCGCGCACGCTTCGCCCGGACCTCTGAATCTCCAGTTGTCTTTGGGGCAATCCAGTCGTCGCCCAAGACGACATCCGCGCCCTTCGTTGATTTAGAACCCCGCACGTCAGCCCCCGACCCCTACGCGAGCATAACTACTCTTCGTTATATCTGTATCCGATACCATAAAGCGTTTCGATCGCTGTAAATGTGTCATCGACTGAGCGCATCTTTTTGCGCAGCCGTTTGATGTGGCTGTCGATCGTTCTGTCATCAACATAAACCTGATCATCATAGGCCACATCCATCAGCTGGTCCCGGCTTTTGACAAAACCAGGTCTGGTCGCGAGTGCCTGCAACAAAAGAAACTCTGTCACAGTCAGCGAAACATTCATTCCCTTCCAGGACACCTGATGACGCAGCGGGTCCATCTGAAGCTCACCCCGCTCCATTACTTTGTTTTCTTCACCTTCGGGTGTAATCCCAGTTTCGATGGCTTCCTGACGGCGCAGCAATGCACGAATACGTTCCACCAACAGGCGTTGAGAGAACGGTTTTTTCACGTAATCATCTGCACCCATCCGAAGGCCAAGGACTTCGTCAATTTCATCGTCTTTGGACGTCAGGAAAATAACCGGCATCGCGCTTTTCTGACGCAAGCGCTGCAACAAATCCATACCATCCATACGGGGCATCTTAATATCCAGAACTGCCATATCGGGAAGGCGCTTATTAAATGCGTCCAATGCAGCCTGACCGTCATTATAAGTTTCAACTTCAAAGCCTTCGGCCTCAAGAGTCATAGAAACCGACGTCAGGATGTTCCTGTCATCGTCTACTAATGCAATCCTCGACATAAAAAATCCTTACTCTGCTCGGTTTATCGTTATTTTTTTCGCATATTCCCGTTTCCGGGCGGTGGAATCAACTACTAAGTGCGAATCACTTGAGCAACGTCGCATTATCCAACGCCAAATTCTGTAATCTTTGACTAATTTGCCTCACTTTAAGTCATTGGTTCCTAAACTGCCCATTTTGATTGCGCTAACGTGCATTTGGTTGCGCTAACGACATGTTTACCTCCTTTTTCTGCTTGAAAACTGCATGTTATAGCCTCGGCTATCGGGAACAGTTCGCCCCCCGGTCGCGGCAAGCAAAGTATCGCCTAATCCTTGGTAAGACGTCGATTTCGGCGCAGGAGCAGAAAACCATGACAATCGGACACGTTAATCCAGCCTTTACGCTAACTGATCAGGGGATTTCCGGGTTGGGTAAGGTCTATTACAACTTGCTGGAACCAGCCTTGATAGAGGCCGCGTTAAAACGCGATGAAGGCACGCTTGGCATAGGTGGATCGTTTCTGGTGACGACGGGCAAACACACTGGCCGTTCTGCTAAGGATAAGTTTGTTGTCGATACGCCGTCCGTAAACGCGAATATCTGGTGGGAAAATAACCCGCCGATGGAGCCAAAAGCCTTTGATCAGCTACAGGCCGACATGCTGGAGCATATGAAGGGCCGGGAATATTTTGTGCAGGACTTGTTTGGTGGGGCCGATCCAGCGCACCGGCTGGATGTCCGAATGGTCACCGAATTGGCTTGGCACGGGCTGTTTATCCGACACATGCTACGCCGGCCTTCGCGCAAGGAACTGGATAGTTTCCAACCGGAATTCACTATTATTAACTGCCCAAGCTTCATGGCCGATCCGAAACGCCATGGTTGCCGGTCAGAAACCGTGATTGCGCTGAACATTGAAAAAAAGCTGATCCTTATCGGTGGAACAGCTTATGCCGGGGAAAACAAGAAATCTGTTTTCACCCTGTTGAATTATCTTCTACCCGAAAAGAACGTGATGCCGATGCACTGTTCGGCCAACCATGCCCCAGGTAACCCAGTGGACACGGCGATATTCTTTGGGCTTTCTGGAACGGGCAAAACCACGCTGTCGGCTGATCCTTCCCGGGTTCTTATCGGCGACGATGAACACGGTTGGTCAGACCGCGGCACATTTAATTTTGAAGGTGGCTGTTACGCCAAGACCATCAACCTGAGCGCCGAGGCCGAGCCAGAGATTTACGCCACCACCAGCAAGTTCGGCACTGTTGTAGAAAATATGATCTTTGATGAAGAAACCAAAGAGCTGGATTTCGAAGACACCAGCCTGACTGCGAACATGCGTTGCGCCTATCCGCTGGATTACATTTCGAACGCCTCGCCAACAGCATTGGGTGGGCATCCGAAAAATATTATCATGCTGACCTGCGATGCTTTTGGTGTGCTGCCACCCATTGCCCGCCTGACACCAGCGCAGGCGATGTATCATTTCCTGTCTGGGTTTACTTCCAAAGTGGCTGGAACAGAACAGGGCATCACCGAACCGGTCCCGACTTTTTCGACATGTTTCGGCGCACCTTTCATGCCGCGCCGCCCTGAGGTGTACGGCAACCTGTTGCGTGACAAAATCGCCAAGCGAGGAGCCACCTGCTGGCTGGTTAACACAGGCTGGACCGGTGGCGCCTATGGCACCGGATCAAGGATGCCGATCAAAGCAACGCGGGCACTGTTGTCTGCGGCCCTTGAAGGTTCACTGGCCGATGCCCGGTTCCGCAAGGATCCAAATTTCGGCTTCGACGTTCCTGAATCTGTGCCGGGCGTCGCTGACATCCTGCTCGACCCGCGTCGTACCTGGAATGACAGCGCCGCTTACGATCGACAGGCCAGAAAGCTGGTCGGTATGTTTGCAGATAACTTCGGTCAGTACGCTGACCATATCGATGACGATGTGCGCGCGGTAGCTATTGGTTAGGCTCCTGTTTGCTTAGGCAAATCCAGGTTGCGCAGCACGGTGCCATCTATTGCCAGTTAGCGCCAGTGCGGCCAAACCAAACAACGCCACCGGCGGCGTCGCCGGGATTAGTACGGCTGCAATAATTGGCGTTGGCGAGCGACGCAAAGCCACCAGTATAACCAAATTCGTTCACCAGCGGATCATATGTAAACATCGTCGCGGCACCGGTTGAAGTGTCAAACGTTACACCCCTGAGGGGTAGCTAACAAATAATGAGAAAACCTTGATAGTCCCTGAAAATAATACTCGGAGTATAATATGTTTCCCCATGAAAATTGAGTGTGTAAATAGACAGTGCCGCAGCCCTGCTTACCCCACCAAGCCCCGCCGGATCAGGTTCAACCCCGCTAGGATCAACACTACCAATGTTGCGCGGCGGAATTTTTCCTGATCCAGCCGGTCCTGTATCCAAAACCCAATTGTCATTCCGAGCATCGCCGGGACAACCATCCACAGGGATAATTGCAGGCTCTGCCCGGTCAGTACACCGGATTTCAGATGCGAGAAGAACAGTACCACTGCACCGGCACCATAAATAACACCCTGCACCTGAACGTGCTCTTTCTTTGGCGTATTCAGGGCAGTCAAAAACGCGATCGTCGGCGGCCCCCATACCCCGGTCAGACCACCCAGAAATCCCGCTATGGTTCCTAAGAATATTTCGGCACGGCTTTTTTGCTCGGGACGTATGGTAAGATGCCAGCCCAGCAGTTGTGTTAATGCAAAGAACGTTACCGGTACGCCGATAATCAAAAACAGCCATGAAACCGAAAGGTAGCGCACCAGTTGCGCACTCAGCACAATCATCACCAGCAGAAACCCGATGTATAACCGGTATTTCAGCACCGATTGCCACGCCGTCATCACCCCACCGCGCGCCGCCTGCCAGCCATTGCTAAGCACCGTTGGTACAATCAATGCTGCAAGGGCGATTTCAGGTGACAGAAACGATCCCAGGCCGGAAATCATGATCATTGGCATGCCAAAACCAACCGCGCCTTTCACGAAACCGGCAAACAGAGCCACGGCGGCAGCCATGATCAGAAAACCGGGGCTGATTATGTCAGGGAAAAATGACAATCTTGTCTCCTATGCGCGTCTTTTCACCTTTATCAGAGCAAACCCCGCGCTGCATCGCATATTTCGCTGCGACATTATCATTCAAATCGCATCCATTTCGCGTATTTTAATTGCGCTGCAGATGCAAAGTGATTACCCCGGCATTGACCCAAAAATGCGGATTCATGCGCTTCACAAGGCCGATAGGATTTTCAAATGACCAAGGCAATTCTTCCTGATCTTCTTGCTCTTACTTCGGCAGCTTTGGCGCCGGTTGATCGTCTGCTCGAACAGGCCAAATCCAAACTGCACGACATGGTATTTATGGACGATCGCCCCGACGATGCCTTGATGGAAGCGAACCAGTCGGCCACCCACGCCTTTTCGTGGTTCTCGACCTACGGTAAGGCCTTGCGGCAGATGCAAAGTTGGGCAGATCGGCTGAACGCGGACGCTAAATTTGGCGAGATGGAGCAGTTGATCCACCAGATAGCTTTTGGTGAATACTTGTCGCAGATCATCGGCGGTATTCCGATGAGCCAGGGTGAAATTGCCCGGCTAAACGATATGGGTGTCAGTTCTGATATTGCCGAACATGCCGCCGTTAAAACCCTGACACAAGGCGGCAACACACCTGCCGCCCGCACTTGTCTGGTTGAGCTGATGCAGGCCAATCACGGCCACGCCACTTTTGGCGCGACTGGGCTGGATGATGAGCTGGAAATGATCCGCGACCAGTTTCGCCGCTTTGCCGATGAACGGGTGGTTCCAAACGCCCATGACTGGCACCTGAAGGATGAGCTGATCCCGATGGATATCATCAATGAGCTGGCCGAAATGGGCGTGTTCGGGCTGACCATCCCGGAAGAGTTTGGCGGCTTTGGTCTGTCCAAGGCTTCGATGGTGGTGGTGTCCGAAGAACTGTCGCGGGGGTATATTGGTGTCGGTTCACTGGCCACCCGATCCGAAATCGCCGCTGAGCTGATTATCTGCGGCGGGACAGAGACGCAGAAACAGCATTGGCTGCCGAAAATATCCAGTGCCGAGATTTTGCCAACGGCTGTTTTCACCGAACCCAACACCGGCTCTGATCTCGGTGCGCTGCGCACCCGCGCGGTCAAGGATGGCGACGATTATACCTTGACTGGCAACAAGACATGGATCACCCACGCGGCGCGCACCCATGTGATGACATTGCTGGCACGCACTGACCCGGACACCAGCGACTATCGTGGTCTGTCGATGTTTCTTGCCGAAAAGACGCCCGG
>VAPL010029976.1_pt1 | contig 13697 bp, 10 predicted proteins | sample 3395061 | NCBI WGS metagenome assembly VAPL01 (sample SAMN08290444, study PRJNA428436) | hydrothermal vent metagenome | isolation source: Deep-sea hydrothermal vent chimney 2 | place: Pacific Ocean: Juan De Fuca Ridge | depth 2182 m m | reverse complement strand
ATGCATCCAAAAAGAGATGATATTCCTGTATGGAGTCCAGATGGTTCAAAATTAGCATTTTCATCATTGAGAAACAATGGCGATTATGATGTTTGGTTTGTATGGTTGAAAAAAGAAGATTGGCAAAAAACCAAGGAAGATTGGGATGAAGAAGAAGATTCAGATAAAAATGATAAAGATAAAAAAGATGATAAAAAAGAAAGCAGCACGGTTGTTGAAGTAAAAATTGATTTCGATAAAATTTATAAAAGACAAGTACAAGTTACTTCGTTTTCGGGAGGTGAATTTGTGGATGGATTTTCAAAAGATGGAAAAACTATCTATTATTCTAGCGGAAATGGGGGTAGAGGAAATAGTAAAACAGAATCAGATCTGTTTAAAATTAAATGGGATGGAAAAGATAAAGAAGCACTAACAAAAGGAGATACAAAGCCTAGAAATATAAGTATAGATAAAAAACAAAGCTATGTGTATTATACAGCCAAAGGCGGTAAATTAAATCGAATAAAACTAAAGGATGACAAGAAAGAATCTTTGCCTGTAAATGCCTCAATGGATGTGAATTACCATGCTGAATCTAATCAGATATTTGAGGAAGCGTGGAGCGCTATTAACGATGGTTTTTACGACCCCAATTTTCATGGTCAGAACTGGAATGAGTTAAAGAAAATTTACAAACCTTTGGCTATGAAAGCTTCGACGAGAGCCGACTTTACTTCGATATTTAACTGGATGTTGGGTCAGGTCAATGCAAGTCATATGGGATTGAGAAGTAGTGAAGACAGGGATGATATTCAAAAAGATAAAACAGGCTTGCTGGGACTAACTTTAGTACCACAAGGTTCGGGAGGTATGAAGGTTGATTATATAACCTATAATATGCCCGCAGATCGAAATGTAAGTAAACTAAATAAAGGTGATGTAATTACAGCAGTGAATGGCATTGTTCTTACTGAATCGGTTAATTTTTACAGTTTGTTCAATAATACAAGCAATGAAAAACTTTATTTGAATGTTACCAATAAAAATGGAGCTAAAAAAGAAGTTGTTATTCGACCAAAATCCACTAATAGAAGCGAAAAATACAATGATTGGGTGAATGAAAAAAAGCGATTAACAGATGATTACTCAAAAGGGAAATTGGGTTACATTCATATTCAAGGGATGAACTGGACTAGTTTTGAGGAATTTGAGCGCGAATTAACCGCAGCCGGATTGGGAAAAGAAGGTGTTGTGATAGATGTAAGATATAATGGAGGAGGTTGGACAACAGATTATTTAATGGCTGTTTTAAGTGTTAAACAGCATGCCTATACCATTCCCAGAGGTGCATCGAAAGATTTGAAATCGGATCATAAAAAGTTTAAAAACAAATATCCGTTTAGTGAAAGGCTACCCTTATCTTCATGGACCAAGCCATCTATAGCCTTATGTAATGAAGCCAGTTACTCGAATGCCGAAATATTTTCTCATGCCTATAAAAATTTAGGAATAGGAACTTTAGTAGGTGTACCTACTTTTGGTGCAGTGATCTCTACCGGTTCGAGAAGTTTGATCGATGGCTCAAGAGTACGAATGCCCTTTAGAGGATGGTATATAAAAGCATCGGAAACCAACATGGAATTCCATGGAGCGGTACCTGATTTTATTGTTAAAAATGATCCGGATAGTAAAATAAAAGGAGACGATAGGCAATTAAAAAAGGCAGTAGAGGAGTTATTATCACAAATTTCTGATTAGTTTATTAATTTTAACAGGTGCTCATCTAATACATTAAGTAAACTTCGCATAACATTAGAAAACAGATTATTAAATATGCACTATAAGAATTTCTTATAGTCTGTTTTTGACTAAAAGATTACTATTTTACAGACCTTTCAGGTTTTGAAAACCTGAAAGGTCTCAGGTTTGTTTATGATCAAGTTGTACATGCTCATTTTTAAAACCTAACAGATTTAAAGGTTTTGAGAAGTCACTTTTTTAGAAGGTGTAATTTTTATTTGAAGGTAACTCCCAGTTTGATCAAATCTTCTTCCAATTGTTTTGTTGAGATAAAATGAATACCATGAATTCCCATTTTTTGAGCAGCAACTATATTATCAAAATTATCATCAATAAAAATACTTTTTTGGGCTTCAATTTGATAGCGGTTTAAAATGATTTCGTAAATCTTAGAAAAGGGTTTTCTTGTTTTTTCTTCACCAGAAACAACAATACCTTCGAAATGCTGTAAAAAGCCGTAGCGCTCAAGGGCTACAGGGAAAGCTTCTTCACTCCAATTGGTAAGTGCATAAAGACGATGTGTATTGGCTTCTTTTAACTTGTTTAGCAAGGTTACCGTTTCCGGAATTGGTCCGCCTAACATATCTTCCCACCGGTCGTAATAAACTCTGATCCACTCTTCATATTCAGGATATTGATTAACCAAATAGTCGGTGGCTTCCTGAAAAGTTCTACCCGCATCCTGTTCGACATTCCAATCAGAAGTGCAGATTTTATTTAAAAACCAATCCACTTTCTCTTGGTCGCCATCAAATACTTCTAAATAAACATATTCGGGGTTCCAATCGATTAAAACTCCTCCCAGGTCAAATATAATTGTATCTATTTTACTCATAATTCATCACTTGTAGTTTTATTACTTTCCATTAAAAATGCTTTGATAAATCCGTCAAGATCTCCATTCATCACCGCATCTACATTGGCCGTCTCAAAATTGGTTCTTACATCTTTCACCAATTTATACGGATGCATTACATAATTTCTGATTTGTGACCCGAAATCAATTTTCATTTTACTTGCTTCTATAGAATCTCTTTTTTCTCTCTGTTTTTGCAATTCAATTTCATAGAGTTGCGATTTTAACATATGCATCGCCTTTTCTCTGTTTTCTAGTTGAGACCTTGTTTCAGAGTTGGTTATCATAATACCTGTTGGTTTATGTCTTAAAATAGCCTTGGTTTCTACCTTGTTTACGTTTTGACCCCCGGCACCTCCCGATCTTGCAAAATCCCAGGTAATATCGGCTGGATTTATTTCAATTTCAATGGTATCATCCACTAAAGGGTACACATAAACCGATGCGAAAGAAGTATGCCTTTTGGCATTGCTGTCAAATGGTGATATTCTTACCAATCGATGCACTCCGTTTTCGCCCTTTAAATATCCAAAGGCATATTCGCCATCAATTTCAAGAGTGACCGTTTTAATACCCGCAACATCCCCTTCCTGATAGTTTAATTCCTTAATTTTAAAACTCTGAGCTTCGCTCCACATCATATACATTCGCATTAACATTTGAGCCCAATCACAGCTTTCGGTTCCACCGGCGCCAGCTGTAATCTGAATTACAGCACTTAGATTATCACCTTCATCAGAAAGCATATTCTTAAATTCAAGCGATTCTAATAATTGTAATGTTTTATCAAACTGTTTGGTAACATCTTCCTCTGTGGCTTCATTTTCTTTGAAAAAGTCGTAAAGAACAAGTAAATCTTCTCCATCATTTTTTAAACTATTATAATCTTCAACCCATTTTTTCTTAGCTCTTAGGTTTTTCATAAGCAGCTCTGCATTTCTCGGGTCATTCCAAAATTCGGGTGCAGAAGCTTTTTCTTCTTCATTAGAAATTTCAATTAACTTTCTATCTATGTCTAAATAGTCTTTTAACTTATCAATTCTCTCAGTTAAATTTTTAATTTGATCTGATGTAACCATTTCACAAAAATAAACTAATATTTAAGATATGATATTTTAAAAGCATTGAATTTGTCAATGATATTTTATAGATTTATAAAAAATATTTAAAATGAAAAAATTAGCTTTACCAATCCTATTTTTACTTCTAGTTAATATAACTCACTCACAATTAGTTAAAGATAAAAAAGGAGTTTCTAAGTATACGGGTTATTTCAATTTTTATTACGATGATAATGAAGACAAAATATACCTGGAAGTCGATAAATTAAACAGTGAATTTTTATATGTACATGCACTCTCAGAAGGTTTAGGTTCAAATGATATTGGCTTAGACAGAGGTCAGTTAGGTGGCGGAGTTGTAGTGAAATTTATAAAAACAGGGAATAAGTTATTATTAATTCAGCCCAACCAAAAATACAGAGCACTTACCGATAATTTAGAAGAAAAGAAATCGATTGAAGAGGCCTTTGCCAAATCTGTTTTATACGGTTTTAAAATTGAAGAACAGAATAATGGAGTGTATTTGGTGGATGCTACTAATTTTTTAATGAGGGATGCCCATGGCGTATCAAACAGATTAAAAAGAAGCAAACAAGGGTCTTATAGTTTAGATAAATCGAGAAGTGCCTTTCACATGGAAAGAACTAAATCATTTCCTAAAAATGTTGAATTTGATCTGATACTTACCTTTAAAGGAGAAGCCAAAGATTACAATATTCGAAGTGTGACACCAGATGCCTCGTCGGTTACGGTTCATCAGCACCATTCATTTGTTAAATTACCTGATAACAATTACAAACCAAGGGTTTATGATCCTCGTTCTGGTTGTTACCCCATGTCGTATTTAGATTATGCAACACCTGTAAATCAATCTATTGTTAAGCGATTTATTTATAGGCATCGATTAGAAAAAAAAGACGCGTCTGCAGCAATAAGTGAAGCCGTTGAACCTATTGTTTACTATTTAGATCGGGGTGTTCCCGAACCAGTGAGGTCGGCCTTATTGGAAGGTGCAAACTGGTGGAATCAAGCCTTTGAAGCATCGGGTTATAAAAATGCTTTTGAAGTAAAAATGCTTCCCGAAGGAGCCGATCCGTTAGATTTGAGATATAATGTAATTCAATGGGTGCACAGATCTACAAGAGGATGGAGCTATGGTGGTAGTATTTCAGATCCACGCACAGGTGAAATTATAAAAGGCCATGTAAGTTTGGGATCCCTGAGAATTCGTCAGGATTTTTTAATTGCCCAAGCACTGCAAGCACCATATGCCAATAATGATACAGATGACCAATTTGCATTGGAAATGGCATTGGCCAGAATTAGACAATTAGCTGCACATGAAGTTGGTCATACCTTAGGTTTTACACATAATTTTGCGGCAAGTACAAACGATCGATCGTCTGTAATGGATTACCCCCATCCTTTACTCAAATTAGTAGATAATAAAATCGATTTTTCAAATGCCTATACAAAAGAAATAGGAATATGGGATAAAGCAACCGTAGCATATGCTTATCAGGATTTCGAGAATAATGAAAAAGAGGGTTTACAAAATATTATAAATGCTTCTATCGACAAAGGATTGCGATTTATTGCAGATGCAGATGCAAGACCAAAAGGCAGTGCAAATGCTTATGCACATTTATGGGATAATGGTAATGATATTGTAGCTGAATTGGATAATGTGTTAGACGTGAGACATTTTTCAATTCAAAATTTTTCTAAGAGCAACATAAAAAGCGATCAACCCTATTCGGTATTAGAAGATGTTTTTGTACCGCTTTATTTTTACCATCGCTATCAAACTGAAGCTGTAGTAAAAATTATAGGCGGATTAGATTATTCATACGCTGTTAAAGATAAAGAGCAAACTATTGTTAAAAGAATAGACCCTAAAACGCAACAAAAAGCCTTGCAAGCCTTGATCAAAACTGTTTCTGTTGAAAATTTAGCCATTCCTCGCTCTATTTTAGATTTGTTTCCACCACGTGCAATGGGATATGGTAGATCGAGAGAATCTTTTAAAAGTAATTTGGGTCTTGCCTTCGATCCTTTTGGAGCGGTTGCAACAAGTGCAAATATGACCTTTTCCTTGCTGTTAAATCCGCAAAGAGTATCTAGAATTGTTGTTCATAAAAGTTTAGATGATAAGCAATTTGACTTGAATGAATTATTCGATACTCTGTATAATAAGACCTTTAAAGTGAAGCATAAAGATCCGTATCTTCAAGAAGTACAGCATATTATCAACGAACAACTATTGGATAATATTTTTAATTTAATTGCAACAAAAGATATGTACCCACAAGTTAAATCGATTAGTATAAATCAGCTGAGAGAGTTGCGTAAATGGTTGTCATCACAAAATTTAGATGGAGATGAAAAATCACTTCATGTTTATTTGATAAAAAGAATAGATAGTTTTATGAAAAACCCGGATAAAAATGTAAATAATACTGTTCCTAAGATACCAGACGGATCGCCAATTGGTATGGATTAACACTATACAAATGAAAAATTGGTTTAAAAATATTGGTCCGGCTACTTTGATAGCGGCTGCATTTATAGGGCCTGGTACCGTAACGATTTGCAGTATTGCCGGGGTAGAATTTGGTTATAACTTGCTCTGGGCGATGTTACTTTCTATCATTGCCACTGTGGTATTACAGGAGATGTCGGCTCGATTAGGTGTAGTAAGTCAAAAAGGTTTGTCGGAAGTTTTAAGAGAAGAAATTAAAAACCCCTTTTTAAAAACCCTGTCTGCTATTTTAATTCTTTCTGCCATTGTTATCGGAAATGCGGCTTATGAAGCAGGTAATATTAGTGGAGGGGTATTGGGTTTGAGTGCTTTATTTTCTAAATCGAGTATTGAAATAGGTTCTTTTACGCTAAATTATTTGAGTGTTGCAGTTGGCCTAATTGCTTTTACCATTCTTTTTATTGGAAATTATAAAATATTGGAGCGCATTTTAGTAGTCTTGGTAATTTTGATGAGTATGTCTTTTGTTATTACAGCGATAGTTACAAAACCCAATTTAATTTCTGTATTAAAAGGGGTGTTTATCCCGAAGTTTCCTAAAGATAGTTTATTTACTATTATTGCCTTAATTGGAACAACGGTGGTGCCTTATAATCTATTTTTACACGCCGCTTTGGTAAAAGAAAAATGGCATCGAAAAGAAGATCTTCCCTTGGTTAGAAAAGATACTTTTATTGCTTTGATAGTTGGAGGAATTGTATCGATGGCAATAATTATTTCTGCCTCTTCTACTAATTTGACATCTATTACCAGTGCTATTGATATTGCTAAAGGTTTGGAGCCAATTTATGGTAGTTTGGCAAAATATTTCTTGGCTATTGGTCTTTTTGCTGCGGGTATAACATCAGCAATTACTGCACCTTTAGCAACGGCATTTGTAGTGAAAGGAATATTTGGATGGAAAAACGGACTCGAATCTAAAAAATTTAAAGCTGTGTGGATGTTTATTTTAATTTTAGGAGTAGTCCTTTCTTCTCTTCAAATTAAACCCATTGAAATTATAAAATTTGCCCAAATCGCCAACGGGATTTTATTACCGGTAATTAGTGGATTTTTATTATGGATAATGAATAAAAAAGAGGTGTTGGGTAAATATTCAAATAATTTGACCCAAAATATTTTAGGATTTGTTATATTAGGGGTAACCGTTTTTTTAGGTTTAAAAAGTATTTGGAAAGTAATCTCAGAATTTTAAGGATTTGATTTAAATGATTTATAAATTTGATTATTAGTTGGATACTTTTCATTATGATTGATCAATTTTAATTTTTTAGTATGGATATAAATTGTGATTTGGGAGAAGGAATTGGAAATGATGAACAAATAATGCCATATATTGGCTCGTGCAATATAGCTTGTGGAGTTCATGCAGGTAATAGGAACCTTATGAAAAAAACGGTTCAGTTGGCAATAAAAAATGATGTCAAGATAGGAGCGCATCCATCTTTTAACGACCGAGAAAATTTTGGTAGAAAAGAAATGTTCATTCCCAAAGATATTTTAAAGTCACAAATAATAAACCAAATAGCCTCGTTAAATGAAATTGTTAAAGATCAAGGCATGAAATTACAGCATGTAAAACCACATGGTGCTTTGTACAATATGGCCGCAAAAAATACTGAAGTGGCAATGGCCGTGATCGAATCTATTCAATTTTTTAATGAAGATTTCATTTTATATGTGCCATATGGTTCATTAATAGCTTATAAAGCAGAAAAATTTAATATACCCTTTTACAACGAAGTTTTTGCCGACAGAAATTATAATGATGATTTAACATTGGTTTCCAGAAACCATGCAGATGCGGTAATTGAAGATGCTGATATTATCCGAGATAGAATTACACAACTCATTAAAGATAAAACGATTATATCGATTACCGGAAAAATTAAAACCATGATTGCAGATACAGTTTGTGTACATGGTGATAATCCGAATGTAGAGCAAATAGTTAAAGACCTTAAAGAAATTGTTACTAGTTATAATTGAATAAATATAAATTAAAATATAAACCCCTCGGCAGTATTGCTGTCCTAATTCAATGGCCACAGGAAATTGATAAGGATATATTGAAAAATATTAGCTTATTTAGAAGTAAGATCCAATCGGATGTTGGCGAATACATTTTAGACACCATACCTGCCTATTGTTCACTTACCGTTTTTTTTGATACTTCTAAGATCAGATATTCTTCCATGGTAAGAGATCTTAAAGAAATTTACGAGGTAAAAAATCTAAAATTACTCACTGCTAATAAATTATGGAAAGTACCGGTATGTTATGATCTCGAATTTGGAATTGATTTAGAATTGATATCAGCAAAGAAAAATATGAGCATTGAAAAAATAATACAAACTCATAGTTCGAGTATTTATGATATTTACTTTATCGGATTTCTTCCGGGTTTTTTATATCTGGGAGGTTTGGATGAAAAAATTCATTTTAAACGAAAATCAAAACCAAGAATGCGTATAAAAAAGGGTGATGTTGGAATCGCAGGAAATCAAACCGGAATTTATCCTAGAGTGAGCCCGGGAGGATGGAATATTATTGGAAATTCACCAATAAAATTTTTCGATGTGAATAAAAACCCGCCTTGTTTTGCTATTCCAGGTGATAGACTGGTGTTTCGGTCTATTGATAAAAAAGAATACTTAGAAATTGAAAAAAGGGTAAAAGCAGGTGAGTTTATAATGGAAAGCGAAATGTATGGATAGTAATATTTTGGTATTATCGGCTGGATTACATACATCTATTCAAGATATGGGTAGAAAAGGATATCGTTCTTATGGCGTGCCTATTTCAGGATGTATGGATAAATACAGCGCAATTTTAGCCAATAAATTATTGAATAATGAAGAGCGTTTACCCGTTATGGAAATTACCCAAGTTGGTCCTAAAATTTTATTTGAAGATGATACCTTAGTGGTAGTAACAGGAGCAGATATTTCACCCAAAATAAATGGAGAACCAATTGATCTCAATATAGTTTACGAGGTAAAAACCAGTGATGTTTTGAGTTTTGGTAAATTAAATTATGGAAACAGATCTTATCTTGGTGTTTATGGCGGATTTCTTACCGATAAAAAATTAAATAGTTACTCTTTTTATGAAGGATTAACAAATAAGGATAAGGTCGAAAAAGGAAATCGATTACAAATAGCGAATTATCATGCAGTTCAAGAGGTAAAATCATCAAAGCTAAAAGTTAGGAAATCTCATTTTAATTCGACAAAGATTGAAGTTACAAAGGGCCCTGAATATAACCGACTGACAAAAAAACAAAGAGAATTGCTTTTTTCAGAAAAATTTGAAATTGATATTTTAAATAACAGGATGGCATATCAGATAAAAAATAATTTTTCATCTGTTAAAAAGACGGAAATAATTACTTCTGTAACAATTCCGGGAACGGTTCAAATAACGCCGTCAGGTAAGTTAATTGTATTGATGAGAGATTGCCCTACCACGGGTGGATACCCAAGAATACTTCAGTTAACAGATGTGGGAATCAATCAATTGGCACAGAAAAACACAGGCGATATTTTTAGATTCGATATGGAAAGTAGTTTTAGTTTCTTAAGTAGATTAGTAAGTAAATTTAAAGATTAGAAGCATATTTTCGAAATTGTTTAGATTGGTATTAAAATACGGTTTTTATATAATATTCATAGGATCATTTCCTTATACAATAAATTTCTTTTCATGAATGTTTCTTACCTTTGAATGCATTTTTCTATAGACTGTTAAATGGTTGTACAGAAATTGCTTTGGTTTTTTAAACACGCGAAAATAAAAGGTATTAAATCTCAGGGCATCCCGTATAGTTATCGGAACTGACCCAATAATAGGAATCGAATCAAGGGTCGAGGCACCTGAATACAATTAGGCAGGTTTGACTAGCTAAAAATTTGAAATTAATTTTTTAGAGTCTCACGAATAAAAATAATCAGTTATAATGGAAATAAATTTAATTAGTGATACGATAACCAGACCTACTAAAGGAATGTTAAAGGCTATGATGGAGGCAAAAGTGGGCGATGATGTTTTTGGTGCAGATCCTACAGTAATAGAATTACAGGAAAAAATGGCAACTCTTTTTGGAAAAGAAGCCGCATTGTATTTTCCTTCTGGCACCATGACCAATCAGGCGGCGATTAAAATTCATACGCAACCAGCTGAGCAAATGATTTGTGATAAATGGGCCCATGTATTTAATTTTGAAGCTGGTGGAGCAGCCTTCAATTCGGGTATTTCCTGCCATTTATTAGATGGTAATAGAGGAATGTTCACAGCAGAACAAGTAAAGCCTGCAATCAACGACCCTAATAATTATCATATACCAATTACGAGTTTGGTGGCGGTTGAGAATACAACCAACAAAGGGGGAGGAGCCTGTTGGGACTTTGCAGAGCTCCAAAAAATAAGAAAGGTATGTGACGAAAACAATTTGGCCTATCATTTAGATGGCGCCAGATTATTTAATGCTTTGGTTGCAAAAAATGAATCTCCAAAGCAATATGGAAATCTTTTTGATACCATATCAATATGTTTATCTAAAGGATTGGGAGCCCCAATAGGGTCGGTGCTATTAGGTAATAAAGAGCAGATTAAAAAAGCAATTCGCATTAGAAAATTGTATGGGGGTGCCATGCGTCAGGTGGGATATTTGGCTGCTGCCGGAATTTATGCCCTTGACCATCATATTGAAAGGTTAGAAGAAGATCATAAAAGTGCAAATAAAATTGGTGAAGCTCTAAATAATTCAATCTTAATTAAAGAAGTTGAGCCCATAGAAACCAATATTATAATTTTCTATGTTAAGGATCAAGTGAATGAAAATGAGTTTGTTAAAACCTTAAAAAATAAAAATATTTTAATAAGCTCTATGGGTGAAGGCAAATTGCGAATGGTTACACATTTAGATTTTACACAAGAGATGTTGGAAAAAGTTATCGAAGAAATTAAATATTTAAAATTATAAAAAGATGAAAAAAGTTCTCAGGGCATTAATCTTAATTTTATTTAGTACTCAGGTATTTAGTCAATCAGAAATATCTAAAAAATTATATAAAATTGCCGAATCACCCTCTGCAGAGAGAATTGAAAAAGATATTAATAAATTAGTGGGTTTTGGTACCAGACATACCTTGTCGGATACAGTTTCTCAAACCCGTGGAATTGGTGCCGCAAGACGATGGATCAAATCTGAATTTGAAAATATATCTGCAGCTTGCGATAATTGTTTGGACGTAACATTTCAACGCAATCTGGTTCCTAAAGATGATAGAAGAATTATTCGTGATACCTGGGTAGTTAATGTTTTAGCAATTCAAAAGGGAACACAATTTCCAGATCGATTTGTCATCATGTCGGGAGATATTGATTCCAGAGTGAGCGACCCCAATAATTTCACTTCCGATTCGCCCGGGGCAAATGATAATGCAACTGGTATGGCAGGTACTATGGAAGCGGCAAGGGTTTTGAGTAAATACAAATTCCCTGTATCTATAATTTATGTCGGACTTTCTGGTGAAGAACAAGGCTTGTATGGTGGAAAATATTTGGCTAAAAAGGCAAGAGAAGAAGGATGGGATATAATTGGTATTATAAATAATGATATGATTGGTAATATTCACGGAATTGACGGCGTGATAGATAACAGTACTTTTAGAGTGTTTTCTGAAGCCATTTCGATGAAAATGACCGATAAACAAAAAAGCGCCATGCGTTATTATGGAGGGGAAGTAGACGGGCCATCAAGACAATTGGCAAGGTATATAGATAAATTAACCGATATGTACATGACCAATTTAGATGCAATTATGATCTACAGACTCGATAGATTTGGTAGAGGAGGTCATCATAGACCATTTAACGACGAAGGTTTTACCGGAGTTCGAATTATGGAAACACATGAAAATTACAATAGACAACATCAAGATATTAGAGAAGAAAATGGTATAAAATATGGCGATGTAATTGAAGGTGTGGATTTTGATTATGCAGCTAAATTAACTGGAGTAAATGCTATTTCTTTGGCATCATTGGCTTCTGCTACACAAATGCCAAAAAATGTAATGATCGGTGGGGCGGTTCAGGCCTCTGTAAAATTACAGTGGGATGCTGTTGAAGATGAAAATTTACTTGGGTATAAGATCTATTGGAGAGATACCACTTCACCCGTGTGGCAATTCAGTAAATTTATTGGTAATTTAACTAAATATACATTAGAGAATATTGTGATAGACAATTACTTTTTTGGGGTAGCCAGTGTGAGTAAAAATGGCGCAGAAAGTATGGTACAATTTCCACAAAAATTAATTCCTAGAAAATAGAAATTATAATTGTAATGATGTTAATTTAACATCGACATAGCAGAGAAAAGGATCATGAAGAATTATTTTTATATACTGTTCATTTTAATATTTTTTTCATTTAATTTGAGCGCGCAAAAAAATCAAATAAAAATGGATAAGAACTTAGAAATTGCAACTTTTGCTAACGGTTGTTTTTGGTGTACAGAAGCTATATTTCAACAATTAAAGGGTGTAAAAAAAGTTTTGCCGGGTTATATAGGCGGAACTGTTAAAAACCCTGGTTATAAAGAAGTTACTACTGGTACGACAGGGCATGCAGAAGCTTTACAGGTGCAATACGACCCAAAGGTGATAAGTTATAGAGAGCTATTAGATATATTTTTTTATACCCACGATCCAACTACTTTAAACCGTCAGGGTTATGATGTGGGAACCCAATACAGATCGGCAATTTTTTACCATGATGAAAATCAGAAAAAAGACGCAGAAAAAATAATTGCACAGCTGGAAGAGGAAAAAGTTTATGATAATAGTATTGTTACCGAAATAACAGCTTATGATGTTTTTTATGTTGCTGAAGATTACCACCAAAACTACTATATTAACAATAAAAATCAGGGTTATTGTAGGGCAGTAATTAATCCGAAATTAGATAAATTTATTAAAAAGTACGGTTCAAAAATTAAAAAGTGATTGATTTTTATACAAACTCTTTTGCATATAAATAGGGTCGTTTTTTAAATGGTCATAGAAAAAATTCTGGTATCGGGCTTGTTTTCAATTAATCGTAGATCGAAAGCCATACAGATATTTCGAATAAACATCCTGCCTTCTTCTTTTACCGTAATTTTAGTTTCAGACACTTCCAAAAGACCGTCATCAATAATTTCTTGCAAACGATTTATTATCTCGTTTTTAGTTTCCTCACTCAATCCAATTGTCCATTCTGTTTCTAAATTACACATCAAATTTAAAACATGTTTTCTAATGATCAAATCTTCATTAGTTAAATGGTGACCCCTAAAGATGGGTAAAACTCCTTGATTAACTTTCTCTGTATAGGCTTCTATTGTTTTTTCGTTTTGAGCAAAAGCATACCACGAATCACTTATTGACGACATACCCAAACCAATCAT
>VAPL010115063.1_pt1 | contig 13702 bp, 11 predicted proteins | sample 3395061 | NCBI WGS metagenome assembly VAPL01 (sample SAMN08290444, study PRJNA428436) | hydrothermal vent metagenome | isolation source: Deep-sea hydrothermal vent chimney 2 | place: Pacific Ocean: Juan De Fuca Ridge | depth 2182 m m | reverse complement strand
TGCATTTTGCCGGACCAATCGAATGAACCGACCTGGATTTTCGGCTACGGGTCGCTGATGTGGCAGCCCGGGTTTCCATACAAGGAGGCCCTGGCGGCGCGGCTCGACGGCTATCACCGGGCGCTTTGCCTGTATTCCCATCGCTATCGCGGGACCGAGGAAAAACCGGGCCTGGTCCTGGGTCTGGACCACGGCGGGCATTGTCATGGCCGGGCCTTCCTGATTGATGATGACGACCTGGACCGGGTCATGGCGTATCTGGATGAGCGGGAGATGATTACCGGCGCCTACGCCCCGACCTACCGGTATGTCGAACTGCGGGATGGTCGTACCGCGCGGGCTTACAATTTCATAGTGCGCAACGACCACCCGCAATATGCCGGTCGGATCAGCCGCAGCGAAGCCGCCCGGCTGGTCCGGCAAGGCCGCGGCGAGCGCGGCACGGCCATGGAATACCTGAAAAATACCCTCGAACACCTGGCCGAAACCGGTATCGTCGAGGAAGAACTGGAAAAAATTTACCGGGCGGCCATGAGTGCCTCAGGAAATCAGCCGCACTTGGAATAGCCGCAGTCCAGGCATTTGTCGCAGCCTTCCTGTTTGATCAGGCCGGGCTGGCCGCATTTCGGGCACTGGCGCAGACGCGGGGCCGCCACCGGCGACATGTCTTCCGCGCCGCCACCGCCGCCGCCCAGTATCGCCACCTGCGCCTGGGGCTCGTCTTCGTTCAGGGTCCCCGGGCCTTTCAGGAAACCGACTGCGATCATGTGGCGTTCGATGACGCCGCCGATGGCGGCCAGCAGCGAGGGCACATAGCGCCCGCCCATCCACTGGCCGCCGCGCGGGTCGAACACCGCTTTCAATTCTTCCACCACGAACGAAACATCGCCGCCGCGCCGGAACACCGCCGAGATCATCCGGGTCAGCGCCACCGTCCAGGCGTAGTGTTCCATGTTCTTGGAATTGATGAAAATCTCGAACGGTCGGATCCGGCCGCTGTCGTCGATGATGTCGCTCATGGTGATGTAGATGGCGTGATCGCTTTCCGGCCAGCGGACCTTGTAGGTTGCGCCTTTCAACTCCTCGGGGCGGTCCAGCGGCTGGAACAGGTGGGTCACCGGGCCGGCATCGCCCAGATCCCTGGGCAAGGCGCTGGCTAGCGGTTTTTCCAGCGGCAGTTCCGGCTGGTCATTGGCCTTGGCGTCCTTCCGTACTTCCAGCACGGCGCCGGTTACATCGTTCGGGCGGTAGGTGGTGCATCCCTTGCAGCCCAGGTCGAAGGCCTGCATGTAGATGTCCTTGAAATCGTCAAACGGAATACTTTCCGGGCAATTGATGGTCTTGGAAATGGAACTGTCGACATATTCCTGGACCGCCGCCTGCATTACCAGGTGGTCATTGGGGCTAAGGCTCTGGGCGTCGACGAAGGCGTCCGGCAAGGGGGCCGCCTCGCCCTTCAGGCGCCGGAACAGGCGCCAGGCGTAATCCGATACTTCTTCCTCGCGGCGGCTGCCGTCCGGCATCAGCATATGGCGCAGGTACTTGAAGCTGAATACCGGCTCCAGCCCCGAAGATACATTGTCGGCGAACAGCGAGATCGTCCCCGTCGGCGCGATTGAAGTCAGCAGGGCGTTGCGAATGCCGTGTTCGGCGATTGCCTGACGGATATCTTCATCAAGGCCCCGGACGCCCTCGCCGGCCAGGTAGCGCTCTTTATCAAACAGCGGAAACGGCCCTTTTTCGGCGGCCAGTTCGGTTGAGGTCAGATAGGCCGAACGCCGGATTATCTTCATCCAGCGGCGGGTCAGGGCCACCGCCTCGGCCCCGCCATAGCGCGCCCCGCACATAATCAGGGCGTCGGCCAGGCCGGTCACGCCCAGGCCGATGCGGCGTTTGGCTCGCGCCTCGTGCTCCTGTTCGGGCAGGGGAAAACAGGAAATATCGATGACGTTGTCCATCATCCGGACCGATGTGGCGACCAGCCCGGCCAATGCCGTTTGGTCGATGCCGGCGTTATCCGCAAACGGGTTATCGACCAGCCGGGCCAGATTGACCGATCCCAGCAGGCAGGCCCCATAGGGCGGCAGGGGCTGTTCGCCGCAGGGATTCGTCGCGTGAATGGTCTCGCAGTAGGCAAGCGGGTTCATGCGGTTGATGCGGTCGATAAAAATTACCCCCGGTTCGGCGCAGGAATAGGTCGCCCGCATGATCTTGTCCCACAGTTCGCGGGCCGGCAGGCTCTTGTAGGCGCAGTCGCCGAAGTTCAGTTGCCACGGCGCATCTTCCTTGACCGCCTGCATGAAATCGTCGCTGACCAGTACCGACAGGTTGAACATGCGCAAACGGCCGGGCTGTTGTTTGGCTTCGATGAAGGCCTCGATATCGGGGTGGTCGCAGCGCAGCACCGCCATCATGGCGCCGCGCCGCGAGCCGGCGCTCATGATCGTCTGGCACATGGCGTTCCAGACATCCATGAACGACAGCGGACCGGATGATTCCGCCCCGACGCCTTCGACCGCCGCGCCCTTTGGCCGCAGGGTCGAAAAATCGTAACCGATGCCGCCGCCCTTCTGCATGGTCAGCGCGGCCTCTTTAAGGCTGTCGAAAATACCGGCCATGTTATCGGCGATTTCGCCCATGACGAAGCAGTTGAACAGGGTCACGGCGCGGCCCGTGCCGGCCCCGGAAATTATCCGTCCGGCCGGCAGGAATTTGAAATCGTCGAGCGCCTGGCGGAACCGCTCGCGCCAGACCGGTCGGTCGGCCTCGTCCTCGGCCATGACCAAGGCCCGGGCCAAGCGGTCCCAGGTATCGTCGATGGACTTGTCGATGACCCGACCGTCCGCCCCCTTGAGGCGGTATTTCATATCCCATATCTGCTGCGAAATAGCAGTCACCGGAACCATAATCGCGTCCTTGAAATGTGTCCAAAATACCGGGTAAAACCAGGCCCGGCGTGGCCGTTGAGGCCTCTAGCCTAAGCCCCCGGCAGAGCATGGTCAAGGACCACGTTCTTGTTATGTTTCCCCCAGGATTATCCCCCGTCGACCGCCATCAAGGGAAAGGCCGGGGGCCGGTTATCCCCGCTACTCACAGGCGTTCGGTCCACAGGATCAGGCGTCCCATTTGGCCCGGCCTTCTTCGATCAGGCGAAGCGTCGCCGTTTCGATACGGTTTTCCAGTTCCGCCATAAAACTTTTCCGGTCCATCCCGGTGGGCATGGGTTCCAGGTATTCCAGCACGATGCAGCCCGGATGCTTGCGGAATTTACGGCGCGGCCAGAACAGGCCGGAATTAAGGGCCACCGGAATTACCGGGGCATTGGCCTTTTTGTAGACCGCGGCAATACCCGGATGATAAGGCAGCTTTTCGCCGACGCCGGCGCGCGTGCCTTCCGGGAAAACCACTACCTTGCGCCCTTCATCCAGGGCGGCCAGGGATTCCCCGACCAGCTTCTTCAGGGAACTGGCGCCGCCGTTCCGGTCGATGGCGATCATTTTCGATTTCCGCAGCAACAACCCGTAAAACGGAATCGACAGCAATTGCTTTTTCAGGACATAAGTGGCGTCATCCACGATCATCAGGAAAATACCGGTTTCCCAGGCCGATTGATGCTTGCAGACGATTATCGCCGGACCCGGCGGCAGGTTGTGGCGACCGCGGAATTCCATATCGATGCCGGCGACAATTTTTAATGTCGCCATGGTCAGTGTCATCCATGCCCGCAAACCCCGCTGCAACAGGCGGCGCGGAAACGGCAGGGCCAGCATCATGACGATGGAAAACAAGGTTCCGTAAGTAAAAAACAGGACGTTGAAGACAAATGATCGGATAAAGGTCATGGGCGGGACTTTTTACTGATAATCGGGCGTCAGGATGTTTTCACCGATGTGACGGACCCAGGCCAGCAAAAACTTGTTGTATTCGCCGATAATCAGCAGGCTCGTTCCCGGCCACGCCCACCATCGCCCCACCTTGACGTGCTTGGCGAAGACCGGATGGGCGATAATCCGGACCCCTCGCATGGCATTGCGGAATTCCAGCAGGCTTCGCGGCATGTGATAGCCGCTGGTCACCAGACGCAGCGAGGTGATGCCTTCGGTGGCGACCCAGGCGGCGGTTTCCCTGGCGTTGCCGGCGGTATTGGTGGCCCCGCCGATACCGATCCGACGTTCCAGTTCATAGGGGTTGTTTTGCGACAGGGCCAGCAGTGTCTTCACATCCAGTCCCTGATAAACGCCCGAGATGAACAGCTTTTCGGCCCGGCCGCCGGATAACAGCCGCAGCCCCTCGTCGAGGCGTCCGCTGCCGCCGGTCAGCACGACGATGGCGTCGGTCCGGGTTTCGTCACCGCTGGCCTGTTTCGGGATCGAATCGGCAAACACGATCAATCCGCCCAGCCAGACGACAAACACGGCCAGGCCGACAAGGGTCAGGCGCCTGATTGGCGCCCGGCTACGCCGGCGCGGCGGATATTTGGCCATAATGCGCCCCTCCCCGGGTAATCCAAAGCCTGATTATAACATTTTCCGAAGTGTTTTCATCACCGTCAATCGCGCCGTCGCCATGGCTATCAGGGCCATTGCCAGGGGCAGGCTGCCGAGAACCAGCCAGTCGCCGGCCGGCAACGACAGCGCCGGCAGCATTGTCGATTGCAGGGATGCCGTCAAATAACCCATGGCCCACAGGGTCGGCGCCGCCAGGACCATGCTGATAAGTCCGCCTTTCAGGCCCAGCATCAGGGCGCGGCTGGCAAACTGGCGGGCGATGTAGGCGTCCTGGGCGCCGATCAGATGCAGCACCTCGATCGCTTCCCGGTGGATAGCCAGCCCGGTACGGGTGGTGAAAACCACCGTGCCGACGGTGGCCAGGCCGATGAAGGCCAGCACCGCCGAGGCCAGCGCCTGCACGGTGGTTATCAGCCGCAGCAGTTGTTTCAGCCAGACCCCGTGATCGTCGATCAGGGTTCCGGCGGCGATCGCGTCCAGGCGTTCCTGCAATGCCGCAACGGCGACCGTGGCGTCGCTTTCAAGTTCGACATCGATCATCTGCGGCAACGGCAGGTCACCGGCGGCGACCGGTCCGAGCCATGGTTCCAGCAACCCGAGCAGGCGCTCGTCGCTCAGCCGCTCGGCCCGGACCACGCCCGGTGTTTTTTGCAGCACGGCCAGGATAGCGGCCATTCGCCGGCTATCGACCGCCGCCGTTTCGTTGTTGGCGGGCGGCGGCACCTGAACCGTCAGGGTCCCGCGCAGACCGCTGTTCCAGCGTGCCGCCAGATTATTCAGCGACAACATGCCGGCCATGGCCAGAATCGACAGATAGACCATGAAGGCGATCAGCCAGGGCAGAAAACGGCCAAGGGAATCCCGTTCGAGTTGCAGGTCGGAGCGGCGTGAGAACATCTAGCGAACGCCCACCCGGCCGGGGCGCGGAGCCGGCCCTTCGCCGGCTTCCAGCTTCAGCCGGCCTTTTTGCAGCCTGAGACAGGGATGGCCCAGCCGCCTGACCAGCGCTTCGTTGTGACTGGCGATGACCACCGTGGTTCCCAGTTTGTTGAGTTCGTCGAACAGGTGCATCAGCCGCAGCGCCATGGCGTCATCGACGTTGCCGGTCGGTTCGTCGGCCAGCAGCAATTTCGGCCGGGCGATGACGGCCCGGGCGATGGCCAGGCGTTGTTGCTGGCCACCCGACAGGGTCGGCGGGCGGGCATCCATGTGGTCGGCCAGGCCGACCCAGCCCAGCAGTTCCTTGACATTGCGCCGGATTTCATTTTCCCGGGCGCCGGCCACCCGCATCGGCAGGGCGACATTGTCGAAGGCCGACAGATGGCGCAACATGCGGAATTCCTGGAAGACCACGCCGACTTTCCGGCGCAAGGCCGGCAGGTCGTCTCGCGCCGTCGTCGCGATATCGCGACCGAATAGGGAAATCAGTCCGCGCGACGGTTTTAGGGCCAGATACATCAGTTTCAACAACGATGATTTACCGGCGCCGCTGGCGCCGACCAGAAAATGAAAGGATCCGGGGTCCAGGGAAAATGAAACATCCTGCAACACCTCGGGTCCTAAATCATAGCGCAATCCGACATTTTCGAAGCGAACCACTCCGTCGTTACCACCTGCTAGAGATTGACAGTACACGGGAATCCAGAGAACCCGGCGGGCTCACAATGGCATGGCGGACTACCGCAGTCCAGACCGGCGACCGGGTTGTGTTTTCTGTGACTAGGAATGTGCTCATATCTTGCGCTGTACCTGCTGAAAGTCTATAAACAACCGTAGCTTAGGGACAAGAATTATAATATTGGTGCGCCAATGATCATCACCTGCCCCAACTGCGCGACCCACTATAGCCTCGACCCGGCAACTATCGGTGGCGCCGGCAAGAATGTACGTTGCGCCAATTGCGGCGCCGGCTGGTATCACACCAATGTGTCGCCGACCCCGCCGCCACCGCCCGCCGCCCCGCCGCCCGCCGCCGCCACGGCCTTCGATCCGGCCCCGATGATGGCCGAAATGAAGGCCCAGTTGCTGGCCGAAATACAGGTCCGGTTCGACGAACTGGCGGCCAGCGCACCACCCGCAGCGCCGGAACCCGAGCCCGAACCGGAGCCAGAACCAGAACCGGAGCCTGAACCAGAACCGGAGCCTGAACCAGAACCGGAGCCCGAACCCGAGCCTGAACCCGAGCCCGAGCCCGAGCTGGAGCCTGAAGAAGAAGGGGAGCCGTTGTCCCAAGACGAGTTGGACAACATGTTCGGCGAGGACGCCGAGCCCGAACCGGTCGATTCGCTGCTTGACGAAGGTGCGGTTGACGACGATCAGGACGATCAGATTGCCGTCGAGGATATCCCCGACCCCGATCCAATCCCCGAATCCCTGCTTGCGCCGGACGATTACGACGACGATGAAGATGAAGAAGATGACGAAGGCGGTTCCTTGCGCACGATTATCGCCGTCGTCGTTGTGCTGGGCCTGTTCGGCGGCCTGTTCGGCGGCCTGTTTTTCGCCCGCGACACGGTCATGGAAATATTTCCGCCCAGCAAGAGCCTGTACAAAATGATCGGGCTGACCGACCCCCTGGGGGTCGGCCTGAAAATTCGCGGCGTTCGTTCGGCGCGCGGCCTGGATGGCGATGTCGATGTGCTTAATGTCAGTGGCGTTATCGCCAATGTCAGCGAACAAATCCGGGCCGTGCCGATGATCCGGGTTTCCCTGTTCAACGGCGAGGACGAGGAAGTTCAGTTTCAAATGATTAGCCCGGACAAGAAAGAGCTGCCGCCTTCGGAAACGCTGCGCTTCAAGGCCTCGGTCATGGACCCCGCGGCAACCGCCCGGCGCCTGGAAGTCACCTTCAGCGAGGCCGGGGCGGAAACCGAACACTGATCGAGGCGGCGGAAATTCTAGAAATTCCCGAGCAAGCGTTCAATGTATTCGCGTTCCGCCCGGGGGCGATCGCGCTGGCCCGAGCGGCGGCGCAATTCGTCGATGATTCGCCGCGACCGCTGGACCTGGCCGCGCTCTGGTATGCCGACCGTTCCGCCTGACATGGCGCCGCCCTGACCGGTTAATCTGCCGAACGGGTCGCGCCCGCCCGGCATCCGTCCGGGGCCATTCCCAAGCGACATTCCGAAGGCGCCGGCCATCATTTGCGCCATTTGGGCCGACATATCCCGGATCGCCTGGCGGAGATTTTCGACCGCCCCTGTCTGGCGTTCCAGGGCCGCCGGCAAACGGCCCCGCCCAAGGGCCTTGGCGGCCCCCATCATATCGCGGTCGGCCCGGCCGAGCGGCGCCGGGATAGGTTTCAGCAGTTCATCGGAATCGAGCATTATTTGTCCCAATTCATTCCGCCGGGCCCGTTGCGCGGCGGCGGCGCTGTCGAGTTGCCCGGGCGTCTTGACGGCGCGGTCGGTGACATCGGCGAAGGTCTTGTCGAGCAACCCCTGTTGTTGTTCGGCTAACCGGCGCGTCCGGTCGAGCATGTCGCCGAATTGCCGCAGCGCCTTGTTCATTGCCGCCATCGCCGCGCCGCCGCGCGTCGCGTCCTGGACGCCGGCCAGGATACGGTCCAGTTCCGACAGCATCCGCCGCGCCGCGCCGGTGGCCCCGGTGCGGGCCAGTTCCCTGGCCCTGTCGAGCATTTCCCGCAGGTCGCCGGCCCCCAGCATTTTCATAATCGGATCGAATTCCGTTTCGGTACCGCCGTCGGCCTGCATTTTTTCAGCCAGCGCCGCCAGATAATTGTCCAGCGCCTTGCTGACACGGTCCATCAGGCGGTCAATTTCGGCCTGCCCGGCGTTTCGCGACATGGCGTCGCGCAGGTCTTTTCTGGCCTGTTCCAGTTCCCGTTCGGTGACCGCCAGGCTGCCGTCTTCCAGGCTGATCGCGGTATTCCACAACAGTTCCATGACCGAATCATACTTGCTCCGGTCCTTGCCGTATCGCAGCCGCGCCTGGGCCACGCCAAGCGCCAGGAAGACGGTGGTGGAATCCTTGTAGGTCGGTGGTTCCCGCTTGATCAAATCCAGCCCGACGATAACATCGCGGGCAATTTTTTGCCGGCTTTCGGGGTTCAGCAGGGCCAGCCGCCGGCGCTGGACGATGATTGCCCGGGCTACCGGGTTGCTGAATTGCCGTTCCGGCAGGACCATCCGGACCGCCTTGCCGGCGCCTTCCTGGGCCGCGCCGTCACCGGCCAGCAGGCGCAGTTCCACCGGCAGGCCGGCCCACGGATGGGCCGTTAAATCGGGATTGAATCGTCCCTGCAAACGCCTGCGATCGATCGCCGAACCGGCTACCGGCAGGTCCAGGCTGGTAATCTGGCCACCGGCCAGCAGCGTCCGGTCCTGCAATCGAATTTCCAGGGTAAGCCGTTCAATCGCATAATCGTCCGATGCCAGATAGGCGAACGCCACGCGGGACCGGTCGTCCGGTTCCGGCGGGCCGTTGAATTCGACGGTCGGCGGCCGGTCGGGGATAACCGCCAGCGGCCAGGTGGCGGCGCCGGTGCCGTTCGCCCGGATGCCAAGCCGTTGCTTCCGGCCGTCCGTTACCCGGATTACGGTCTCGCCGCGGAAGCTCTGCCGCCCGTCATTTCCGGGCCCGCCGATGGCGGCAAGGGGGATGGTTCGACCGCCAACTTTCAACACCGGGTCGGCCCCATACCATGCCGGGCGTCCGGTGATCCGGGCGCTGACCGTGGTTTCGGTCGGGGTGTCGATGCGATCCGGCCTCTTGCCCGGAACCGTCCGGTTGTTCAGAAATACCGGCGACCGGCGGGTATAGGCCGGCGGCGTCAGCCAGATTTCGACGGCGAAGTCATCATCGGCCCCGCCGCCGATGCTGAAGGCCCGGGCCAGCCGCGAACCGGCCTGATCGTATCCGGCGACCATGCCGATGACCAGCACCAGCAGCACTGCCGCCCGGATGGCATAAGGATCGCGGGCGGCCAGGCCCGGCGAGGGCGGGCGCAGGGTAAGCGCCCGGACTTCGGCGCGGAGCGCCCGGACATGGGCCAGCCAGATTTTCAGGGCCCGGTCGTCGCGGTCCGATACCGGGCTGTCAACCAGTCCCGATAACGGGCGGTGCGGCAGATCGTTATCCCGCTCCAGGCGGCGTCGGGCGGTCGCCCAGCCGACGGCCCGAAAGCCGCTCAGCGCCTGATAGCAAAGCGCCGCCAACAAGATGGCGAATACCGCCAGGACAATCAGATGCAGCCAGCCCGGCAACGCCGGCAGCACGTCCAGCAAGGCCAGGGCGGTGAAGCCGGCGACCACCAGCACGGCCTTCCATATTCTTACCCACAGCCGTTCCCAGAATACGGCGGCCAGGGCCAGAAACAGCAACACACGATATCGTCCACCCAGAGATCGCTCCCCGGTCGCCACCATTATTCGCTATCCCCGGCGTTCGATAGCCAGGCCGGTTGCTGTTCCAGATCCAGCAGGTCCCGGACTTGGAGACGGCGGCGGACCACCGCGTAATTGCGGCCGGAAACCAGAACTTCCGGGACCAGGGGCCGGGTGTTATAGGTCGAGGCCATGGCCGCGCCGTAGGCGCCGGCGGTACGGATGGCCAGCAAGTCACCGTCCCCGACCGGCGGCAGGTCGCGTTGGACGCTGAAGGTATCGCCGGTTTCGCAAATCGGACCGACCACATCGACCGGATGTACCGCCATCCCCGCCGTCGGTTCGTTAACCGGAACGATGGCGTGATAGGCGTCATACAGCGATGGCCGGGTCAGGTCGTTCATGGCGGCGTCGACGATGACGAAATTACGGGTCGCGCCGTGCTTGACATATATTATCCGGGTCACCAGTACACCGGCGTTGCCGGCGATTACCCGACCCGGCTCGAACACCAGTTGGCAGCCGATATCGCCCAGCACATCATCCACCACGGCGGCGTATTCAACCGGACCCGGCAGCGGTTCGGCATTGTCGCCGTAGGGTACGCCAAGGCCGCCGCCCAGATCCAGGCGGTCGACCGTATGGCCGGCGGCGCGCAGCAGGGTGGTCAGTTCGGCCAGGCGCCGGAAGGCATTGCGGAAGGGATCCAGTTCCGACAACTGCGAGCCGATGTGGATGGCCAGGCCGACCGGGCGGATGCCGGGCATGGCCGCCGCCCGGGCGTAAACTTCCAGGGTCCGGGTCCATTCGATGCCGAACTTGTTTTCCCCGATGCCGGTGGTGATTTTGGCGTGGGTACGGGCGTCGATGTCGGGATTGATGCGCAATCCGACCCTGGCTTCGACCCCCAGCTCAACCGCTATCCGGCTCAGGGTCGCCAGTTCCGGTTCGGATTCCACATTGATTTGCAGGATCCCCGCCGCCAGGGCGCGGGACAATTCCGCGGCCGTCTTGCCGACCCCGGAAAACACGATCCTGTCGGCCGGGATGCCGGCCTTCAGGGCGCGTTCCAGTTCGCCGCCCGAGACCACGTCGGCGCCGGCCCCCAGGCGGCCCAGGGTGCGGATCACGGCGGTATTCGAATTGGCCTTGACCGAATAGCAAATCAGCGCATCCAGTTGCCCGACGGCATCCGCGAAGGCGTTGTAATGACGTTCCAGGGTGGCGCTCGAATATACGTAGAACGGTGTGCCGATATCTTCCGCCATGTCCGCCAGGGACACCTCTTCGGCCGATAGCCGCCCGTCGATATACTGGAAATGGTCCATCGTCAGTTATACTTATTCAGAAGGATATTCGCGCGGGTACTTGGAATCCTTGGGAAATTCCGGTGGCCCCTTGCGACCGCAGCCGGCCAGCGGTGAGATTATCGCGAACGCCAGCACAAGGATGAGAATTCGGGTAATCCGGTTTTTCATGGGGAAATCCTTTTTCGTGCCGCCGCCGCAGCGGCGGCCACGCTGGCCGGTGCCGCGCCGCCCTCGCTGGTCCGGCTGGCGACGGAATTATCGACCCCCAGCACTGCGAAAACGTCTTCGGTAATGCCGCGTTCGATGGATTGCATGTCGTCCAGGCTCAGGTCCTCCAGCTCGCAGCCCCTGCTTTCGGCCAGCTTGACCAGGCTGCCGGTAACATGGTGGGCCTGGCGGAACGGCATGTCCCGAACCCGGACCAGCCAGTCGGCCAGATCGGTGGCGGTAGTGTAGCCGCGCCCGGCGTCCGCCTTCATGCGCGCCGTGTCGAATTCCGCGCCGCCCAGCATGGCCGCCATCGCCGCCACGCCCAGGGCCAGGGTGTCGGCGGCGTCGAACACCGGTTCCTTGTCTTCCTGCATGTCCTTGCCATAGGCCAGCGGCAGCCCTTTCAGGGCGATCAGCAGGGCATTCAGGGATCCGATAACCCGGCCCGCCTTGCCCCGGATCAATTCGGCGGCGTCCGCGTTGCGTTTTTGCGGCATTATCGAACTGCCTGACGAAAAATCGTCCGACAGCCGCAGGTAGCCGAACTGGCTGGAACTCCACAGCACGATTTCTTCCGCCATGCGCGACAGATGCACGGCAAGCAAAGCGCCGGAACTCAGGAATTCACAGGCGAAATCACGATCCGAAACGGCGTCCAGGGAATTACCGCAGGGACGGTCAAAGCCAAGCGCGGCCGCCGTCATCCGGCGGTCGATGGGAAACGAGGTGCCGGCCAGCGCCGCCGCGCCCAGGGGGCATTCGTTCAGCCTTTTGCGGCAGTCGGCAAAGCGCCCGCGATCACGCCCGAACATTTCCACATAGGCCAGCATGTGATGGCCAAGCGTCACCGGCTGGGCCGCCTGCAAATGGGTGAATCCCGGCATCACGCTGGCCGCGTGTTGTTCGGCCAGGTCGATCAGCACGCCCTGCAATTTGGCCAGGCCAGCGTCCAGGCCGTCGATGGCGCCGCGCACCCACAGCCTGAAATCGGTGGCCACCTGATCGTTGCGCGAGCGGGCCGTGTGCAGCCGCCCGGCGGCCGCGCCGATCAGTTCGGCGAGCCGCTGTTCGATATTCATATGGATATCTTCGAGCCCGGCGGAAAATTCGAACGTACCGTCTTCGATTTCCCGTTCGATGCGCGATAACCCGGTGACGATGGCCTCGCCGTCGGCCTCGCCGATAATCCCCTGCCGGACCAGCATGTTGCAGTGCGCTATTGATCCGGCGATGTCTTCGGCATACAGGCGCCGGTCGAAATCGATCGAGGCGTTGATGGCTTCCATCAGCGACGACGGACCGGACGAAAAGCGACCGCCCCAGATGGTGCTGGCGCCGGTTTTTTTCGGCTTGTCGCCGGCGGCGTTTCTGTTAGGCTCCGTCGTCACGATCACAGTTCCATTTCAGGAAAAAATGCGAAAATTATTTACCGTCAACCGATACATCCCACAGGGCCAGGGCCCCGGCAAGCCGTTTTCCAAAATATGGGCGGGTTGCCGACCGCTGGCGCTGGTGATGCTGGTCGGGGTGATTGTCGCCATATCGACGCCCGTTGCAAGCGCCAAGACCGAAAATTGTCGCAACCCCGGTCCCGCCCTGGGCCGCTTCGCCCCGGCGGTGCCGCCGCGTCCGGTAACCGACCAGCCGTTTTTTGACGAGCAGGGCGATCCGGTCAGATTGACCGATTACCGGGGCCGCGGCCTGGTGCTGAATTTCTGGGCGACCTGGTGTGTGCCGTGCATCAGGGAACTGCCGGCGCTGGCCCGGCTGAAAGTTAATCTGGCCGATGACGGCATTGATGTGATCGCGTTGTCGGTTGATCGCGGCGGCGTCCCGGTGGTCCGGCGATTCCTCAAGAAAGTAAAAATCGACAACCTGGACATCCTGATCGATGTCAAGAGCAAGGTCTCGCGCAAGACCAGGGTCAGCGCCCTGCCGACCACGGTCCTGATCGATGCGGACGGCGTTGAACGCGGACGGTTCCTGGGCTACGCCGAATGGGATAAAGACAGCGCCGCCGAATTTATCCGGGGCTGTGTCGGCCCTTAATTTTAAACAATTGTAATCTGTTCATTTTCCGGCCCGATCCTTTTATAGTGGCCTATGGCCAGAAGACCGACGCCGAGAAAAACCAGCACCGCATTTCGCGACTCCGATTTGGCGGGCCTGATCGTCGATGCCATGTCCTGCGCCTATGCCCTGTTCGACGACCGGGACCGGCTGATACTGTTTAACGCCGACTACCGGGGCTACACCGGACTGGACGTGAAATTTTTGTCCGGACATCCCACATTCGAAGAAATTCTTCGCGAAATAATGGCCAGAGGCC
>VAPL010299968.1_pt1 | contig 13704 bp, 8 predicted proteins | sample 3395061 | NCBI WGS metagenome assembly VAPL01 (sample SAMN08290444, study PRJNA428436) | hydrothermal vent metagenome | isolation source: Deep-sea hydrothermal vent chimney 2 | place: Pacific Ocean: Juan De Fuca Ridge | depth 2182 m m | reverse complement strand
GTGGTCTATTACAAGCTGTCCACCATCCTGCAATTCATATCCTCAGAGCTGGGGGTCTTTTTCCTGCAACTGGTGAATGTCCCGGTATTTCTGGACGGTAACATTATCGACTTTGGGGTCTTTAAACTGCAGGTGGCCGAGGCCTGTTCAGGTCTGCGCTACCTGTTCCCGATCCTTAGTTTTTCCTACATATTCGCGGTGCTTTACAAAGGCCCGATGTGGCACAAAGCAGTGCTGCTGATATCCGCCGCGCCAATCACAGTTCTGATGAACTCAATCCGGATCGCCATCGCTGGCATACTGGTTGATAAATATGGCATCGACAGTGTCGAAGGCTTCAGCCACTTTTTCGAAGGCTGGGTAATATTCGTCGCCTGTATCATCCTGTTATTCCTGCTGGCCCGCATCATGCTGTTCTTCCAGCCGGTAAAAATGGGCCTGGCGGAATCACTTGATCTGGATGTTGACGGGCTGGGAACACAGGCCATGCGTCTGCGTCTTGTCGAAGCATCAGGTGCGATGATCACTGCGGCGATGATTATGGTTGTCGGTGGTCTGGCCTGGCAGCTTTTACCAGAACGGGAACTGGCCCCGATTGACCGGGAACCCTTCACCGTATTCCCGCGCCAGATCGGCGACTGGAAACAGGAAGGACCGTCCAAGTACCTGTCGGTGGCGGTCGCCACGACACTGGGGGCGGATGACTATCACTCGGTCGATCTGTCCAAGCCGGGGGCGGCTGCCAGCGTTGGCCTGTTCATGGCCTGGTATGCTGATCAAAGCAAAGGCGGGGTACATTCCCCTGAAATTTGCCTGCCCGGCTCGGGTTGGGAAATTGCCTGGCTGGAACGCACGGAACTGACGGATGAGCTGAATTCAGACAAACCGTTCAGCATCAACCGTGCCATCATCCAAAAGGGTGAAACCCGGATGCTGGTCTATTACTGGTTTGAGCAGAAAGGCCGCAAAGTCGCATGGGATTTTGCCGCCAAATATTATCTGATGGTGGACGGTATCACCACCGGTCGCACCGACGGTGCGCTGGTCCGGCTGACCACATTGATCACGGATGAGGAAACCGATGCAGATGCCGAAGCCCGGCTGAAAGAAGTGTTCAATGACCTGCTTATCCCGCTGCCGCGCTTCGTTCCCCAAAGCTGACTTTCGGGCCTAGGCGACCATCTTTTCGGCGCTTTTCAGATCGACGCTGACCAACTGGCTGACACCGGGTTCTGACATCGTCACCCCAAATAAGCGGTCCATACGCGCCATGGTCACCGCGTGGTGGGTGATAATCAGGAACCGGGTTTCGGTCTGACGGGTCATTTCATCCAGCAGATCGCAGAACCGGGTGACGTTGGCGTCATCCAGCGGCGCATCAACTTCGTCCAGCACACAGATCGGTGCCGGATTGGCCAGAAATACCCCAAAGATCAGCGCCAGCGCCGTCAGGGTCTGTTCACCCCCCGACAACAGCGACAGGGTCGACAGTTTCTTGCCCGGTGGCTGACACATTATTTCCAGCCCGGCCTCTAGCGGATCATCGCTTTCCACCAATACCAGCTTGGCTTCGCCGCCACCAAACAGGTGCTTGAACAACAAACTAAAGTTGGTGTTCACCTGCTCAAACGCCGTCAACAGACGCTCGCGGCCTTCTTTGTTCAGGCTGGCTATGCCGGTGCGCAGGGTGCGGATCGCATCATGCAGATCGGCAACTTCTTTTACCAGCAGATCGTGTTCTTCCTGAACCTCACGGGCGTCTTCTTCGGCCCGTAGGTTCACAGCGCCAAGGGCGTCGCGCTGGCGTTTCAACCGGTTCACATCCGCTTCAATCGCCTCGGCACCGGGCATGTTTTCAGGATCGGCGTTTAATGTCTCAAGCAACGCCTGTGGTGTTGTTTCCTGCTCATCCGAAATCCGTCCTGATGCCGCGGCCAGACTTTCCTTTGCCGCCTCGGCACGTGCCTCGGCACCGGCCCGGCTTTCCCGAGCCTCAGATGCTGCGCGTTCTGCGTCCCGCTCGCCGGTTATCGCCTCACGCAGCTTGGTTTCCCCAAGCGCCAATACATCCGCCGCCCCGGCGCGCCGTTTTTCGGCATCGGCTATGCCATCAGCCAGTTTTTCTCGCTGCCCGGATATCTCAGCCGGCACCAGTGTCGCACTCGCCAGCTCATTTTCTGACGTTGCCTTACGATCCGCCAGTTCACCGATGCGTTTTGCCGCTGTTTCCAACCGGTGTTTCCAGCCGCTCAGCTCTTTGGTGACTTCCTGAGAACGGCGCACCCGCGCTTCGCCTTCGCGGCGCATCTCATCATGGGCAGAGCGTTTGGTGATCATCGTCACCCGCGCCGCTTCAACCGTCATTTTGACGTCTTCTACCTGCCCCCGCGCGGCGTCCAGATCGCCCAGTTCGGCAACCGCGGCTTCTGCTTCGTTCAGGCGACCCTGCGCTGCCTGGGCTTCTTCTTCATGGCGCGCCACGGCCAGACCCAGCGATTCCAGCTTACCACCGGAAATATTGCGATCTGCCTCGGCGCGCGACAATGCCCGGCTTGCCTCGGCCATGGCCCGGTCAGCGTCCCGGCGACCATCACGCGCGGCGCGGTCGGCTTCGGTCAGCTTTACCAGTTCCGCCTTCAGTACATCATGGGCCTGTACCGCACCCTGCGCCCGTGCGTTGGCCTCTTCCAGATCCTGTTTTAGTTCCTGTAACCGGTTCATCTGCTGCAATCGCAGTGCTGCCGCACTTGGCGCATCTTCTGCCCCGGCGCGGTACCCGTCCCAGCGCCACAGATCACCGGCGACGCTGACCAGCCGCTGCCCCGGCAACAATTCCCCCTGCAGGCGCACGCCATCGGCAGCATCCACCAGACCAACCTGGGACATCCGCCGTGCCAAAACCCCCGGCACAGTGACGAAGTTGGTCAAAGCGGCCACACCATCTGGCAACATCTGCGCCCTGGCATAACCGGGCAAAGTTGCCCAGCCAGATGCGGCCGTCCCGTCAATTGCCGGGGCCCGCAGATCATCCGCCAGCGCGGCACCCAGCGCCTTTTCATAGCCCGTTTTCACCCGGACCAGATCCAGCACCTGCCCGCCTTCGGCGGTATCGCGTTCCACCAAACGTTCCAGTGCCGAAAATTCTGCCCGCAGGGCGTTCGCTTCGCCTTCGGCTTCGCTGCGTCCGGCCCGCACATCGGCTTCCCGTGCCTGAGCAACCGCGCGCGCTTCATCGGCTGCAACCAACGCATTGTCCGCATCCTCGGCAGCTTTTGTTGCCAGGATTTGCGCCGCCTGCGCCAGATCAAACGCGCTATCCGCCGCACCAAGCGCTGCTTTGGCGGCCTCAACAGCACCCTGCGCCTGTTCCGCTTCACCGGTGTTGCGCACCAGAGTCTTTTTGGAATCCTCCAGCAACCGATGCGCTGACAGGTGCCGCGCCGACAGCCGCGCCACGTCTTCGGTCAGCTCACTCAGCGCGTCTTCCCGCTCCTGCAGAACCTGCGCCGCTTCACGGGCCGCCTGCGCACCTTCTTCCAGTTGGGCCCCTTGCCCATCCGCGGCCTTGGCCAGCTCTTTGGCTTCCCATTCCAGCCGCTCAATTGTTTCAACCGCATCCCGGTTCAGCGTTTCTTCGCGTTCGCTGTCATGCTGCAGCTGGCCAATCCGGGCGGTCAGGGTTTCAATTGACGCAAGCGCACGCGCCTCCTGATCTGCCAATGTGTCCCGCTGCACCAGCAACCGTTGTAACACCGCCGCCGCAATGGCTTCCTCTTCGCGCAATGCCGGCATCGCCGCGTCACTTTCAGCGCGCAACTTGCCCGCCTCCAGCGCTGCCCGTTCTGCGCCGGCAGCTGCCGTCACCTCGGCGCGTAACCGTTCACTGGCGACGGCAAAGGCATCCTCTGCCTCGCGCCAGCGCCGATACAGCAACAACCCTTCTGCACGGCGCAGGTCTTCACCAATACTGCGATACCGCGCGGCCTGGCGGGCCTGACGCGCCAGCTGGCCCAGTTGCCCGGCAAGCTGTTCAACCACATCTTCTACCCGTAACAGGTTGGTTTCCGCGCCGTTCAGCTTCAATTCTGCCTCATGGCGGCGCTGATACAGACCGGAAATTCCGGCAGCTTCTTCCAGAACCCGGCGTCGCGCCTTGGGCCGTGCGTTGATCAGCTCGGCAATCTGCCCCTGACGCACCAGCGCCGGGGAATGCGCCCCGGTTGAGGCATCGGCAAACAACATCTGCACATCCCGTGCGCGCACGTCTTTGCTGCTGACCTTATAGGCAGACCCGGCGTCCCGTGTGATCCGGCGGGTAATTTCCAGCATGTCGCTGTCATTGAACCCGGCAGGTGCCAGCCGATCGGTATTGTCGATAAACAGCGCCACCTCGGCGAAATTGCGCGCCGGGCGACTGGACGCCCCGGCAAAGATCACATCCTCCATACCGCCGCCGCGCATGGCCTTGGGCCGGTTTTCCCCCATCACCCAGCGCATGGCTTCCAGCAGGTTGGATTTCCCACAGCCGTTTGGCCCCACCACCCCGGTCAGACCATCAGCGATGATCAGATCAGTTGGATCGACAAAGCTTTTAAAGCCATTCAGTCGAAGCTTGGTTAGCCGCACGCCTGTTCTCACCCTTGGGGTTGATTCTTATCAGGCACCATTTTCCCCTATTTAGAGCGGCTAAGTCAACGGAGAATGGCTGGATGTGGGTGCATAGGCAGAGTTATCCACAAGATATAGCCCCGCACCTAAGCAACCACCGAAATACACGCCAACGTGGCCATTTTGGAAATTATGTCATCCGTGATTACCTTCGCGGCTGTCCAACAATGCCTGAACCAGGAAATCTACAAAAATCCGCACCCGGGCAACCCGTGCCAGATCCGCATGCAAAAGAACCCAGATATGCCGGTTGTGGGTCAGGTCCGTACCGGGAACCCGCTGAAGTTCGGGGTAAACCTGCGCACACCAGATCGGTAAATACGTCATCCCACACCCCGCCTTGACCATGTGCAGATGCATCTCAGTGTCCAGAACAATATGTCGTAATTTCGCCTTCGGAAATGGCGAACCTTCAATCCAAACCCGCTGCTCAGGTACCTCACCATAGCCAATCCAGGTCAGGTTTTCCCCTTTTGGCCCGGCATTTGGTAAATGCCTGTCAATGTAATCCCGGCTGGCATAAATTCCTGAATCTGACGGGAACAGCTTGCGGGCAACAACGTCCTGGGTAATTTCAGCCGCGTTTCGGATCGACACATCGGTTTCCAGCCGGTTAATATCTTCAACCGCATAGGTCAGCCGGATTTCCAGTTCGATATCCGGAAACACATCACAGAACTTCGCAATAATCGGCGCCATCAACAGATGCCCCATCATCGGATCAACTGAGATACGGATCAGCCCGCTTGCCTCGCGGTCCAGCCCCTTCAACCCGTTTTGCGCCTTAACCAACAGCTTTTCAGCGGCCAACGCATCCGGCAGTAACACCCGCCCCGCCGGTGTCAGCGCCAAACCATCACGCGACCGGCGAAACAACTGAACCCCATAGCCGCCCTCAAGTGCCTGCACCTGCCGACGCACCGTCGCGTGGGTTGCGTTCAGTTGCTCTGCCGCGGCGCGCAGGCTTCCACTTCGGGCAACTGCCAGAAAATAGGGCATCTGTTTCCAGTCGATCATCTTCAGGCCAGCCTTTCGCGGGTTTTTTACGTTTTAGTGGTTAATTTTTAAACCACTCCGGGGCGTATTAGACAGTATTCAATACGAAAAACAATCCGTAGTTGGGCATAAGTCACACTGAAATCCAGAAATTCTTTTGAATCCATCAACCCAGGAACAAACCAATGACCGACACAAACAACCACAGAATGGCCGCCCGTATATTCGGCATATTCTTTATTATAACCTTCATTTCCTACGGGACCGGCAGCACATTGCTGGACGCACTGTTGGTCCAACCGGATTTTCTGACAAACATTTACACCAACAAAACAACCGTCATTACAGCGGCAATCCTGATGGCCGTTGTCCACACCGCACTGAACATCGGCCTTGCCGTGATCATGCTGCCAATCGTCAAACCTGTTAACGCATCTGTCGCCTACGGCTATTTCGGCTTGGCAATCGCGGCCTCAACCACACTGGTTACCGGCGCCATTTTTCTGCTGATGTTGATCCCGCTAAGCACCGAATACGTAAGTTCCGGCGCATCCGGGGCACCCTTTTATGAAACCATCGGCGCGATCCTGAAGATGGGTGGTTTTTACGCCTACCAGATTGGCATGGCGCTGTGGGGTATTGGCGGCCTGCTCCTTGTGACGCTGCTCTACAAGTCACAAATTATCCCGCGCCCGTTATCCCTGTTTGGCCTCGTCGGATACGCCATTTTTATTGCCGGCACCATCGCCGAACTATTCGGCAACCCCATAGGCCTTCCCCTGTCGATCCCCGGCGGCCTGTTCGAAATCGCACTTAGCCTGTTTTTGATATTTCGGGGTTTCAAAATCAATTCAGATATCCGCACCAGGCCGGGTTCTGTTCAGGATATGTAAAGACCCGGAAATTGATCGTTTCGATCAGGGTGTCACGTTGCAATAAAACTGTACGAACCATTTGGCAAAACCAGCGAATTTTCGAACGTCGTTTTCAACCCTATTTCAGCGCCGATAACGGATCGGCGCTGTCATCGGTCCAGACCGGCGCACCGTCCGACACGATCGCTTGCCAGCGCGTATCGTCCAACAATTCCTGTATCCGCCCACGATCCGGCGACATGACCAGCACAATCGATGCCCGCGCGCCCCGGGGCAGGCTTTCCCCGGCCGCAGGCAGATCGTACCGGATCGCGGCACTAAGACCCAGACTGCCGGCAATTCGCGCCAGTGGCTGGCTCAGATCAAAATACCGGTTTGAAATGTGAAACACCAACAGACCGTCATTCTTCAGACGCTTTTGGTAAAGTTCAACCGCTTCCTGTGTCACCAGATGGATCGGGATCGCGTCAGAACTGTAGGCGTCCAGCACAAGTATATCAAACGTAACATCCTGTTGTTCCAAAACAATACGCGCGTCCCCCAGACGGGTTTCAGACTCCGGGGCGCATTGTGACATGAAGCTGAACAGGCTGGTATCGCGCGCCACCCGGTCCACCATCGCGTCGATCTCATAGAATTCCCAGTTCTGGCCCGGTTGGGCATAACAGGCCAATGAACCAACCCCCAAACCAACAATGCCGATATCCCGGCTTTGGCGACCCCGCTCAGAGGTCAGAACCTGCGCCATCGGGCTTTCAGGATAGTAATACGACAAAGGCGTCGGCCGGGCGCCCGCTTCCTCGACAAACTGATAACCATGCACCGTTGTGCCATTGCCATAGGTGCGGATGCCGTCCGCTTCAAAAACCTTATGGGTGCCAAAAAAGCTGCGATCACGGAACAGATACTCACCCTTTTCGGTAAAAAATTCGACTCCGATGAAAACAGATATTGCGCTGGCAATAACCAATGGTGTTTTTTCAAATCGGATCAGCATCAACGCAAAAACCGCCATTAAAACCAACGCCGCCGGCATCGGCATCGAATTGCTCAGCACACCATCGGCCAGCATGAACGGGATCAGCACAATTGCAGCGATCAAAACGCCCAGCGCAACAGCGCGCGATGCAAACCGATACCCGGCTGCCAGCAACAGAAACGCGGCCAGCAAAACCGAAATCTGGCCTTCATAAATTTCGTTGAACAGGGTTGGTGCCAGAATGGAATTAAACAACCCGCCAAGGGCGCCACCAACAGACATGGTGATATAAAACACCGTCAGATTGTGAACCCCGGGCCGGCTTTCATACAGGCTTCGATGCGCCTCAACTGAGATGAAGAACAACGCCGGTGCATATAGGATGGCACCAATCCAGCTTAGATGGCCGCCAACCCACTGGCTCATCAAAACCGCCAGTGCCGCCACCGAGGCAATCGCAAGATAGCGCGATACACGGCGGCTCAGAAACTGCCGGTTGGTAAATGCCACGACAAACGACAGAATATACAGGGCCAGCGGGATCACCCAAATCAACGGAAACGACCCCAGATCAGAACTGACCTTTGTGGTGATCGACAGCATCAGGGATGACGGCACAAAGGCCAGAAACAACCATTTCCCAACCTCACTCGGGTTGACTTTTTCTTCAGAAACATTCCGGGCGACAGCAACGGTTGCAATGCTTGCTGCAGCGCCGCGTGACAGGAACCCGCTTAGCGCCAGAAACCCGCCAAACAAGGCAAACCCCGCGGCCCATGCCCAGCCTATCTGGGCAATGCCCAATAACGGCCCGGCGATAAACGGAAAGGCCACCAACGCCAGTAACGACCCAAAGTTGCTGGCACCATACAAAAAATAGGGATCATCCGCAGATGGTCCACCGGATCGTGCATACCAGGATTGCAGCAAAGGCGCGTTGGCTGACAGCATCGCAAACGGGACACCAACGCCTGCCGCAAACAGCAACAGCGTTTGCCAGGCCAGCGATGCCGTGGGGTCAAATGTCCAGCTTGGGCTGACTGAAAGCGGCAGGAATAACAGCGCAAGGCCCCAAAACACCAGATGCACAGGCAACTGCCATCTGGCCGGAACATATCGCGTCAGAAAATGCGCATAGATGTAACCCGCCAGCAAAACCACCTGAAAGAACAGCATCGCCGTGGTCCAGACCCCCGGCGCACCGCCAATTTTTGGCAACACCAGTTTGGCAAACAGCGGTTGCACAAAAAACAACAGCGACGCGCTCAGAAATATCGTCAGCGTAAAAATTACCGGCGTAATCAGTCGCTGCGTTGAAACAGAAAACCTGCGGTGTTCAACAATGCTCAATTAGGTTTCCACCCTTCTAATCCAAGCCTTTTCAGCCTGAAATCATCCCTTTGTGGCTATTCCAAGAAAGGACAGTGGCAATGTTTACCCGCCCCCTTTGCCGTTAATGTCGTTTTGTCTGTCGTAATCCCCCTTGACCGCACCCCAAGAGTCGCGCCAAATACCCGGGCAAGGTTTTCCCCGCTAACATGTTCAAACATGGGGGGATGAAATGGGAATGTGGGATGGGTGACCCAATCGGGGCCCAAATCCACAGCCGCCCCCGCGACTGTATGCGGTGAGCGTTTCGTCAACTGCCACTGGGCAAAACCCGGGAAGGCGACGACGCGCTTTGACCCGCTAAGCCAGGAGACCAGCCATGCGTGAACCCTGCCGTCGGGTGTGACGGAGCAAAGGAGAAACGACATGACAACAACGACCCACACACAGGACCAGTCCGCCATTGGTGTAATGCCCATTGCCCTGGCCGCACTGACCGGGATTTTCCTGATCTATTTCGCGAATTTTGCCAGTGCAACCGTGCTGCATGACGCCGCACATGATGCACGCCACGCCCTTGCGATGCCCTGCCACTAAACCATGACGCTCAAATTGTTCACCAGCGCGTTGTTCGCTGGTCTGTTGGCGGGGCTGATTGCCGTCCTGCTGCAGTTTGCATTTGTGGAAAATCTGATCCTTGAAGCCGAAGAATACGAATCCGGTGCAAAGGTGCATTTCTCTGACCCGGTTACACCCCATAATGATGAACATGCCGAACATGCCCAGGGGTTTGTAGCGGAAACATCAGAAACCGGCAGTGACGCCCCGGCTGAAAACCTGTTCGCCCGCTTCGGTCTGGCGTTTTCCAATGTGTTCATTTCCTATGTCGGCTGGGCATTGGTCATGGTTGCCGGGTTCGCAATAGCCGAACGCTACGGCCACAAAATCACCCTTGAAAAGGGGCTGCTCTGGGGTATCGCCGGTTTTGTCAGTGTACAACTTGTCCCTGGCATCGGCCTGTCACCAGAGCTTCCGGGCATCCCGGCCGCTGAACTGTCTGCGCGTCAGGGTTGGTGGCTGATGACAGTTGTTGCCACCGCTTTGGCGTTGGTTTCGTTTGCCTTTGGCCGCAACGCTGTGTTCATCGGCATCGGCATTGCACTGTTGATCGCACCCCAGTTGATCGGGGCGCCAAAACTGGGTGAATTTTCTGGTATAGTGCCACCAGAGCTGTCGGCAGAATTCGTGTCCCGCACATTGGCCGAAGCTCTGGCCGCCTGGTCGGTTCTGGGGTTGGCGGCCGCCTATCTCTGGAACCGGGGCCGCAGGACCGCCTGAACAAAATAACGGGGGTGGCAACGATTTGCCATCCCTTTTCAAAAGGACGCCCCAATGGCACATAAAATTCCCGCGACCATCATCACCGGCTTTCTGGGCAGCGGAAAAACCACCTTAATCCGCCACATGCTGCAAAATGCGAACGGCAAACGCATCGCCCTGATCATCAACGAATTTGGTGACCTGGGCGTGGATGGTGAAATCCTTAAGGGCTGCGGTGACACGGCCTGCAAAGACCAAGACGTGGTGGAATTGTCCAATGGCTGCATCTGCTGCACCGTGGCCGAAGATTTCATTCCAACCATGCAAAAACTGTTGGACCGTGACCTGCCGCCAGAACATATCGTTATTGAAACCTCCGGTCTGGCACTGCCCCAACCCCTGATCAGCGCCTTCAACTGGCCGGATATTTCCACCCGCGTCACCGTTGATGGCGTGGTGACCGTCATTGATGGCCGCGCCGCCACCGATGGCCAGTTTGCCCATGATGTTGCCGCCGTTGATGCCCAGCGTAACGCCGACGACAGCCTTGACCATGAAACCCCACTTTCGGAACTGTTCGAAGATCAGATCGCCGCCGCTGATATGATCGTTGTAAATAAAACCGACCTGCTGTCCGGTGACGAGGCCGAGGCGCTGGCTTCAACCCTGAATTCGGACGCGCGTAACGGTGTTCAGGTGGTGAAAACCAGCATGGGCAAACTGCCGATCGATGTTTTGTTGGGTCAGGATGCCAACGCAGAAACCAATATGGCCAGCCGTCACGCGCACCACCACCATCACGATGATGACGACCATGATCACCACCATGAACACGGGCATGATAATTTTGAAAGCTTTGCCCTGACCCTGGGTGAAATCAGTGACCCCGCCGGATTTGCCAAACAACTTGCCGACGTAATCCGCAGCCATTCAATCCTGCGCCTCAAAGGCTTTGCCGCTGTTGCCGGAAAACCTATGCGCCTGACATTGCAGGCGGTTGGTCCACGGGTTGAGCACTATTATGACCGCCCGTTCACTGCGGATGAACCGCGTGAAACCCGCCTGGTGGTAATCGGTGCCGCCGGGCTGGATCAGGCGGCGATCACGTCCAAACTACAGACATGACTCTGGTCATCGGCGCAGAAGACCCGCTTGCGCCTGACAGCCTTACGCTGATCAAGGGCTCAGAAGCAGCCCTGCGCGAGGTTTACACAACCGACGAATGTTTCACCTTTTCGCCAGCCGAACTCACCCGCCCCGGCATCACCTTTTTTGTCGCGCGCCTGAACGGCACCCCAATGGGCTGTGTCGCCCTGTGCATTCACGACGCCCACGCTGAGGTTAAACGCCTTTTTGTGCTTCCCCGGGCACGGGGTAGCGGCACCGGCCGCGCCCTGATGCAGCATCTGGAAACAGTCGCCGGTGAAACCGGCCACCAAACCATCCGCCTGGAAACCGGTATCAAACTCACCGCTGGCGTGGCGCTCTACCGCGCTCTGGGCTACAATTCACGCGGTCCGTTTGGCGACTATATTGATCACCCCACCAGCCTGTTCTTGGAAAAAACCCTCTGATGCATCTTCTTGCCGCCACCCCGGGTACAATAAACGACGGAACGGAACCCGTAGATCTGGGCCAGACCCCAGCCGATATCATCTTCATATCCGCAGCTGATACCGAACTTGCTGCCCTGTCTCAGGCCCGCAGTGAAATGGCAAACCCGCCCACGTTACGATTGGCAAATCTGACCCATCTGCAACACCCGATGTCCGTTGATCTGCATATTGAAAACTGCGCCGGCAAATCCGGCCTGGTGATCGCGCGGGTGCTGGGGGGCGCCGGATACTGGAAATACGGATTGGAACAATATGCCGCCCGTCTTTACGCCGCCGGCATTCCATTTGCTGCCCTGCCCGGCGACGATAAACCCGATCCGGAACTACGCGAACTGTCCACCGTCAGCGACACAGACTACCAATCACTGTGGGCCTATATGGTTGAAGGCGGGCCAGAAAATTCTGCGAATTTTCTAAACCACGCGACCTCTATGTTGGGCAAATCCGCCCCCCCCGTCCCAGCAAAACCGCTGCTGCGGGCCGGGGCTTATTGGCCCGGGGCCGGAATATCCGACCTTGGGGCAATCCGTGATACCTGGATAACAGGGGCACCAGTGATCCCCATCGTCTTTTACCGAGCCCTGTTGCAGGGCGCCGGTTTAAACCCGATTAACCGCCTAACCCGTTCACTAATTCGCGCCGGGATGAACCCGCTGCCAATCTTTGTCGCCTCCCTGAAAGATCCGGTTTCAGCCGCCACCATCGCCGCGCTTTTTCATCAGGCCCCACCCGACGTTATCCTGAATTGCACCTCATTCGCGGTGGGATCAGCGGATCAGGGGGCTGGCCCGCCTGCCAACCCCTTAAACGCGAAAACTGCAAACGCCGCCCCGGTTTTTCAGGTTATCCTTTCCTCATCCACCGAAGAAAGCTGGGCCAGTGGCCTGTCCGGCCTGTCAGCCCGCGACATCGCCATGAATGTTGCCCTGCCAGAGGTCGACGGCCGTATCCTGTCACGCGCGATATCGTTCAAAGGTGAGGCCTATTTTGACGACGCAACCCAATGCGCCATTGCCACCTACCAGGCCCGGGGCGACCGGGTTGATTTTGTCACCCGATTGGCCGCCAACTGGGCATTGCTGCGCCGCACCAACCCCGGTGACCGCAACGTTGCGCTGATCCTCGCCAATTACCCGAACAAAGACGGCCGCCTAGCCAACGGTGTCGGCCTGGACACCCCGGCGGCCACCATTCACTGCCTGAATCTGCTGCGAAACGCAGGCTACACGGTCAAAAACCCACCCGCCAGCGGTGACGAATTAATGGCGCAAATCCTTGACGGCCCCACCAACTGGCTGACAGACCGCGTGCAAAAATCAGGCGGCGTCACCTTAGATATCGCAACCTACAACACCCATTTTTCCGCCCTGCCCTGGGAGGTTAAAAACCAAATCAACAACCGCTGGGGCCCGCCCGAACAGGACCCGTTCTTTTATTCCAAAAAATCCGCGCCACAGGCAGTCGCCAACGGCGGCTTCAAACTTTCGATCCTTCGCTATGGCAACGTTACCGTCGCCATACAACCAGCGCGGGGCTATAACATCGACCCCACCGACACCTATCATTCACCCGACCTTGTCCCACCGCACAATTACCTCGCCTTCTATTTCTGGCTGCGCCATGTTCAGGGTGCAAATGCCTTTGTCCACATGGGCAAACACGGTAACCTTGAATGGCTACCGGGAAAATCTTTGGCCCTGTCCGAAACCTGCCTGCCAGAGGCAGTGCTTGGCCCGGTCCCCCACATTTACCCGTTCATCGTCAACGATCCCGGCGAAGGCACTCAGGCCAAACGCCGCACACAGGCGGTGATCATCGATCATCTGACACCACCCCTGACCCGCGCCGAAACCTACGGGCCGCTGCGTGATCTGGAAGCGTTGGTTGATGAATATTATGAAGCTGCGGGCGTTGACCCCCG
>VAPL010149991.1_pt1 | contig 13704 bp, 8 predicted proteins | sample 3395061 | NCBI WGS metagenome assembly VAPL01 (sample SAMN08290444, study PRJNA428436) | hydrothermal vent metagenome | isolation source: Deep-sea hydrothermal vent chimney 2 | place: Pacific Ocean: Juan De Fuca Ridge | depth 2182 m m | reverse complement strand
CCTTGTGGCACACTCCCATATAAAACTCGCCCATCTTTAGTAATACACTTTACTTGCTCACCTGATTCAAAATTAGTTATTGAGTTTTGAATAAATGGAAAATCATTTTGTTTGTATAATGAAGCCCCATACCATCCAGCAGCCAGAACTACAGTAATTACAATAATTTTATTCATCGCTGACGTGGTTTTCCGTTTATTAATTAATTCTCACCACTGATTAACAAGATAATTAGCCCTGATAACTTGATATTGACCGGAAATCCGAGCAAATTGGCCTTACTTCTTTCTGTCATTACTTGTGTTTATTTGCACCTCTTCTTTATATCAACACAGCCAAATTCAACACTTTTTGAAAAAGTTAGACACCTTTTCGCGTTCATCAATGCTGGCTGGATAAGCCATAGTGTCATCCAGTGTTTGTGGAATACAAGAAGGCTTCATTGTCTGATGATGCTACGCTTATCAGACCTACGGGTTTTATGGTCATTCTCTAGTGCAGGCAAACCATCCCATGTAGATTTTGTGATCACAATTTGTAACATTAATCCATTCCTTTCTATGGTGGTACATGGTTGATATAGACTTGATAAAATTACGCCTAAGGTAGTCCACTGAAAAAAAGGTGACATTTATTGAATCTTGCAAGTCATGATTGCAAATACAATAATTGACGCCTTTATCGTCCATCAGCAATTCACTTACGCTTTTCGATACTTATAAACGGGTCCCCCGGTTGCAATTTCTCCATTTTTCAACGGTGTAGACATGAGTTTCTGTGCCATGAACCGTAGTTGATACATAAGACCGATAGCCGATTCCATCTTATCTGGTGCTCCATTGAAGGCCTCATGCAGGGAATTAAGCAAGCTGCTGTAACCCTCGGTGAAATTATTCGACAACACGCTGCCGTAGCTGTCTTCAGGAAACTGTTCCGATGTCGGATCTGATTTCATGGGATACACACCTTCAGACACAAAGGCGATGGGATCACCACCATAGCTGTATTTGTCGTCGTCACTTTGGACCAGTTTACTGCCATAATAAATTTCTCCAAAACGGTAATAATGCGCTGGGTCTCCTGGTGAATCAAAAGGATTGGTGCTGCTGCCTTCACCTTGCTTGATGATGATGTCGATGGCTTTGTTGGCACTAATCGAATCTGTGATGGGAAATATTACATCATGATCAAACATGCTGAGAACCTGGCGATTCTGATAACCAAAATCTTCAGCTGGTAATTCGCTGATCTTCTTTTTTAAAGCATCGTAGTATTCGCCGATGGTGCGGTAGGTAGCGTCCTGACTTTGCAAGCTTCCCACGGGAACAGATTCTTCAGGCTCCTCTATGACCATGAAGGTGTTTTTTATCAAGTTCATAGAAAAGGGTTCAATATGTACAATGAAATCAGCTCCGCCGATGCCCATTGGCAGTGGGCCAGGATAGTCGGGCACAAAATCTGGATTGTTGATGCTAGGGCTACCGCCAAGTGACACCAGAATATTGGCGGAAATGGTCATATGCAGCATTTCTTCTATAACCACGGAACGGATCAGTCCAGTGATTTCATCGTTAAGCCCAGGTTTGAGCGAGTAATAAGCCGTCAGGTAGGGAGGAATCGTGCTGTGCTCCAATTCCACTGCTTTTTGTAAGTAGGGGTAGAGATCGGTCTTGCTAGTGCTAGCTTCGATTCCTGCGATCAGTTTTGGATCAATCTTTAACATGATTCATCTCCCTGATTTTTGGAGTGATTGCGGGCCAGTATCTGCATGAGGTAATCCAGTTTACCACCAGGATCAGGCACCGTATCTGCATCTATCTTGTGAGTCTTGGTAGTCGAGGTTGGAGCGGGACAGATCGGGCGATCCTGCGGTTGACCTTTAAGCGGAAAACCATTGTTGTCCAGGTTTTCAAGCCACTTGAGTATACCCATCCGTTTATTGGCAGAAAGGTCACGACTAACCGGCATGGAATTGGGATCGGACATGGGTAAGGAAAAACTGAGTTTCAACGGCTTTAGATATTTGACCACACTATCGTAGTCACCTAGCTCCACCAGGTGCTTGCTCATGATTGGGTAGAGGTTTCCATACTGCTCCATGATGGGTTGGATATCCCGATACCAGGTCGGCTCGTCGGGAACCTCCCAGGCATCCCAGACTAATACACTGATAAAGTTCCAGGGGTCATAAACATAGTCAGTCGGAGCGTTCTGTAGACGATACCCCACACCATAAACCTGACCATCCAGATAGCCTCTGGGTGTGCCCGGTCCAGCTGCATCCGCCTTAAGAGTCAGTTGGGCGTGACCACTGGCATCAATGCTCAAGCTATCTGGATAATGCATGGCAGAGGCTGGCTTACCAACATCCGGCACAGGCCACTTTGTCGTATTCAAGGTGGCGCCAGTACCTGCACCACCCAGCATTGCATTGTTGGCACTAATCAACAAGTCTAGCGCTACGGGATTACCAAAACGTGTCGCATAGAAATCCAGGTTAACTTCCTCACCGGGATTGAGGCGATACACATAATTATCAGCCCGTGCATACAGCCCATCACGGCTCTCCACAACTAACACTTGATACCTATTGGAACCAATATTTTTTAGAAATACCAGTGGATGATCCAGCAGATTCGATGTCAGCCAGTCATCGTCTGAATAATTAAAATCAACAATGCCAGCGCTCTGCGTGTACCAACCTTGGTCTAGATAGTTCACCTTACCAAGTAATGCGACTTTAATTTCCGCTACGCATTGTCCTTGAACCAACCCACCACACCTATCGACAGCCATGTAAAGAGCACCAATATCCTTCAAATCACCACTGGCACCAAAAATGGGCAAGCTATGTCCAAGATCCACACTCAGTGTTTTCTGTTCTGGATGATCCAGACACTGGTAACCATACACCTCATTGGCGGGTGCCGTAGGATTGCCGCAAACTAGTTGCGTTACCATTTGTCGCCCTAACACAAAATGTTTGGGTTCAGCCTTTGTGGTTGGCCCAATGGTACCAACGACCACTCCGGTTGTGTAATCATCCGCCTCAGGGCTGCGGTCAAAACCAAAAACATTGAAGCGTATTGACAATAAACCATCTTCACTGGCGACTTTTAGAGCCTGTAGAATTGGATAGCCAGTCACATTTCCCCACTCTACATCTCCAAGTTTTGACTGGAAAGCCGCCGCCAGTGTCTGATCAAAATTTTGTGGGATTTGCTGACGTTTCCATAGATCGGTGAAAGTGGAGACCATGTAATCGCTATCCAACAGACGATTGCCCTGTAGATCATCAACAGCGATTCTTAGCCCCCAAATCTGTGACACCGCCTGCTGTTGTGGGTCTAAATCCACTAATTTGCCTGCCACTCGATCATTGGAACCAGCAATCAACAATCCAATGGTTGCATCATCTCGTTCATCAGTAATCAGTTTTCCCTGTTGAGCTGCACCGGTAATTCGACAACCCAACATACGCCAGGCACCTGTACCTTCCGGGTTCCAATAGCCGTTAGTACGCTGGTTATTTCCAGCCCCCTGCCCCACCATCATTTTCTGGAACTGGGGTTCAAAGACGTCGCTTTTGTAGTGGCGAACATCGTTGTTAACCGTTGACGTATCAGCCTGAAAGCGCCCGGTAAAATGCAGGCGTGGCCATCCAAGATAGCTCATTGGGTATTTCCTCCTGTGAAATTAAGATTGCTCCAATTGGTATTTTCGACAGGCTTCACCGTTAGATTTCCAGAAGACTCTGGTTCAAAAAGATGGCAAGGAGGTGGATCAGACGGACACATCAGTGCAACTTGATCCCAGGTCATTTTAGGATCCGGCTTTTTAATGCTGAAGTCCGTGTAGTTTTGGCTTACAAAAGGAGCATTCGGTGGTGTAGTCGGCGACCCTGAGAAGTAAAAGGACTGGGGTTTAAGATATTTCTTGTCTGCATCCAGCCATTGATCCTTGAAGAAACCATAGGCAAACCAAATATTAGAGCCACCGGGATCAACAACATAACGATAAGCTTGAAGGCTGTTATTGAGGTGAGTACTATCCTCGGCGCTGTAAGGTAGATGTTTGATGAAATCAGGGCGAGGCGGATGATTGTAGGGAGAAAATAAGCAGCAAGCAGGCATATTAGCTGGTCGGTCCTGCTCATAGGTTAGAAAGTATGCCTTGTTACCCAGTGAGATAAAGGAACAAGTAAACTGATTGCTGATGGGAAAGATAGGCAAACAACGTTTTTCGTAATGCTCCATCATGGCACCATACCCATCACCGTCTTCTGGTAAATAGCGAATGTCGAAATAGGTGGTGCCGTACGACACCTCATAATCCTCGCCTTCTTTTAATCCTTCCGGAGGGTTGGAATACGGTGGAAGATTGTTTTCAAAGTGCTTATAGACCCGAAACATAGTCCAGTTACTAACCCAGTTATCAGGATATTTAGGGTCGTTTGGATCGGTTGGAGAGCGTGTCTCTATACACTCATCAGCATCACAATGACAAGGATTGTGTACTCCCTTGGTTTGATAGACAGGTGATAGAGTATCGCATTTGTTATTATCCCAACAAGCCGCCAAGAAACTAAAAAAACTGAATACAATCAACAAGCGAACAAGTATTTGTATAGAAGTATGTGGTTTCATAGTTATTCCATCAATGTGTACCAGAAGAATAAAAATCCTTTTCTCTAAATCAGAGATTGTATTGAATGACCATTTACCAATAGTTTGATGGCGAAATCAAAATAAACAATCATGGCTAGAAGGACGGCCGAATATAGAAACCTGCTGAGAAATGCCTCCCCTCCCCTGATGTTTTGATCATATGGTGAAACACCACCATAGATTTCTCCCTTGGAGCATTGTTGTGGCCAAAATCCGCTCCAAGCGGATTAAATAAGTACCGCCACCCAATTGCTAATAGACAGGCAAATATAGCTTAAAGAAAACCTTATCTTCATAGCAAAATTTCTGTTAGTTGAACACTATTGTGAACTGTTAATTGAATGACCCTGGAATGGAAGTTACTGAAGATTTTTTCTGCAGCTTTTGTACACAGACTCATCTTCGTATTGGACCCCTTTGAATTATGTATGAGTCACTTCATAAGATTTGTTAACAATATACTCTTTAATACAGACAAATGTAATAATTTTTTACACTTTCATCATCATCGTAAATAACAACAAGGGGAATCTTGATGTGTACCTATCTCCTTTCACATTAATTGAGAAGGTTACAATATTAGGTGTTGCAATCAAAGATTTAAGGAATGGTCATGGAATACATCAACAACTGACTTGTCTTGTTGTCCGTCTTCGGTGTTGTCGCAACAGTTACATAGCCGTGTGTAATTTCGACTGAATAAGGTTTCTTGTGAATCCAAATAGCTTAGTGATCACCTCATCAACTGATGAGAAGCGTGGGGCAGAAAAACAATAACACTTTGTTTCTAATAGAATTAACAATTAATGTTAGTTTATTCAATACATTAGTGATCACTGTTATTTTTGTATTAAATATTTAGTCAAGTAATCAAACATTGTCATTTTCACGTCTAGAAGATTAGGTAACGTAAATTCTTCTAGACCAGGCAATATAAATGCAAAAAATGTTTTTCGTTCATAGGATATATATTCTTAAAATAGTTCTATGCATTTTCACTTTTTCAACTCAGGCAAATACTCAAAATGGAAATTTCCAGGTAGATATTCATAGCCGTGAAAATGTACGAAGTTTCTATAATGCAGTCTATAACTCATCTAACAACGTAGCAGTTGACTGGACAGGAGATGTCAGAACATGCAATGCTGGAGATAGTTCGCAAACATACAAAGACGCTACGTTACGCCGTATAAATTTTTTTCGTGCAATGGCTGGAGTGCCTGCATGGATTACATTTAGTGCTTCCGCTAATGCAAGCGCAATATCAGCAGCATTACTGGCTTCAGCAAATAACGCGTTGTCACATTTTCCACCGCAATCCTGGAAGTGCTATTCATCAGCACGTGCTCAAGGATCGGCAAGTTCTAATATTGCTTTAGGTAAAATTGGGGCAAATGCGATTACAGCCTACATCGAGGACGCAGGTAAACATAATTTATCTGTTGGACATCGGCGTTGGTTGCTGTATCCGCAAACCAGAGTAATGGGGGCCGGAGATATTTCTCCTCAACCAGGAACAGGCCAAAAAGCAAGCGCAATTACAATATTCGATGATCAGTTTGGTCGTGCACGTCCTCAAACTCGCAATCAATATGTGACTTGGCCACCCACTGGATTTGTTCCTTATCAATTGATTTTTCCTCGGTGGTCATTTTCTTTAGCAAATGCTGATTTTTCGCATGCGAGTGTCTCGGTAACACTCAATAATCAAGAAATTCCGTTAGAAATTCTTCCAATTGGAAATGGTTATGGCGAAAATACTATTGTATGGGAGATTAACAGCTCAGAATTAATCAAACCCAGCACAGACCTTGTCTACATCGTAGAAATCCACAATGTATTAATCGATGGCCGCTTTTCAAAAGATTTCAACTATCAAGTCAAGGCATTTGATTCTGCCATAGAAGGTTCGGATACTGTACTGTCAAATATCTCTGGTGCTTCTCAAATTAGATCAGGAGAAATTAATCAATATCGTGTGAACCTAACTCCCAATGTCAGCACACACCAAATTTTGATAGCACAACGCTCGCCATACCAACACATTGCTACGGCAGAATATGGTCTGGAAGAATTAAAAGGCAATGCAACAGATGCCAATAAAATCCTCTCAAATTTCACATCAAACAGCGGACATTATTCGTACCACTTATCTCATAGAACAGGCGTTGATCATCAATTACGATTTGATCGACAATTTCTGATCAATCCTAATTCTAGTCTTGTATTTTACAGCCGTATTAGTTGTGCTTCAGTGGATGAAGTTGCAAGAGTGCAGGTTTCTTTGGATGATGGCAATTCATGGCAAGATGTTTATAGTCAACCCGGCGTTCTCTATGGATTGCGTGAGTCAGGTTTTACAGCTCGAACTATTGATCTTGATGCATTTGTTGGAAAAATTATTCGCTTAAGATTTAATTACACATCTCAACTAGGATGGCATTGCAACATAGCAAACAGTGGTTGGTATCTGGATGACATTGTACTCAGTAATGTTGATGAGTTAACACAGACCCAGTTGATGAATATTACACACACAGCATTTCAGTTTACTGCTGATGAAATCACAGATTATGTACTCGCTGCTCGTGGAATTCTATTCAATGGTTTTATTGGTCAATGGGGAAGAGCCTTTCCTGTACAGGTGGTTTCTGGCGCCTCGCTATCCTCTGTTGAAGCACAAGCTAAACTATCACCGATAGTAAAACCACCGACTTCAAACAATCAGCGAACTAACATTCAAACCAAGGATAATGGCCCTTACGAAGCATGTTCACTGGATGTTGACAATAACGGGAGTGTGGATGCATTAACTGATGGCTTGTTATTTATTCGACACATGTTTGGCAACCGTGGTGAAAGCTTGATAGAGAGTGCATTGGGAGGAGCTTGTACTCGATGTACGTCTTCTGAAATTGAAATCTTTCTGGACCAATGCGCCGCTATCGGCGCGTCAGATATTGATGGCAATGGAGTCATTGATGCCCTAACGGATGGATTGTTAAAAATTCGCTTCATATTCGGTATTCGCGGTGCAGCCCTCATCGATAATTCTGTAGGCGATAATTGTTCACGTTGCACGGCAACAGAGATTGAAACACATTTAGATCAATAGATGAGGGTAATTTAAATAATGTCCACCATAAACAGCTTGCCCACCAAATTGCCCCATACTCTCCCACAATTGTTGCCAACGAAAAAAAGGAATAGATTTGGTTTTTAAGTTACGGCTTTGCTGTTTGTTAAAAGCCAAGGAACGTTCAAGAAATAAACCACCATCCCTGGAGTGTGATTAAAAGTGATGCAAGTTCTATGAATCCACGAAAATATCAGTGATGTTGGTTTGCTTGTCTCGAAAACTATGTGTATTTTGTTCTAATTCGATAGGTTTGCATCACTTTTAATCGCACCCATTGACAATTCCTTGGTATAGACACTCTTTCCTGCTCATTCTCCTCAGCGCTAAACCATACCCACATTACATGTCACTCAGTGTAATCCACATATAATAAGCACTATGTCATGACACGACATAACAGGGTCATAAGATACGTCTTCTCTTGCTCACGAATAAACACGTACTTTAATCGAATTCATTCGCAAAGAACGACGGCTGCCTTTTTTAGTATTTCAAGCTCCAAGCGTAATTGTTCGTTTTCTTGTAACTCAGCGAATCGGTAACTGCTCAGATTGCCCTCTAGTTTGTTCAAGAGCAAGGCGAAAGCGCGGAGTTTACAAGTGTAAATGAGCACTTTCCAGACAGCGATTGGACAAACTAGAGGAGAAGCTGAGTAGTTACGTTTTCTTTTCGCAATCGCGTCAGTTAAGTTTGACCCGACAGATTCAACCGTAATAACTGATCAGCTGATGATTCAGCTGTCGGGCCGTCTTCAGCCCTCACCCTGCGTCCAATGCTGCTAAGCAAAACCCCTAGACTATCAGTTGCTTGTTGGGGTGTATAGCCTATTTCAAACACTAACCTGGCCGCATCTTGCTTAAATTCAAGCCTATGTTATGGTCGATTAGATGTCTTTGTGTAATTGTTAACATAACAGATACTTACAAGATTATATTGCCAAGACTTATTAGGTTTTAGCTGTAACGGTCTGAACGGTTGTGTAAAATCTGTTCGCCTGAGGGGGAGGGATTAAACCTTATCTATTGATAATTAATAATATTATATGGATACTTCTATGTGAATAGTTCACATCTTTTCAAAAAGAACTTCGATACAATCAATATGAGAGTTTCTATGGGGGCTAAAAGAAAAAAAGGGGGCGGACATGAAAATAGAACTTGTGATTTGTGTGTTAGAAGATGCTGTAGACGAAATAACTTTAAACGACCTTGCCAATCTAACTAAGAGTGCACAAATAGATTATGCTGAAGAACATGCTGAGTTTTCCTTCCAGGTAGTCACTCGTTGTAAGGAATTAAAACGGGTTATTAATGACAGTCTACTTGATGCGAGGGGATCGAATTGTCTGGTGATATCCGATCAATTGATTAGCTACGATGCCATCAAGCAAAAACACATTGCTTCAAAAACTGCGCAGGCACTATTCGAACAGATTAGGGAAACCAATTCGGTTTGCGGGCTAATTGCCATCACTCGAACAAAAATAGCCCATGTTGGAGGAATAGATGCCAATGTGGTATTGGGTGAAAATTGGCAAGATAATTTACGCAAAAGACTCAAAGAAATCACCGCACGACTTTGGTATAAAAAGCCTCCTGGTAATTTGTTCCATTATAGTGGCGGACATCTTTTTTCTGTAGAAACTACGCCAGTTTCTGATCAAAATACATTATATCAATCTCTAGAATTACGTGGAAGTGTCTACAATTCACTTGGTTATATTGAACATTTCGATGGTAACCCCATGCTAGAAATGGATGCTTACGACCTTACTTCATTACACTTTGTTGCCATGGATCAAGCCAATGGGAATCGGATTGCTGGTTCAATGCGGTTAATTATTCCAGGAATCGATGAAGTGACTAGGGGCTTTAATCCTGAAGTTCTCGAGAAACTCTCGAATTATCAAAGATGGTGCCAAGATATAGCTGCCACTTCTCGAGATCCGCAATGGTGGAAAATACTTCAAAGGGGGACGCTGAATGCATTACCTGTCATGTCGGCATTTGAATACTTCAAGGTTCCCGGCCAATTTTTAGACATCGATAAAACCAACATGCCCAACAACATTTGTGAATTAAGCCGGGTTATTGTTGCTCCTGAATATCGTGGGATGGGTATTTCCAGGTTGTTAGTTAACCATGCCATTTCAGTTGCCAAAGAGCTACGTCGTAAATATCTTTGGATTGAATGTGCGCCACACCATATAAAAATGTACGAGAAGTATGGGTTTGTAGTAAAAGATTACCAAGGCAACCGTTTTTATGAACGCCCTCAACGACTCGATACCTGGGTCGTTGCGATGTATCTAAACCTTGCTGACACTCCGTATCAACAACAATCGGAAAGTGCCGTTTGTTATCAGTTACAAATAGCCGAGAGTCGTGGTGGAAATGGATCGTTATTGTTTCAATTTTCTCAACAGTCGGCAACAGATATTGAGCAAATTTTTGACAACCCAATAACCGATGACCAGTTATCGGGACGAACTGATCCCCTGAAAATACAAATTCCGTCAACATTAAGCAATTGCGATATAGAAAAATTTATTACCTGCTTAAAAGGGTTGGTCAATCGCGTTAATGTGCAACGACTTTCTCTTCAGAGCAGTACCGGACGCACATTTTCTTTTAACCCAAATGATATTAATTCCAGAAGACGGGAAACAATCGAATCTGGGTTGCACCAATGGCTTAGGTAAAAACAATGGCTAATAAAATATTTGCAATCTTAATAGGTAATACAGAATTCCCTGATGCAGACGGGACATTGCCTGCATTGCCATCTTCCAGAAATGACGTTTTTGCGCTTCAGGATGTGCTGACTGATCCAGAACTTGGTCGTATCACCAACTATTTACCGTTGATTGATTTGCCACATCACAAGATTATGCTGAGTATTAATGAGGTTTTTCGAGCCGCCACACGGGATGATGAGATTCTGCTTTATTATTCCGGTCACGGACAACTTGACGCAAGTGGATCTCTTCATTTTGCCACAATCAATACCAACTTAAACTTACTACACGCCACTTCACTACCACTGGATATGTTGGCTGCAATGTTGCTGGAAACCCGCTGTAGACGAATAGGCATGATATTTGATTGTTGTTATTTCTCAGCGACTAGTCCCTTATATGAGGAATCTGAAGCCACATTTAATAAAAGCTTTAACAACTTAAATGCTTCAATACCTGACGAATATGCAATATCTATTATCGCTGCTTCCAGTACTAGTGGCCAACATTCTGATTGTGACAAAAAAGTGTTAGGAAAGCTGACTGATTGCATGATAGAAGGGATTACATCAGGCAATGCTGATTTCAATCAAGACGGATTGATCTCCATGAGCGAAATTTTTGACTACGTCAAAGACAAAATGCCCAGTACTCAAAAGCCGATCCTGTTTAGTCGCAGCTGTGTTGATTCATTAATAGTTTCACGAAGTCTGTCGGGACATATAACATCCAAAGTGATTGATAATATTAAGAGTCAATTGGATAACGCTCTTAAAAAAGGCGAGATTAATCATTTTATTTTTAATAATGCTATTCATATACTGAAACAGAGCCCAGATGATATTGCCGCCTGCCATGAGTCTAGCTTTAGATTGTTAAGCTCCTGGGCGCATCATTCAATATCAAACCTGGATTTTATCGAACAATGGTATCAGTATAATGATACAGGTCTTCCACAAACCAAATCATCAGCTGTTTCAACAGATATCAAGGATCGCTGGGAAAAAGTACGAACATGCCGAAAGCCAGCGATTGACTTAATGAATCCCACTTATCTTCTCGACAGAAATTTTCATTTTCTGGATTGGAACCCAATGTTTGATGAATTGGTCGCAAAACCATTGGCCTTAATGAGAGGTTGGCATGTTGAAGAATTTATCCTGAGACTTGCCAACAAAAGAGCTGTAATAGAACGTGGACAAAAAATATTTGAACTTGATCATTACCCGATTGTTGACACTGAAATATTGGAATTAAAAACCCGCTACGGCATTGTCAAATTTCGAAAAATTGCCTCACAAATTGCCGATAACGACGGTGGTACTCTAGCTTGGGCGATTAACCTGAATATTCTTAGTGCCGAGAATGATGAACAAATGTGGATCGATTTAACCGAACGTCTAAAACAAGAAGTCAACTGGTCGTTATATGCAAAATCCTATGACAGAATGTTATTGAAATTCGATAGTTATCATCAGTTAATAAAAAACATGGTTTCCTTGTTAGGTGGTGATCCTGTAAAAGTGCTGGATTTAGCATCTGGAACCGGTAACGTTACGATGGAAATGCTCTATCAATCGACTAAGCGCTCTATTTGGGCGTTAGAAGCCAATGAAGATATGCTGGAATACATGCGGGAAAAAATACATCACCTGGACAAACCAAGGAATCAACAAGTACAAATTCTTAAAGGCGATCTATTGCTAAGTTTACGGGAAATCGACAACAATTCTTTTGATGGCGCCATCATGATGAATGCGCTTTATGCAATGCCAGAACGTGCCCGTTGCTTGCAAGAAATTTTTCGTGTGTTAAAACCTGGGGGCATTTTGGTTTATTCTTCATCCACTACGGAGACGGATGTTGAGCGTTTATTTAGTGCAATTCGAACTGACTTAAAAAGAAAAGATTGTTTAGACTCCATGCATCCCATCGTGCATAACGCTTATGATCGACATCTACAAATGATGGATAATATTCTAAAAGACACTCATCAACAAGTTGTCAATTACGCCATACAGGCTGGCTTTTCTGTGGATGATGCCGATGTGCAACGAGGCGCATACGAAGGCGCCGTTACAATAGTCAAGGCTGTAAAAAAGGCTATTGTCCATGAAACTGATGATAATGAAGAGCCAATAGAACCAATAAAAATTGATCAAAAAATTCGAGTTTTTATTAGCTATTCCCACGAGGATCAAGATTGGTGTGAGCGAATAAATAATTTTCTGACCCCTCATGATGACATTGAGGTATGGACAGATCAGGATATTGAATACGGGGATCAATGGCGTAGCATCATAAGTGAACAATTGGAACAATCAGCCGTAGCCATCTTGTTGATTAGCACAGCCTTTCTTACCTCTGATTTTATTAAGAATAGTGAACTACCGATCCTTTTACATTCGGCAAAGTCAAAAGGTATGTTGATTATTCCAGTGATAATACAGCAATGTGTATTTGAATCCGTCACCTACAAATACCCCGATCCAATCAATGGACCTGAAAAATTAAAACTAGCCGAATTTCAGACCGCTGGGTCTCCCACTGAATCCATGGCAATGCTTGAAAAACCACAGCAAAATCTCGTACTCTACGAAATTGCCAAACGCATTCAATCCTTAAAACAAACATCCCAATAAATTATCTTCAACAGGAACGTGGATGAAATAACTTGAACAACGGGCTTGTCTTTATGTTCTTCTTCTGCTTGCAACTTCGATTACATGGCTCTCTATGCGCCTTAACGACCAACAAGACCCCTAAGAGCTTGTTCAAGATCTCTTGTAACATTGCATTCTATGGGAGTGACACTTAGAAGATTACTTGATACGGGCTATGCACATGACGCAAGTAACCACTAGATATAGTATCCGAATTCTATGGATAAAACGAAAGAGCCCTGTCGGTAGAATTAACTATCAGCGTAGATTCTATGGTGGAAAATCCAGTTTCTTGTCGTTAAATTGCCAATAATCAGAAGTACAATATGTAGTACCTGCTTGCGTTAAGTGCATAGCCCGTTACTTGAATTCAAGAAATAAAATCTGCAACTATTTTATTTCTAAGTTACACCCATCTTTCAACATTGTTCCAAGAAAAGGTATGAAGTCTTGCAAGTATGCAATTCCAGAATCAAATACTGGATGGAAAGACATGTT
>VAPL010109147.1_pt1 | contig 13710 bp, 9 predicted proteins | sample 3395061 | NCBI WGS metagenome assembly VAPL01 (sample SAMN08290444, study PRJNA428436) | hydrothermal vent metagenome | isolation source: Deep-sea hydrothermal vent chimney 2 | place: Pacific Ocean: Juan De Fuca Ridge | depth 2182 m m | reverse complement strand
GTAATGAGGGCATTGTTTCATGCACCCCATACGGATGCTACTGCTTTGGTTATTGTAAACCAGTACCGTATGCCGCAAGCCATTACAGCACTTGCTACAGGAATTCTACTGAGTATGTCGGGCCTTGTTTTACAGACACTTTTCCGCAATCCGCTGGCCGGTCCATCGGTGTTGGGCATCAGCTCTGGCGCCAGCCTCGGTGTGGCACTGGTGCTGCTCTCCGGGAGTATTGCCGGTGTCGATTTGACATCGGTTGCCATAGTGGGAAATCTTACTGTTGTGCTGGCTGCGTTGGCAGGTGCTCTGCTGGTGTTGGGTATTATCCTTTTTGTCTCCGCCCGGGTGGCCAATGTCATCACAGTACTGATAATCGGTATTATGCTGGGCTATGCCGTATCGGCTGTGGTAAGTGTTTTACAGTTTTTTAGTGGTTCGGAAGACCTGCATGCTTATGTGCTGTGGGGTTTGGGTAGTTTCTCGAAAGCGACCATTCAGCAGTCGTTCCTGCTGCTTTTTACCGCTTTTTCCGGTGTGGTTATCCTGTTTTTTTATGTGAAGCCGTTGAATGCCCTGCTTTTGGGCGAGGACTATGCCCGTAGCATTGGCTTTCGCCCGATGCGCATCCAGCGGGTTTTGATTTTTGTTACCGGTATTTTGGTGGCTGTCGGAACAGCTTTCACCGGCCCCATCGCCTTTCTCGGGCTGGCCGTACCCCATCTGGCACGGGGTTTCTTTAAGACCTCACAGCAGGGCGTTCTGTTGCCGGCAACCATTCTTACGGGGGCTTCGCTGGCGCTGTTTTGTAATTTGGTAGCGAAACTTCCGGGTTATGACATTTCACTGCCTATCAATGCGGTAACTTCGCTGGTGGGGGCACCGGTAATTATCTGGGTGATTATGAAAAGCCGTCATGTAAAATGGGGATAAGCATGGAAATGACTTTAAAAATAGAAGATCTGACCACCGGATACCGTTCGGGAAAAAAAGCCGATGTGGTTTTGCAGCAGGGGATGAATGCCACGTTGGAAACAGGTCAGTTGGTTTGTGTACTGGGACCCAATGGTGCCGGAAAGTCCACCCTTCTGAAAACACTGGCCGGCTTTCTGCATCCGTTATCCGGTGAAGTTTATTTTGGAGATGATTCACTAAAGATACTGGACTTAAAGAAGTTGTCTCGTCTGGTTTCGGTTGTCCTCACCGACCGTTTTTCAGATTTATACCTCACAGCTTTTGATGTGGTGCGCATGGGGCGCTTTCCATACGCTTCCTTTTTTGGCCGGATGAAAACGGAGGACTTGTCGTTCATTCATCAGACCATGGATAAACTCGATGTCGGCAGTCTAAAAGAGAAATTATTTTATAACCTGAGTGATGGTGAACGGCAGAAAATACTTATTGCCAGAGCATTGGTGCAGGATACGCCCTTTTTGTTCCTGGACGAACCTGTGGCATTTATAGATTCTCCAGGGCGGATCGAAATTATGGAATTGTTGTCAGGACTGGCACATCAGCAGGGGAAGGCCATCCTGATGACGACGCACGACATGGAGACAGGCTTGCGCTATGCCGACACCCTGTGGCTGATGCATCGTGGAAAACCATTGTTGGCGGGAATTCCGGAAGATATGGTTTTGCAGGGAAAAGTGGGTGAATATTTTCAACGACCCGGATTGCGCTTTGATGTAGTGAAAGGCCATTTCACGATGAAAGATAAAGCATTGGAAAATTCTAAAGCCATCTCTATCCAAAACGATTGCCCTGAAATGGCTTGGATGGCCAACGCGCTGGAACGCAAAGGCTTTGCTATTGTGGAAACGGTGGGCGTTTCTGAGAAAGGACTTTTTGCAAAATATGATTGTGGGAGTTTCAAATTGTATCGAAACGGGGGCAAGCCGGAAGAATTTCCCAATATTGCTTCCCTGTTAGTGAAACTGATGAGTGGCTAAATTATTGAGATGCTTATGACTATTCTGCTTATTTTGAACGTTTTTGAAATAGCTCTTATTCGACTGATTTTATTGTGATTTTTGATAAACCTCTTTTATTATGCCAAAAAACCTCTAATTTTAGGAAATTTAAGTACTGTAAATTTTAGGCACTTTGCGTATGAAAAAATCTTCTTTACTTTTGATATTGGTTACACTTTTAACTGTAACACTTATGAGTGCTTGTCAGTCGAAACAAAAAGTGGATTTAATTGTCTATCATGCTGTTGTTTACACGGTAAATCCGCAGTTTGATACGGTGAGTGCTTTTGCCGTGAAAGATGGGAAATTTTTGGCGCTGGGTACCGACAAAGAAATTTTGAGCCGTTACGAGGCGGAGCAAAAAATTGATGCTCAAGGCAACGCTGTTTATCCCGGGTTTAATGATGGCCATAGCCACTTTCTGGCTTATGGACAAATGCTGATACGTTGGGCAAATCTTGTGGGTACCGATTCTTTTGATGCTGTGCTGAAAGTTTTAAATATCCATCAGCATAAGTATCCCGAAAAGTGGATTCTGGGGCGGGGCTGGGATCAGAACGACTGGGCTGTACAGAAATATCCTACCAATGAAAAATTAGACAAGATTTTTCCAGGTCATCCGGTGGTGCTATCGCGCATCGACGGACATGCGGTACTTGCCAGTTCCGAAGCGCTGAAGCTGGCCGGGATAACTGCTTCTACAAAAATAGATGGGGGAGAGGTGGTGTTGAAAAATGGAAAGCCTACCGGCGTACTCATTGACAATGCTGCCGACCGAATGCGGGCTTTGATTCCCGAGATGGGCAGAAGTGCGAGGGTTAAAGCGTTGGAGCTGGCACAGAAAAACTGTTTTGCTGCGGGGCTCACATCGGTTACAGATGCCGGATTACCGAAAGAGGATATTCTGCTCATGGACAGTTTACAGCGAAAAGGAGTGCTGAAAATAAGGATTTACGCCATGATAGACCCTACGAAAGCGGATTTTGATTATTTCTTCTCCAAAGGTCCTTTGCACACCGGGCGGCTTACGGTAAGTGCCGTGAAATTGTATATCGACGGGGCACTGGGTTCGCGTGGAGCGTTGCTGCTGAAACCTTACAGCGATATGCCAGGTCATTATGGTCTCCGGTTGCACCCACTACCTTATTATGACACCATCTGCCGAAAGGCGTATGCTGCCGGTTTCCAGGTGAACACACATGCTATTGGTGACTCGGGAAACCGTATTATGTTGAAAATTTATGCCCGCTTTCTGAAGGGAAAAAACAATCGGCGCTGGCGTATTGAACATGCGCAGGTAATTTCTCCCGACGATTTTCATTACTTCGGTGATTACAATATTATCCCCTCCATCCAGTCCACACATTGCACTTCGGATATGTATTGGGCCGGCGAACGGCTGGGAGCCAAGCGCCTGAAAACGGCTTACGCTTACAAACAACTGCTGGAGCAGAACGGCTGGGAGGTGAACGGAACTGATTTTCCCATTGAGGGTATCAGTCCCATAAAAACATTTTATGCAGCCGTTAGCCGGAAAGACCTGAAAGGTTGGCCTCCGGGTGGTTTTCAAACAGAAAATGCTATTTCAAGAAAAAGTGCGCTCCGTTCCATAACCATCTGGCCGGCAAAGGGAAGTTTTGATGAGAAGATTAAAGGCAGCATCGAGCCTGGCAAATTTGCTGATTTTGTAATGCTCGACCGTGACATTATGCGGTGTCCGGAAATGGAAATCCCTCATGCAAAGCCATTGTTCGTTTTTGTTCAGGGAGAGAAAGTATTTGGGAATGATGAATGACAGATGGGTAATGAACAGAGAATTTGTAGTTGAGTATTGATTATCTTTTCGGGATAAATGTTGGCTATTTTGAAAAAAAAATCGACAAAAGCTTGTCAGGTAAAAATATTTTCTACATTTGCGGCATAAATAAGAACGAAATGTTGAATACCATTAAACAGAATAAACAGTTGAAACGGAGGGGAAACCACGACCGACGATTGTTATTTTAATGGATATTCTTTAAGGAATAAAAAATAAATACAAGCCCGGTCATAAAAATGATCGGGTTTTTTTATGTTTAAAAGTTCGAGAAGATGAAAGTTTTAAAGTTTGGCGGCACGTCGGTTGGCTCGGCCGAAAAGATGAAGAAAATCGCAGAAATTATTAGCGGCGAAAGAGCTGTGTTTGTTGTTCTTTCTGCTATGGGCGGAACCACCGACAAACTGACGGGGATGGTCGCCGATGCTGTGGAGGGGAGAATAGAAGCTGCCCTAAAATCAGCTGGCAACCTGAAAAAGCATTATGATTTGACCGTGCTGCAACTGCTTGGAAAGGACGCCGCCGTGGCAATGTTTTATGTGGATATCATCTTTAACAGTATCACCAAAAGGTTGACGCAACTTCCTCTGGCAAGAGCCGAAAAGGAAATCCTTTCTTATGGAGAGAAACTTTCAACTTTCTTATTTCACCAGTTGCTTTTAAAACAAGGTCTCCGGACTATGCTGCTCGACGCCACTACGCTTCTTCCGTTGGATGACGACCACGAGCCTGTAATGAACGAAATAGAAAAACTACTATGGATAGAATTTAAAAGACATCCTGAAACACAGGTGTTTATAACGCAAGGATTTGTGTGCCGAAATGTATGGGGTGAAACAGATAACCTGGGTCGTGGCGGAAGTGACTATTCAGCTTCGCTGTTTGGTGCAGCCATGGGGGCAACAGAAATCCAGATTTGGACGGACATTGATGGGATACAAAATAACGATCCGCGTATAGTGGAAAATACCCGCCCTGTCCGGCATCTTCGATTTGATGAAGCGGCTGAGCTGGCTTATTTTGGTGCGAAAATTCTGCATCCACTGACCATTTTACCCGCTCAGAAAGCCAACATCCCGGTTTTGCTGAAAAATACCATGCACCCGGAAGACCCCGGAACAAGAATCACAGCCAGTCAGGATGGAAGAGGCTTTAAAGCGGTGGCTGCCCGTGATGGTATTATTGCTATTAGAATAAAGTCGAGCCGGATGTTGTTGGCTTATGGCTTTATGCGAAAGGTCTTTGAAGTGTTTGAGGATTTTAAAACGTCCATCGACATGGTGACCACCTCTGAAGTAGCCGTTTCCATCACCATCGACAACCGGAAGTATTTACCGGAGATTATTTCCGAACTCCGGCAGTTTGGCAAAGTAGAAGTAGAGGATGGCAAAACGCTTGTGGGCGTGGTAGGCCTCATCCATGCACATGAACCTGGTTATGCCCGGCAGCTTTTTGATGCGCTCGGAGATATCCCCATACGCATGATCTCATACGGTGCCAGTCCGTATAACTTTTCGCTACTGGTAAATACGGAAGACAAGATAAGAACGCTCAGAGCTTTAAATAGTCGGCTGTTTCATAATGAATTTACTGAAAATGAAGAAGATAGAATTAGTGCACTTGCTGAATGACCGGGAGACACCGGTTTATTTTTATGACATGGATTTGCTGGCTGAGACACTGGAATGTGCTACAGCGGCTGCCTCCCGGTATGGATCCCTCCTTCACTATGCTGTGAAAGCCAACCATAACAGAAAAATACTGCAAACAATTAATCGACAGGGTCTGGGGGCAGACTGTGTGAGTGGAAATGAGGTGAAAACGGCATTGGAAAGCGGTTTTCATCCTAAGGATATAGTGTTTGCCGGTGTGGGGAAAACGGATAGCGAGATAAAGTTTGCACTGGAAGCTGGTATTTTTGCTTTTAACTGCGAGTCGTTGCAGGAGGTGGAAGTGATTAATCATCTGGCAAGGGAAAAAGACCGTAGAGCCGGTATATTTTTACGCCTGAATCCGGATATGGATGCGCATACCCACGAGAAAATTTCCACAGGCAAAGCGGAAAATAAATTTGGCATGCCCGTGAAGGAGTTACAAAATTTTCTAATCCGCCATAATGATTTTAGAAATATCGACTGGCTGGGGTTGCATTTCCACATAGGGTCACAAATCACAGACATGACCGTATTTCAAAAACTTTGTTACCGTGTAAATGAGATTCAGGATGTTTTGGAAGGCAAAGGCATACAGCTTCCTCATTTGAATGTTGGCGGTGGACTGGGTATCAACTATGAAAATCCGGTTGGTGGTAGAATCCCAGACTTTGGTGCTTATTTTGAAACTTTTCACCGTTATTTACACCTTAAACCCGGTCAGCAATTGCATTTTGAGCCCGGACGTTCGCTGGTGGGGCAGTCTGGAATATTATTATCACAGGTGTTATTTACCAAAGCCGGTGAAGAAAAAAGATTCGTTATAATTGATGCCTCTATGACCGACCTGCTTCGTCCGGCCCTGTATGGTGCTGTCCATAAAATTGAAAATCTGAGCCGGCAGGGTGAAAAGACAACAGTTTACGAAGTGGCCGGACCTGTATGCGAGTCATCGGATGTCTTTGCCAAAAGGGTGATGCTTCCCGAAACCGAAAGAGGTGATATTCTTGCTATTTACTCTACCGGTGCTTATGGTCAGGTTATGTCGTCTGCTTACAACATGCGTAATCAGGCAGAGACAGTTTACAGTGATGAAGTAGTTGTACTTGAGGCTATTGATTAGTCTTGTGGTATATCAGCTTACATTATCTTTTTGGCGATGCGGGGATGTAGTTCCTGTACTCAAACATCCTGCGGCCAAATTTCTTTTCAACAAAATAGAGGAGCTTGTCTTTAGGCTTCATGTTTGACTTTGATGGGTTGTAGTTGAACTCCCAGTCCTGGCCGGCAATAGTCTCTTTCATGTACTTTGGATGTTCACCGCTAAAGTGTTCCAGTTTATCCACTTCGTTGAAATCGAATGGCTTATCATTGATATTTTCTTTCATCCACTGGTCGTTGTGCCAGAAACGTGAAAAAGAGCGCATTTTACTGTTCAAAAGACCCGGATTGCGGGCGTATGAATAATGAAATACTGTGACATCGGTTTTGAGAACAGTTAATTTTTTACCTTTTTCACCAGCCAGATAGTTTTTAAGAGAGCTATATTTTCTGAATCCCTGCGAATCGTGATACGCATAAATGCCCGGGATATTTTTGAAGGCTCTTATCTCGTAGCGGTGTGTCCTGCGGGTGTTTCGGATATGGTTGAAATCGCCCCAGAAATGTAGAAAGGGCATCAAAAGGCCATCCACGTCCTTACGTCCGGCGGCCTTTTCGATGTATTTGCGCAGGCGGGCAGGTGCTGTTTCGTGAAGTATTTCGTCAACCTGCAAATGAACAGCCCAGTCACCGGTAATTTCTGTCAGCCCCAGGTTGGTCTGCTGCGCAAAAACTTTCCCTCCTTTGCGCAGGTTCATGTCCCACACAGAGTCGATAATACGGATTTTTTTATTTTTCAAAGCTTCGATGGCTTTACGAGTGCCATCGTCCGAATCGCCTACCACCACCACCAGCTCATCCACAGCAGGCAACAGTGACAAAATTGAAGGGATGAACGGGTAGCCCAGCTTAATCCCGTTTCTAACATAAGTAAAACCGCTGATTTTCATTCGTATCTTGGTTATATAGGAGAATTTTTTTTGCAAAAATAGGAAAATGGTTGTTGCCCACGGAAGGAATATGCTATCAGCCTTTCCCTGCCACATTATGTTTCCGGCTTTGGCTATCTTTGCATAAAATCAGGGCAAATCCTTTTGATAAAATATGAGCAAGACACTCCTTTTAAAACAGTTCCCCCTTCTCTTGCTGGCAGTTTTTTTTCTGGCTCCGCCAGGCTGCCTCAAAGCCCAAAAAGAGGGGCATTATACCATTAGTGGCCATCTCAGGGATAATAACAGTGGCGAGTTATTGCCAGGTGCTACCATTTTTGTACAGGAGCTGAAAACGGGAAGTGTGTCCAACAGTTACGGATTTTATTCACTCACTTTACCAAAAGGGAATTATCACCTTATCTATTCGTTTGTAGGCTACCAAAGCCAGACAGTAGCTATTGGCCTCTTTCACGATACCGTGATAAGCAGGAACCTCACAGTCTTCTCCAGCCGACTTCAGGAGGTAGAAATAAAATCGGAATCTACTCACGAAAACATACGGTTGCCGCAAATGTCGGTAACCAAAATGAGTATACGAAATATTGCGGAGATCCCTTCTTTCATGGGAGAAGTTGATTTGGTCAAAGCTTTGCAGTTGCTTCCAGGGGTGAAATTCGTAGCCGAAGGCTCCTCCGGAATGAGCGTCCGTGGTGGTAGTCCCGACCAAAACCTGATTTTACTTGATGGAGCCACGGTATATAATGCCGGCCACCTCATGGGCTTCTTTTCGGTTTTCAATCCCGATGCGTTGCAAAGCGTTAAGCTTTACAAAGGCGATATGCCGGCAGCTTACGGCGGCAGACTTTCCTCGCTTGTGGAGGTGCGCATGAAAGAGGGTAACAACAAGACTTTTCATGGGTATGGTGGCATCGGCTTGATTGCCAGTAGAGTAATGTTTGAAGGCCCCTTAGTGAAAGACAAAGCATCATTTATGATTAGTGGTCGGCGTACCTATGCAGATTTGTTCCTAAAACTTTCGCACGACGACAAGCTGCGGCAAAACAGACTCTATTTCTATGATTTGAATACAAAACTGAACTTTTCTCTGAACACCAACAACCATTTTTATCTTTCCGGCTATTTCGGAAAAGATGTGTTCAAAAACAATTTCTTTGGGATGAATTGGGGTAACGCCACCGGCACTTTTCGGTGGAACCATATTTATAATGAAAAACTTTTCTCTAATATCTCAATAAATGGTAGCCGGTTTAATTACAATCTGGGGCTTGCAGCGGATAACCCAAGAGCATTTGTGTGGGAGTCAGCGCTGACCGATTTTACTTTGAAAGATAACTTTGACTGGTTTATCAATCCAAATAATAAGCTGAATTTTGGGTTCTCCGTGATTTATCATGATTTCTTTCCCGGAAAGATCACCGGTACTGGAAAGGAAGCTGTGATTAATGAATACCAGCTTCCCGATAACCATGCTCTCGAAAGTGCTGTTTATGTCAGTAACGAGCAGAAAATTGGAAAGGTTACTTTAAAGTACGGTCTCCGTATTTCTATTTTCAATAACCTGGGCCCGGCCACAATCTACCATTACGACCGGCAGTTTAGGGTTACCGATTCCACAGCTTATGATTCCAAAAAGATTTTCAATACCTATTTTGGCATAGAGCCCCGTATTGGGGTTGTCTTTCGCATGAATAACAATTCCTCTATAAAAGCCAGCTATTCACGGAATTATCAGTACGTACAACAGGCACAGAATTCCACAGCCGGAAACCCCATGGATATATGGTTTCCTGCCAATCCCAATATTAAACCACAGGTGGGCGATCAGGTAGCCACCGGTTATTACCATGATTTCAAACAGGGTATATTCTCCTTTTCCGCAGAGCTGTATTACAAATGGATACATAATGCCGTTGATTTTAAAGACCATGCCAATTTGCTGCTGAATAAATACCTCGATGGTGAATTGCGGACAGGACGCGGGTACAGTTATGGTCTCGAATTGATGCTGAAGAAGACCTCAGGCAAACTCACTGGATGGGCGAGCTATACCTATTCGCGCAGCCTGCGTGTGATTCCTGGAATAAATAACGGTGAGGTTTATCCTTCATCTTATGACAGGCCCAATGACTTCTCATTAACTTTAAGCTATCGGCTCAACAAGGCTCTTCGGCTCAGCATGAGCTGGGTTTATCTCACCGGACAGCCGGTAACTTTCCCGGTGAGCCGTTTTCAATACAGCCATACCATTGTGCCTGTTTATTCGAGACGAAATAGCTACCGCATGGCTGATTATCATCGGTTGGATTTGGCATTGATATGGGATTTGCAAAACAAAAAACCAAAGAAGTGGCATAACCAGCTTAACTTCTCTATTTACAATGCCTATAACCGCAAAAATCCATGGGTCATCAACTTTCAGAACGACCCGGAGGTTCCCAATACAACTTATGCCGAAATGACTTACCTGTTTGGTGTCGTGCCAACCGTAGCCTATAATTTTAAATTTTGACATGAAAAAACTGCTCCAAAATATTATGTTTATGCTGGTTGCCGGCGCATTGCTATTGTCATGTACTAAACGGGTGGACATCCCACTAAAATCCGGTAACATAAAACTGGTGGTGGAAGGCTATTTGTTTGGCAACGATTCTGTTTCATGGGTACGGCTTACAAAAACCAGTGGCTATTTTTCCAATGAACCACCGCCGCCGGTAAGCCATGCGCAGGTTATGGTAAGCCACAAAACAAGGCAGTGGCAGTTGGCTGAGTCTTCAACGTTACCGGGAGTTTACTTTCTGTCAGATACCTCTTTCCATCTTATTGTTTCCGACACTTTTAAACTGAAAATTGTATTGCCAAATCCAATTGGGAACCACGATATTTACGAAAGTCAAACGGTAGTGCCTCTATTGCGTATCCGTATTGATTCATTGGAAATTGCATACGCTCCTGATTTTAAAAAATGGCTGATTCGCTATTTCGGACAGGACAAACCGGGCAAAGACTATTATCTTTTTAATAGCCGGGTGAATGGTAAGATTGTGACAGATAGCATTCTACAAAAAGCTGTAAGAAAAGATATATTTTTCGACGGGCGGTATGTTTACGGTGCTGTTGTGCAGGTCCTCAACGGGCGGGTACTGGAGATTGGCGACCATTACACGCTGATGGCATCCAATATTACAAAAGAGTATTATGATTATCTTACTTCTTTGCAGGATGAGGTCGGTGATAAGAATCCGTTGTTTAGCGGACCTCCTGCCAATGTGGACGGTAACATCAGCAACGGTGGCCTGGGGTTCTTCACCTCTTTTCTAACCACAGCGTTTTCGGTGAAGCTGAAGAAGGAAAAGGCTATCCACAAGTTTAGGAATAACAGATAAAGCTGTATGATTTTCAGAACTAAATATCTGCGATTTGCGGTAATTTTAACGTGAAGGAGTGGTACATTATCCCAAAAGGTATAATTTTGTAAACTATAGTTTTTCGTCCGTAGAATTTTTTGTTAAACAATATTTTAATTCTGATTTAGACACTTTCAACTATGTATAAATATCTTTTTGGACCTGTACCTTCGCGGAGACTGGGTATGTCGCTGGGCATCGATTTGGTTCCTCACAAAGTCTGTTCACTCAACTGTGTTTACTGCGAATGTGGACGAACAACAGACTTGACTACCGATCGTGACGAGTATGTCCCCTATGATGAGGTTGTTAATGAGATTACACATTATCTTAAGCATAATCCGGCCCCCGATTATTTTACATTCTCCGGATCGGGCGAACCTACCCTGAATAGCCGTATCGGAGAGGTACTACATTTTATCAAGACAAGCAGTAAGGTACCGGTGGCTGTTCTCACCAATGGGACGCTGTTCTATGACAAAACTGTCCGTGTGGAACTTTTGGAAGCCAATGTGGTACTGCCATCGCTTGACGCCGCCGAAAAACTTGCTTTTCGCAGAATCAACCGCCCTGGGCATAAGCTGGATATTACCGGGTATATAAAAGGTCTGGTGGATTTCAGGAATGAATACAGTGGTCAAATCTGGCTGGAAGTGCTGATTATTCCCGACTTGAACGACACCCGGGAAAACCTACAAGCGCTCAAAGAGGCATTTTTGAAAATTCAGCCTAATGAAATTCAGTTGAATACGCTGGACCGGCCTGGAGCGGTGAAGAATATCAGGGCAGCCACCCGGAAAGAGCTGCAGGAGATTGTGGATTTCTGGGATTTACCACAGGTGAAAATCATCGCGGCTGCTCCTGACCGCAAAAAAATTATTGCATACCGCGATGATATGGAATCGGCTATTCTGGAAACTATCAAACGCCGCCCCTGCACGCTGGAAGACCTTCATAAAATTCTCGGACTTCACATCAATGAGGTCAACAAGTACCTTGATGTCCTGGAAGATGAGAAAAAGATCCTTTCGGTGCACGAAAAACGGGGAGTATTTTACAAAGTGGGATGCGCATAGACCGATACATTGACTTTTTGTTTCACTTACTTTACGCCAAAGCCGACATAATCTCCGCTACGATAATCACCAGTACGAGAGAAAAAGGATAGACGGCGGCGTAAGCTAACTGTGGAGTTTCTGTTTCCGTCATCGATTCGGCAGCACTTAACCCCGGCGTTGAAGTCATTCCTCCGGTGAGTGCCCCCATGAGCGATAAAAAATTGATTTTCAGAACCGATTTTCCAATGAGTGTGGCAACAAACATGGGCACAAGGGTAATCAGCATGCCATAACCGAACAGGCTGAAACCATGCTGGGCCAGCGCGGCAGTAAGGTGTTCGCCGGCCCGGATGCCTACCGGAGTTAGAAACAACAGCAACCCCATCTGTCGCAACAACTGGTTGGCGGGACCTGCAAGATTCCAGACTATAGGACCCGTCTTCCCTTTCCAGCTTAGAAGCAGCGAAGTGATCAACACACCCCCGGTAAGTCCCAGCTTAAAATGCAGGCTCCCCAACGGAAATTCCACGGTTCCCAGCAAAATTCCCAAAACAATGCCTACGGCCACCGGTAAAAAACTGGTTTCTGAAATATGCCTGAGACTATCCCCCAGCAAAGCGGCCAGCTGCGGGGCATTTCCTTTATAGACCGAAACCAAAATCTTATCGCCATAGCGAAGTCTTGTAGAAGGTTGTGGCGTCAACTCGATACCCGAACGCCGGATACGGGTTACAGTAGCGTGATAATTTTCCATTAGGTTCAATTCGGCGAGGCTTTTGTTAACAACATGCTCATTACTCACCACATACCATTTGATCTCGAGGTTTCCGCTTTGGGGTATCACCTTTTTGGTAGGTTTCCCAATGAGAACTTCCACACAACGAAGCGCTTTTTCCGTCCCAACTGCTTTCACCATATCCCCCACATAAAGTACTACTTCCGGGGCAGGAATGATAAGCTCACCATTTTTACGCATGATACGTGATATGTTGGCTTTTGTCATAGGCTGAACATTGAGTTGCTTAAGGCTTTTCCCATCAATGTTTTCATTAGTCACGATAAAAGTCTTATGTGTAATGGCCGGTATGGAAGAGTGTGTTTGAAGCCTGAATTTCTCCTCTTCCTTTTTTATATTAACCCTGAAGATCTTCGGACTGATTTTGATAAACAAAATAACGCCGAGTACCCCAAAAGGATAGGCGACTCCATAGCCTATAGAGGCTAGTGGCGATCCGGAAGCCTCGATGGCAGCTGCCAGCCCGGGTGTTGAAGTTAAAGCGCCCGTAAACAATCCGGTCATTAGGGGCATATCCACACCTGCGGTATAGGAGATAAGAACGGCTATAATGGCACCGGTTATCACAATAATCGCCGCCAGCGTCATAAGTTTGATCCCCTGCTCTTTGAAAGCACTGAAAAACGAAGGTCCGGCCTGCATGCCAATGGTGTAGATGAATAACACCAGCCCCACATCCTGGATAATGGGAGGGAGGACAAAACGGATGTGATAAAGGTTGTAGAGGTATCCGAAAAATAATGCAACGAAAATTACCGCAGACAAATCAAATTTTACACCTCTAAAGTTGATTTTCCCTACTGTTATTCCCAATCCGATAACCAGAAAGAGAATGAAGTAACCTTTTGTTATTAAGGCCATTAAATAATCCATAGCTCTTTTATTATTTCAATAAATAAAGGCGCAAAGGTATAATGATTTTGGAAGAATTATCGTTTTCTGTGAAAAATTTAACATTTAATT
>VAPL010188470.1_pt1 | contig 13711 bp, 11 predicted proteins | sample 3395061 | NCBI WGS metagenome assembly VAPL01 (sample SAMN08290444, study PRJNA428436) | hydrothermal vent metagenome | isolation source: Deep-sea hydrothermal vent chimney 2 | place: Pacific Ocean: Juan De Fuca Ridge | depth 2182 m m | reverse complement strand
AGAATTTTTGTTTCTGGGCAGACAATCTCAAGAGGGGCATAGTTATTCTACGTAACGATTGAGATCGTTTGGTCAGGGACAAAAAGGCAAGTAAGGTGGGTATATTTGTTTCATCAAACTACCTTAATTAAAATTATAGCTTATATATACAACTCATCTAAAAATAAGAAAACATTAATACCAATCAAATCAACTAATACTGTCTTGACATTGTCATGCGATTTTCTTGATAATAATTTTATATGGTTATACTAACCATAGCTTATCTTTTGGAAGTGAATCACCTGAATCGTGCGAGGCTAAAGCCTCACTACCAGGTTTTAAATTTTTAAGGCACACATGAGAACCTAATTACAATCCAACCTGTAGTTTATTCACCGCCATGTAATTTTATCTATTCCAATAACAATCTAATTATTTAGCCAAAACTGTAATGTGCATTCAATTTAAAACTATAGGTATCATTGGTAAACATAGCGACCCTCGCATTGCAGAGACGATTTCTAAGCTTTATCAATTTCTGAAAAAGAAAAAAATATCAGTCATTGTTGACTCTAAAAGTGCCAAACTTTTGGACAATGCTACAATAAAATCATCACCTCTAGATTCATTAGCGCCCATCTGCGATTTAGTCATCGCTATCGGAGGCGATGGTACTTTTTTAACCGCTGTACGCGCCATAGTAGAACACGACATCCCTTTAATCGGTATTAACCTTGGAAGACTAGGTTTTTTGGTTGATATTTCACCCGAGCAAATGTACTCAAAACTAGATAATATTCTAAGTGGACAATATCTGGAAGAAAAACGTTATCTACTACAAACAAAAATTGTCCGTAATCAGGAAATAATCCATCAAGAGAAGGCGGTAAATGAAGTTGTTATTCATCGCTGGATAACTCCAAGTATGATCGAGATCGTCACCCATATCGATGGTGTTTATTTAAATTCCCAACGGTCTGATGGTTTAATTATTTCAACACCCACCGGCTCAACAGCTTATTCACTTTCTGCCGGCGGCCCCATTCTACACCCCTCTCTAAATGCATTGGTACTCGTCCCACTCAGCCCTCACACCTTGTCTAACAGGCCTATAGTTATTGATGATTCCTCTGAAATAGAGATTAGCTTCTGTCAAACCAAACAAATAAATGCACTAGTCACTTGTGATCACCTAGAAATACCCAAAGTATTAATCAGTGATAAGATAATCATTAACCGAATACCTAAACCAATCACAATCCTGCATCTAGAAGATCATGATTTTTTTCATATCCTTAGAAAAAAACTCAATTGGAGTAGTGGTTACCATATATAACAACTGTCACTGAATGCTATATTTGACTAGACTTCCAACCCTCTTTTTTTATTCATTGTTCTTCAATGTTTATAACAAATATTACTCATATTTAGAGGCAACGACCATAAATAACCATTTCTTATTTTCAACAATATCTTGCCCATCCATGGATTTTAGGCTCAAACATGCTTTTAAACCTTAATATAATTGACCTGGCTGTTGTTAAGTCTTTAAACCTGAATCTTGAACAAGGAATGTCTGTACTAACTGGTGAAACTGGAGCAGGAAAATCTATTTTATTAACTGCTTTAGGGCTTGCTTTAGGTGACCGAGCAGATTCAAATTATGTTCGTCCCAAAGCCAAACGCGCTGAAATCAATCTGGATTTCGAATTAAGTGATGCTCCTCAAGCTAAACAATGGCTGGAAGATAATGACCTGAATGACGACCAACATTGTTTTATCCGAAGAATTGTCAATCAAGATGGTGGGTCTAAAGCGTATATTAATAACCGGCCTGTGACCCTACAAACATTAAAACATCTCAGTGGGCTACTCGTTGAAATTCATGGTCAACATGCACACTTAACCTTGCTTGATGCTGAGCAACAGCGCCGCTTACTGGATAATTTTGCTAACAATCAAGACCTACTAAATCAAGTAAACCAACTTTACCTGTCATGGAAACACAGCAACTTAGAGTTACACAATTTAATTGCTGCCAGTAGCGAACAAACTGAACGTAAAGAATTAATAACCTACCAATTGGAGGAATTGCTGGAGTTAGACTTGGAAAATTATAATTATCCAGCATTATCTGAAGAACATACAAAGCTGGCTAATCTAGGGGAAATCCTCAGTCAAGGTCAATGCCAATTGGATATTTTGTATGAAAACGAACAACAGTCAGTTAACCAAATGCTAAACCACAGTTTAATGGCAATCACCGATTTAGCACAGCTTTCACCAGAACTGGGTGAGATTAGTGGGCTGTTAGCAGAGGCTCAAATTCAGGTTGAAGAAGCTTCACAGCAATTACGTAGATACATGGAGGCTCAGGAAGTTGATCCACAACGTCTGGATTGGCTAGAAAGCCAACTAGCCATCATTCATGACATTAGTCGCAAACATCAAACATCTCCCGATCAATTACCTGAACTGGCCAAACATTTAGAACAAGAACTCAATAATATTACCCATAGTAGTGAACGTATTGAGGAATTAACTCAACGCACGCAACAACTGTTGCTTGAATACCAAAAGCTTAGCTCACAACTCTCTGAAAATCGTATTCAACATGGAAAGAAGCTAGAAAAAAAGATTTCACTGATGATAAAGGAATTAGGTATGCCCCAAGGTGATTTTCTAGTGAATGTCAATATGCAAAATAATGAAATACCAAAAGCTAGCGGAAACGATAAAATAGACTTCTTGGTTAGTGCAAACCCTGGCCTACCCGCCAAATCGTTAGCAAAGGTAGCCTCAGGAGGTGAACTTTCGCGTATCAGCTTAGCTATACAAGTCACTACCAGCACAGATAAAACCACACCCACGATGATTTTCGATGAAGTTGATTCTGGAATAGGAGGAGGAATTGCAGAAATTGTTGGACAAAAATTGCGTAGTTTAAGTCAAAATCGCCAAGTGTTATGCGTCACCCATTTAGCTCAAGTTGCTGCTCAAGCACATCAGCATTTATATGTAAAAAAAGACCAATCAGAAACCACTTCATCTACCGTTACTTTATTGAGCGCAGATGAAAGGATAACAGAAGTTGCTCGTATGTTAGGCGGAGTCAATATAACTAAAAATACGCTCGCCCATGCTAAAGAAATGTTGGCTCTTAATTCGGTGTAAACTTGAATTAATGAGGAGCAAATTAAGTAATATGCATCTGATGGATATACTTTTCAGACTGCATTTCAATTAAACGGGAACGCGTACGTTTAAAATCAAAGTCCCTATCCTCAAAAAAAAGTTGTTCAGCAGGGATTACTGCAGTGCAAATTACTTTAACGTGATGCTCATACAACGCATCTATTAAAATGACAAGTCGCCGAACCTGATCTTTAATTTCCACTGTTAACAATGGAATGTCCGCTATCAATAACGTGCTGAATTCATTTGCAATAGCCAAATAATCTACCGGCCCTAATGCTCTTCCACAAAGCTCAGAAAATGATGTCATTAAAATATCGCCATGAACCACCGCAAACTCCACTTCCCGGCCCTTAATCTTAAGTATCCTTTTTTCTGACGCTCCATTATTAGTTAATTCATTAAAACTATGCTGTAAAAAATTGCTTCCACCCTCAGCTTCACAATAAAAAGTGGTCTTCATGGATTTAAAATGCGACAAACGATAATCTTCTTTTGCAACTAATTCTACAATATCAGATGTTTTTTTTAATAATGTGATAAAAGGTAAAAACAGCTCTCTTTGCAATCCATTTTTATATAAATCATCCGGATGTTGATTAGATGTCGCTACAAAAATTACGTTCTGTTTAACTAATCGTGTAAAAAGTCGTGCTAATAACATAGCATCAGCAATATCCGTCACTTGGAATTCATCAAAACATAATAAGCGGGATTGTTGTCGTATTTTTACTGCTAACGAAGGAAGTGGGTCACCCTCATGTTGTGCTCGCCATTGATGCATATACTCATGGACTTCCAGCATAAAAGCATGAAAATGAACCCGTCTTTTTGATTCAATGGGGCATGCTTCAAAAAAAATATCCATCAACATAGATTTCCCACGCCCTACATTACCAAAGATATAGATGCTTTTAGTCGTTTTTCCTTGGCTAGATAATAACTGCTCAAAAACAGATTGATTCTCCCATTCAACTTGTTTTGAAATAGCAATTAATAGCTGCTGTAAGTGACCCAAAACTTGTACTTGTGCATTATCACTTTGAATATGATGCTTAATCACTAATTCCTGATAATGTTTTTCTAACAAACTAGTATCTAGTTGAGAATGATTAAACTTTTGGTCAGGTTGTGATAAAAAAAATTTTAACATTACTCTACTAGTTGAATTGAATTAACTGATAGCTTAGATCAGTTCAAAGGATCATTTGAAGTTTAAATATAGTTTAAAACCTTAGCTCTCACATGATATACGGGTAAATTTATATGCAATGTCAACTATCGGATATAGATGAGGGGTGCAAGCAGGCACGAAGTTGTGAAAATCTTGTTAGCTTGATATTTACTGCGATTTTCGCCTTATCCTCAATTATTTTAAGCACATATACTTTACGCAGTCATTATTAATTATGATTGTATAAACAACCTCAACTTATCTTTTTGAAGTGAGGCTTTAGTCTCGCTTGAATCATGCGAGACTAAAGCCCCACACTTCCCAACCCAAGCTATTGTTTATTCATAGCCATGTTATTAATAGAGCTGCCATCACTTATTTTTTACTATACTGCCCCATGCAACCAACCAGGCTTGCGCTTGATAGCTATCTGCATTTTTCGGCAAACTTCCTGAAAGCACAAGAGTTATGGTATGTATAATGACCCCAAAAAAATAATTATATGCCAGCAAGGGATCAATTTGACGTATTTCACCCTCTTTTATACCATTTTGTATCACTCTGACGATTTTGTTAAACGGTGTCGTTTCTAATAAATGCTTTGCTTCCGGTAAAATTTCTTTAATATTAATTACTAACAAGAATTTAACAACCTCTGGCGCGTCCTCAGTTAGTTGAAATAATAAGTCGACCAATTCTCTTAGTTGTTCTGAGGGCTTTCTGTTTCTACGCCGAATATCATCTATGGAAATACTCAAACTATCAAGAATATTGTCGTAAAGTGCCTCAGCAATCGCTTGTTTATTCTTAAAATGTTGGTAAATTCCACTAGAAGTTTTTATTCCTACTACCTTGACTATATCTGTTAAGGAGGTATTGAAATATCCCTTTTCAGAAAATAATTTTAATGAAGCTAATAATATCTCATCCGATGTCACGTTTTTTTTTACTAAACTAGTATTTTCCGTTTCCATTATCCTTTCTTGCAGCTTGTTACTGCTTTTTATTACTTTGTCAATATTTCATTATGAATGAACTCACAATTCAATGATTGCTTAATTCTAAACACGAGAAAAGATGAATTAATGAGTCAACGTTGAAATGCAGCAGATAAATAATTTATCATTGACCATAAAGTCAAAAATGCCGCTATAAACAACAACCAATATCCAATTAAATTAATAGGCAATCCAAACAAATCTTCTTGGTAAAGAAGTAAAGTAATGGCAGCCATTTGAGCAGTCGTTTTCCATTTCCCAAGTACTGAAACTTTTACTTTTGCACGCTCTCCAATTTCAGCCATCCACTCTCTTAACGACGCAATGGTAATTTCTCGGCCTATTATTATTGCAGCGGCTATTGCTATTGCAGCACTCCCATGAGCCTGTACAATCAGAACTAAAACAATAGCAACCATTAATTTGTCGGCAACAGGATCCAAAAACGCACCAAAAGCGGTCTCTAAGCCCATTTTTCTAGCTAAATAGCCATCCAGCCAATCAGTAAAGGCGGCGAACATAAAAATAACCGTACAAGTTATATTGGAATATTCCCAAGGTAAATAAAAGACTATCGCTAATAAAGGAATCAGCGCTATTCTTAATAATGTCAGATTTGTAGGTAAATTAAATTCAATGGTCATCTTGATGATGAAAATTATCGTAAATTCTTTGTGCTAATTGTTTGCTTATACCATCTATGCTGGCAAGCGCATCGACTCCTGCACTGGATATACCTTGCAAGCCGCCAAACTGTTTTAATAATCCTTGTCTTCTTTTTGGCCCCAAGCCATCAATATTCTCTAATACTGACCTTTTTTTTGCTTTTGCCCTACGCTGTCTATGCCCCGTAATTGCAAAGCGATGTGCTTCATCACGTATATGTTGAATTAATAATAATGCACTTGCTCCTATCGTTATATCAATAGGCTGTTCTTGTTCCACTAAAATCAGTTTTTCCATACCCGCTTTTCGATCAGGACCTTTAGAAACTCCGACTATCATAACATTATTTACATCTAATTCCTCTAAAGCCTTTTGCGCCTGATTAACTTGCCCTTTCCCTCCATCGATAAATAGGATATCTGGAGCAATATGTTCTCCCTTTATTAAACGTTTAAATCGCCTACTAACAGCTTGATATATAGCAGCATAATCATCGCCTGGTGTTATCCCCTCAATATTAAATCGACGATAGGCTGATTTTACAGGTCCTTCACGATCAAAAACCACACAAGATGCGACCGTTAATTCGCCTTGAGTATGACTAATATCAAAACATTCCAGTCTTTTTGGTAACTCTACACAACGCAGTTCCTCCTGTAAATTGAGATACCTGGCATAAATGCCTTGCCTGTCAGATAGTTTACTTAACAAGGAATTTTCAGCATTTAGTCTTGCCATTTGTAACCATTTTGAACGTTCTCCTCTTACATTTTCAGAAAGTGTGACAGAATGATTCGCATGCTTAGACAATACTTCTGCTAATAAAACAGATTCTTTCATCGCATGGCTCAGAATTAACTCGTAGGGTGCTTGTCGTTCCAAATAATATTGTGGGATAAACGCTTGCAGTACATTTTCAGCAGAAATATCATCCGTTATCTTAGGAAAAAACACTTTGTTTCCTAAGTTCTGACCATTACGAATAAAAAACACTTGAACACAAGCAACACCAGACCGACTTGCACATGCCAAAATGTCAACATCTCCTTTTTCACCATGAACAAAGTTTTTTTCCAAAACACTCCTTAACCGTGTAATCTGATCCCGGTAAACAACTGCACGTTCAAATGCTAAGTTTTTAGATGCAGCTTCCATTTGTTCAATTAATTTATCTATCAGCAGCTCACCCTTACCTTCCAAAAACAAGAGTGTATTGTTTAAATCTTCTGCATAACTGGCTTTATCAATCAAACCGACACAAGGCGCGGTACAACGCTCAATTTGATACTGTAAACAAGGACGTGACCGATTATTAAAATATGAATCTTCACACTGCCTAACCGGAAAAATCTTTTGTAACAGTTTTAAGGTTTCTTTTACCGCACCGGCACTGGGATAAGGACCAAAATATTTGCCAGGTTTCTTTTTAGCACCACGGTGAAAGGTAATTTGAGGGTAATTATGCTGACTAGAAATATAGAGATATGGATAAGACTTATCATCACGAAGACAAATGTTATAGCGTGGTTTATAGCGTTTTATTTGCTGACTTTCCAGCAATAGAGCTTCGCCCTCAGTATGAGTCACTGTGACTTCAATCGCTGTAATATTAACCACCATCGCCTGTTGCTTAGGTGTAGCGGTGGCTGTCCTAAAATAACTGGAAACTCGATTTTTCAGATTTTTGGCTTTACCTATATAAATAATTTCGTCCTTATTATTCAACATTTTATAAATGCCGGGACGTTTTGTCAGATTCTTTAAAAATTCTTTACTATCAAAACCTGACTTTACTTCTTTCATACCTTATCAATTAGGGTCTGAATAGTGGTAAATACATCTGCAAACATTTCCCTGGTTAACCGTTTAGTTTGCACGTTGTAGCGACTGCAATGATATGAACTGACCAGCATTTTTCCATCAGGTAATTGATAGACTACATTATGACCAAATTTTGCAGAACTTAGTTTTAAACCGTAGCTTTTTAATACTGAGTTATGCGCAATCGTCCCCAAAACTAGTATCACCGCTTTTCCAGGCAGGGTTTTAATTTCTTCAGCTAAAAAATGATTACACTGATTAATTTCATTACCTGTAGGTTTATTCTGGGGAGGCAAACATTTAACAGCATTAGTAATACGACAATATTTTAATTGTAAACCATCATTCAAAGATTCTGAATCTTGTTGGTTACTGTATCCAAATTTGAATAAGGCCTCGTATAATAATAAGCCAGCATAATCTCCAGTAAAAGGCCGACCTGTTGCATTGGCACCATGCATACCGGGAGCTAAACCAACAATTAATAATTTTGCATTTTTATCACCAAAAGGGGCAACAGGACGCGCATGGTATTGGGGATATTGTTGCTTAACCTCACACAAGAAATCAGCAAGTCGTTTACATGCTGTACATTCTTGATCAAAAACTTGTTTTGAAAACATAGTATTTATAATGCTATTAATATTTTATGAAGAAGTTTTATACGGCTTAAATGAAATTCTTGCAATATCTATTCGACACACATAAAAAAAGGGCCTAACGGCCCTTCCTTAATCTCAAAAAAAGCAAAAGTTAATCTTCTTTTCCAACTTCTTTCATGCTTAATCTGACTCTACCTTGACGATCAATTTCTAGTACCTTGACTTTAATAACATCGCCTTCAGATAACTTGTCACTGACTTTTTCAACGCGTTCATCAGAAATTTGAGAGATATGAACTAATCCATCTTTGCCTGGAAGTATGGTTACAAAAGCACCAAAATCCATTAATCTTGCAACTTTACCTTCATAAATTTTACCGACTTCAACTTCAGCCGTAATTTCTTCAATAATTCGTCTTGCTTCTTCACCAGCAGCTCTATCAACAGAGGCAACCTTAACAATACCATCATCTGTTAAGTCAACACTGGCACCTGTTTTTTCAGTAATCCCACGAATGGTAGCACCACCTTTTCCAATAACTTCACGAATTTTGCTAGGATCAATTTTAAAACTGATGATTCTAGGTGCATAATCAGACATTTCTTCGCGCGTTGTAGACAAGGCTTTATTCATTTCACCTAAAATAAATAAACGACCTTGTTTTGCCTGCTCTAACGCTGCTTGCATAATCTCAGCAGTAATACCCTCTTCTGAGCCGGCCACTTTAAAATCCATATCGCCCAAATGATCTTCATCACCTAAAATATCGGATAAGACTGCAAAATTATCGCCTTCTTTAATCAACCCCATGGCAATACCAGCAACAGGAGCCCGAGTGGGAACACCCGCATCCATTAAAGCTAAACTACTTCCACAAACTGAAGCCATAGAGCTTGATCCATTTGACTCAGTAATTTCAGAAACCACACGAATGGTATATGGAAATTCTTCCATATCCGGCAAAACTGCGGCAACGCCCCGTTTAGCAAGACGACCATGACCAATTTCACGACGTTTAGGTGAACCCACAAAACCTGTTTCACCTACACAATATGGAGGAAAATTATAATGCAACATAAAAGGTTCTTTGTATTCACCGGCTAATGCATCAATAATCTGTGCATCTCTTTCTGTACCTAAAGTTGCCACAACTAAAGCTTGTGTTTCTCCACGGGTAAATAAAGCAGAACCATGAGTTCTTTCTAACACGCCTGTTTTAACAGAAATCGCTCTTACTGTTGAAAGATCACGGCCATCTATACGAATTCGTTGATCCAAAATGGAACTACGAACAATAGTCTTCTCCACATGCTCGATAATATCTCTAATATCACGTTCTACATATTGCTCATCTTGAGTTAACTTTTCTACACAAGCGCTTCTGATTGCAGATAATTCATCTTGCCTAAGCAGTTTTTCGGCAATCTTATAAGCCTCAGCAATACTGGCTTCAACTTCGGTTTTAACTAAATCTTCTAAGGTCGTATCAATTTCTGGCGCTACCCACTCATAAGCTGGTGTAGCAACTTCTGCAGCAAACTCTTTAATGGCGGTAATAGCACATTGCATTTGCTCATGTCCAAATAATACCGCCCCTAACATGATTTCTTCTGATAATAATTGAGCTTCTGATTCCACCATCAAAACAGCATGTTCAGTCCCAGCAACAACTAACTCTAGTTGAGATTCTTCTAACTCTTGTTTGGTTGGATTTAATAAATAAGTCCCTTCCTTATAGCCAACACTAGCAGCACCAATAGGACCATTAAAAGGTAATCCAGACACTGCTAAAGCCGCAGAAGCACCTAATAAAGCAGGGATTTCAGTATCTATTTCAGGATTTAACGAAATAACTGTGGCTACAATCTGTACTTCATTGGTATATCCATCAGGAAATAAAGGACGAATAGGTCTATCTATCAAACGTGATGTCAAGGTCTCTTTTTCTGTAGGGCGACCCTCACGTTTAAAAAAACCACCAGGTATTTTACCGGCAGCATATGCTTTTTCTTGATAGTTAACTGTTAATGGAAAAAAGTCACCGCCTTTAGCTTCTTTTTTTCCGACAACAGCAATTAGTATTGAAGTTCCTTCAACATCAATTAAAACTGTCCCACTGGCTTGACGAGCAATTTCACCCGTTTCCATCGTTACGAGGTGTTCACCGTATTTAAATTCTTTCCTGATAGGAGTCACTATTAGGTTCCTTAATAAAGGTTATTAATGTGAAGATAGTATAGTCTTCAATTTAAAATTTATTTCAATAAAAAACGGTGATTAACTCATTGGGCTAATCACCGTTTCATCACTATTTATTTTCGTAATCCTAATCGTTCAATCAATGAACGATAACGATTGACATCTTTATTTTTCAAGTAATCAAGCAATTTACGTCGCTGATTTACCATACGCAACAAACCACGACGAGAGTGATTATCTTTTTTATGTGCTGCAAAATGAGGGCTTAGATGAGTAATATGAGCCGTTAATAAGGCAACTTGTACTTCTGGCGAACCTGTATCTGTTTCAGATAAACGGTACTCTTCAACGACTACTTTTTTTTGTTCTGCTGTAAATGGCATTTTAATCCCTATAGATTAAGTTATATAAAATTAAAACCATCTTAAAGATGGCTGATACATTGACATAATTTCCACAATAGGGCGTAGAAATTTATGTTTTTTTGGCTACATTACTATGAGCCTAAATTTTGAGTTTTGGAATAAAACCTAGCTGACATTGTAGTATGAAAACATTCTCTAACACTACAGAAACAACTAAACTAAGCGGCTTCGCCCTCCAAATTGAATATTTTTTTTGGCACTAGTTTATCATTCAATAGCATTTCACCCAAGCCTAAAAAAACCTGTTTGCTATACATTCGCACCAGGCCTTGAACAGCTTGTGACTTAGAATTATCTATTTTTATCTGTTGCCCATGTCTAATCAAACTGGCTTGTTGAGAAGAAAGCTCTATCATTGGCATTCCATGCAAAGGCCTATCGACTTCAAGCAAACATTGCTGCAACTGATTAAAGTCCATTGCCTGTAATTGTTCGATTGTTACAGCATTATCTATATCAAATTGCCCAACCTGAGTTCTTCTGAGCTCCGCAACGCTGCCACCACAACCTAAATACAAACCAATATCTTCAGCTAAAGAACGTATATAAGTCCCTTTAGAACAACAAACATCCAAAGTTAATGTTTCTGCAGTAAGATGCAACAACTCTAATTCAAAAATACTAATTTTTCGTGCTTTACGTTCAATTGTTTTTCCTTCCCTGGCTAATTCATATAGCTTTCTACCTTTATGCTTGAGTGCAGAATACATGGGGGGAATCTGCTCAATTTCTCCACGAAAATTTTGTAGACACCTTTCAATTTCATCAACAGAAAATTTAGCCACTGGTGTTTCTTTAACAATCTTACCTTCTGAATCACCGGTATCGGTGATTACACCCAGTTTCACTATCACCTGATAGCGCTTATCTTCATCTAACAACAATGCGCAGACTTTAGTTGCTTCACCAAAACATAATGGCAGCAAACCTGTAGCCAAGGGGTCTAAACTACCTGTGTGACCTGCTTTATTAGCATTAAATAATCGTTTAACTTGTTGTAACGCACGATTTGAAGAAATACCTAAGGGTTTATTTAACAACAATATCCCATGAATATTTCTTCCTGATTTTCGTTTACTCAACAACTACTCCTTGTTTTTGTTCTTTTTTTCTCGATCATTTTCTTCACTTAACAATTCAGCCACTCGCATTCCAGTGTCAAAGGAGTTGTCATAAAAAAAACGCAGATCAGAAATATGTCTCAAGCGCATTCTTTTGGCGACTTGATGACGAAGTATTGGGGCAAGTTCATTAAGAACTTTAACATTTTCAACTTTCGCCTGTTCATCTCCATTTAGAACCGTAATATAGATCTTTGCAACAGCAAGGTCTTTAGAAACAACGACTTCATTGACAGTCACAAAACCCAAACGAGGATCGTCTGTCTCACGCTGTAAAACATACGCAAGTTCCTTTTGCATTTGTGAAGAAACTCGCTCACTACGACCATATTCTTTAGCCATGCGGATCTAGAGTTCTCTTTTCACTTCAATGCGTTCAAATACTTCAATCTGATCACCATTTTTAACATCGTTGTAATTTTTCACTCCAATGCCGCATTCCATCCCCATTTTTACTTCATTGACATCATCTTTATAGCGACGCAATGATTCGAGCTGGCCTTCATAGATGACCACATTATCGCGTAAAACACGAATAGGAAGATTCCTTTTGACTACACCATCGATCACCATACAGCCCGCAATCGCTCCAATTTTGGGTGATTTAAACACATCGCGAACCTCTGCAAGACCGACAATTTTTTCTTGTATTTCTGGTGCCAACATGCCGTTAATTGCACGTTTCACTTCATCGATGGCCTCATAAATAATACTGTAATAATGTATATCAATTTCTTTTTCCAAAATTAATTTACGTGCAGTAGCATCAGCTCTAACATTAAAACCAATTAAAATCGCCCCTGATGCCAAAGCTAGATTAGCATCTCCTTCATTGATACCACCGACACCGCCATAAACACACTTCACGGCAACTTCGTCATTAGTCAGTTGTATTAAGGATTCTCGTAGTGCTTCTAAACTACCCTGAACATCTGTTTTAATAACCAGATTTAAGGTAGATGTATCGCCTGCAGCCATTTTTGAAAATACTTCATCAAGCTTAGATGCTTGTTGTGCTGCATGTTTACTTGATTTCTTTCTATCTTCTCTATGCTCTGCCAATTCTTTAGCTGCTTTTTCATTTTGAGCAAAAATGAATTCATCACCTGCCTCAGGTGTACCAGACAAACCTAAAATTTCGACGGGGGCAGAAGGACCCGCTGTCTCTATAGCCACACCATTCTCATCAAACATGGCCCGAATTCGACCATATTCATGACCACATAAAACAATCTGACCTTTTTGCAGTATTCCTTTTTGTACTAAGATAGTTGCGACTGCTCCACGCCCTCTATCTAACCTTGACTCAATCACAAACCCAGAAGCAGGACCTACACGTGGAGCTTTTAATTCCAGTATTTCAGTTTGCAAAATGAGTGCTTCAATTAATTCATCAATCCCTTCCCCAGTTTTTGCAGAAACTTTGAGGAATTGTACATCACCTCCCCATTCTTCGGGCACCACTTCTAGTGTTGCCATCTCTTGCATGACTTTTTCTGGATTTGCTTCAGGCTTATCCATCTTGTT
>VAPL010231354.1_pt1 | contig 13712 bp, 12 predicted proteins | sample 3395061 | NCBI WGS metagenome assembly VAPL01 (sample SAMN08290444, study PRJNA428436) | hydrothermal vent metagenome | isolation source: Deep-sea hydrothermal vent chimney 2 | place: Pacific Ocean: Juan De Fuca Ridge | depth 2182 m m | reverse complement strand
CCAGAAGATGGTAGTAAAGATTTGTTTGTTCACCATTCAGAGATTCAAAGTAATGGTGGCTACGCAACGCTTAACGATGGCCAGGCAGTGGAGTTTGAAGTGGGTCAAGGTCAAAAAGGACCTTGTGCCAATAAAGTTGTTCCTCTCTAAATTGCCGTGTCAGTTTTAGGTCAAATCACATAACAATACACGCGGATTTGTGTAAGCTGTCATTTTATTTTTGTAATTGTAGTAGCTCAGACCTGATCTGACAGTAGCCCGTTTTTTTAGGGTGTCTGTTAGTTTAGGTTTGAGCTAAATTCTTTTCCACCCAAAACAATTTATTAAGTTGTGACAGAAAATGATGATTTTATATGAGATTTAAACGCCAATTGTTTTTGAGTCTGCCATTGGCTTTTCTTGTAAAGCAAATACAATCGTTTATGTGGAAGATTTCGCTCTGGTAAGATTGTGACGAATGTACCATTTTGAATCTCTTGTTGTGTTGAAATATCGAGTAACATACCAATTCCCAAATCTGCACACACTGATTGATACACTCCTTCAATATCATTACATGTATGTACAGTTGCACTATCAGGGTGAATCTTTTCCTTATTAAAAAATCTTTTCAATTCTTCCGAACTATTAAGCGGTGACATCAGAATAAGCTTGGCATTGCCTAAATCGGAAAATTTTTCTGGTATGCCGTGTTGCTTCAGATAGCTTGGTGTGGCACATGCTACCAATTGCGTCTCGATAAGCGGAATAGCGATCATATGGTTACTATCCTGTAATTTACCTAAACGAAAAGCAAAATCTATATTTTCATCATGTAAATCTTCAATATGATCGCTGAAACGAATATCAAACTGGACTTGGGGGTGCTTGGCAGTAAAACCAGATAAAACATTAAATATTTTAGAGCGGCATAGAGCCTTGGATAACGTTATAGAAATTGTTCCACTAACAGCATCGTGCTCTGCAAGTAGTTCATCTTCAGCTTGAGAAATAGACGATAGAATGCTCTTGCACTTTGGATAAAATCGCTTGCCTGCTTCTGTAATTTCGAGCTTCTTATGAGAGCGACGAAAAAGCTGTACCTGTAGACTATGTTCAAGCTTTGTTAACTGCTTACTCACAGCAGGAGCTGAATAGTTCAATCTCAACGATGCTTGAATGATACTTCCAGTTTCAACAATCGCGACAAAAACACGATAGTGTACAAATTTAGACATTACCCATCCTCGTTACATGATTCACTGACTATACCCATGGATAATAGGTTCCATTAAGTTATGCAAGCATTAATCAAGCATCAGTTTATATTAAGCTACTGATACTCTATAGTTTCTTTGAGAGCTATTGAAAACAACCCAAGCAAATAATTAATTAGGAATAAATATGATTGAACTTGCTAAAACCTCTATCGCCATTGTTTCGCCAACTGATATTGTCTATAAATATATTTCAAATATGGAAAACTACAAACATTGGTTTCCTGGTGTAGTTGACATAAAGTCGGCAAATAACTTGGATCACGGTATAGTAGGTAAAAAATATGTGGAAACACTATCACTGCCAAGTGGTGACTCTGAGTTAGTGATTGAAGTTGACCAGTGCGATATAAATCACTTGTTTTTAACAAAAGGTAATTTAGCTGGGATATTACCCCAGATGACAATTACATTCTCTGTTGATGAAGACAAAAGATGTGAGGTGAGTTTACAATATCATAGTCGTAATCCGGAGTTAACAGAAGTCAGTGATATTATTATCGCTTTAAGAGAAGACTTAAATATTCGTGCAAAAAAAGGCTTAGCTAAGTTGAAAGAGATAATAGAACAAAAAAATTAATAGCATATATTCATATATGCCTAAGTCGCGCAATGGAGTGAACTGAAAACCCAACTGAACAACACGGTGGAATGTACACAAAAATCGATCAAACAATTATTGGTTAACAAAACCAGGATATCGATTTATACCTCACTAACACCAAAGCAAGATCTTTTGATTAGACACTCCTATTCCCATAAGATTACGCAAAGTTTCGGATTGAGCTGCTTGTATGATTTTACTTTTCTAGGTACCTATAATGCCCGGTAATAGGGTAATTAAATAGGATGTCATTAATTTTTGGACCTTCGCCTATATTATGAACAATTAACGGTGTATTTTTATCAGATTTTTTATTTATAACTATTCCAATATGAGGAAGATTTCCCGGAAGCATCCATGTAACTAAATCACCGGGCAAAAAATTTTCGGCTTTTTTTGTCACAGCTAGTGATACACCAAATCTCTTAAAATATACTTGCAAATTTGGCACTCGACGATGATCAATATTTTTATCTGGCTTTTTTAAGCCCCATATTATTTTTGACGGATACAGGTTGAAATTTTCGGACATATCCTCATGAACTTTTTTCTGAAGATCTACACCCACTTTCCTAAACGATCTAATAACAACATCAGTGCAAACCCCCAAATGTGGTGGCACATCTCCGTTAGGATATGGAATTGAGAAATACGACCCATCGTACCTAACATCATGGGTTGTTCTATCTATTGCTGCCTTTACGAAATCCGCTACAACGCTATCACTTACAAAATCCGCATAAGCAGTATCATTGATTTGTAGTATTAAAATTAGAATAATTAGTTTCTTCATTTTCCTAAACCTAACGGAGCACGAGTTAAGCCTCAAGCATTGCAGGCGGCGGGGCAAGCTTGCTTGCTCCTGATCTTCCCCCGACAAAAGGGACACCGCTTTCATTTACGTTAAACATCTCTCGTATTCTATTGGTGAAACATAATCTAAGCTTCAGTGTAACCGAACAGAGTTGTAAAATTTGTTAATGTATTAGCTTAATGCTTGGCGCAATGCCTTCACACTTGTGTATACACTGCCTCTAATCAGTTCGCCCTTCAATTCGTCCAACGTCGGATTCTAAGTTAAATATTCGCTTAAGTGCTGAACAATTTTTTTTGTAGCGCCTTTATTTTTTTGTAACCATTGCAACCCAGCCGCTCCTGCTGCTTGCCTTAGGCTTGGGCTTTCAAAGTAATGGGTTACGGCTAAAGTTAATTCATTGATGTTATTGACTTGCTGCGCTGCTTTTAGAGCGATCAATTGTTGGGTGATTTGTGCAAAATTAAAAGTGTGAGGGCCGGTGATAATAGGCAAACCCAAAGCGACGGGCTCGAGCATGTTATGGCCACCAATAGGGACTAGGCTTCCACCCATATAAACCACATCAGATGCGGCGAAAAGTATCATCATTTCGCCCATGGTGTCCCCTAACAACACGTCTGTATTTTTGCTGACTTTTTGTTTCAAGCTACGGCGAACAACATGCCATTTTTGGTGTGTACACAGGTCAGCGACACGATTGAAGCGTTCAGGGTGACGCGGCACTAGAATCAATAACAGGTCTGTGAAGTGTTGCTTGAGAGAACGGAACGATACTAAAACCTGCTCCTCTTCTCCTTCGTGTGTACTGGCGACAATCCAGACCGGGCGTGAACCGAATGTGGCTTTAAGTGTTTTTCCTTGCTGAATAGCGGTGGCAGAAACAGGCTGGTCAAATTTGACATTGCCGGTCATACTTAAACGTTCTGCTGCCAGCCCCAGCTTGAGAAAACGGTGTCCATCAACTTCATTTTGCGCGGCAAGCCAAGTGACTCGCTGCATCATAAATTGGGTTAATGTTGTGAATCGTTGGTATCCTCGTGCTGAACGCTCGGACAAGCGCGCATTAAGCACCACAACCGGTATAGTGCGCTGTGCACACTGTTCGAATAGATTAGGCCATAATTCGGTTTCCATCATGATCGCTATTTTTGGCTGAATACGATGTAAAAAACGACGTAGCGCACCTGGAAGATCGTAAGGAAGGTGCCCGGTGATAATGCGATCTGAAAACACGGCTTGTGCTCGTGCCAAGCCCGTTGGTGTGGTAGTGGTGACAACCACAGGGGTATCGGGATACCGGGCTTGAAGTGCGTTGATAACGGGAATGGCTGCCTGTAGTTCACCTACCGAGACAGCATGAATCCATATCGATGGCTGCGAGACGGGCTGTGCAAAAAAACCAAAACGCTCTGGCCATCGCTTAAGATAAGCTGGCGCTCGTATGCCTCGGTATAATAATTTTATCAAGGCAAAGGGCAAAATAAAATAGAACAATACCGTATAAGTCGCGATACCGATTTTAGAAATGAGCATGTAACTTCTCTCGGCTTACTTGTTCAACCATTCAAGGTAACAGGCTACACCCTCCTCTACTGACTTAAAGGCTTGATCGTAGCCCACAGCCCTTAAAGCGGACATGTCGGCCTCTGTAAAACTCTGATAACTTCCTTTTAAATGATCGGGGAAAGGAATGTATTGCAACTGACCACGCCCATGATGATGAATCACCGCATGAGCAACATCATTGAAGGGTTGGCTGCGACCCGTACCCAGATTGTAAATGCCGGACTTCGCAGGATGATCCATGAACCAGAGATTAACATCGATGACATCACTCACGTAAATGAAATCACGTCGTTGCTCGCCATCGCCATAGCCATCACATCCGGCAAAAAGTTTGACCTCCCCATGAGCTAATAACTGGTTGTTTAAATGAAAGGCTACGCTGGCCATATTGCCCTTATGTTGTTCTCGCGGACCATAGACATTGAAATAGCGCAAGCCCACAACCTGGCTGGTCACATTAGGTAAGAGTCGGCGTACATAGTGGTCAAATAAATATTTTGAATAGCCATAAACATTTAACGGTGCTTCATTATTCGGGTGTTCCTTGAATACCGGGCCGGCTCCATATACTGATGCAGATGAGGCGTATAAATACGGAATTTTTTTCTCCAGGCAATAATGTAATACCGTTTTGGAGTAATCGTAATTCACTTCCATCATATAACGACCATCCCACTCCGTGGTCGTCGAGCAAGCCCCTTGATGAAAGACAGCCTCAATACGATCTGAAAAATTTTCATTTGACTGAATTTTTTTTATAAATTGATCTTTATCAAAATAATCCATGACCTCACAATCAGCAATATTGCGAAATTTAGTACCGTCACTTAAATCATCGACAACCAACACATCGCGGTACCCTCGTTCATTTAGTGCTTTTACAAGATTACTGCCAATAAATCCTGCGCCACCGGTGACTATGATCATTTTTTTATCCCAAATTTTTGAATATTAGCAATGACTTTGGAAGTGGAACAGCCGTCTTTAAAGCTTAAAATACGAACCTCTCCGCCCTTATCAATCACACATTGACCGCCCGCAACTTCACTGACCTGATAATCTCCCCCTTTAACCAAAACATCGGGCAAGAGATGACAATACAGTTGTTCGGGGGTCTCTTCAGCAAACGAAACGACCCAGTCTACACTGGCTAATGCCGCTAATACGGCCATCCGTTGATCAAGCGGGTTGATCGGTCGCTGCTCACCTTTGAGCTGGCGTACCGAGGCATCACTATTGACCGCGACAATCAGCCGGTCTCCGAGCTTACGCGCCTCTTCCAGGTACTGCACATGACCGGCATGTAATAGATCAAAACAGCCGTTGGTCATGACGACGCTTTCACCGCGAGCCTGACAGGCCTCCACCACGTTAAATAGTTCATCGGCGTTCAAAATACCATAACGAAACTCATGCAAGTCATGCAGAGCTTGATGCAATTCGGTTACTTGCACCGTTGCCGTGCCCAGTTTGCCCACCACAATACCCGCTGCCACGTTCGCTAAAAACATCGCCGTCTCTAACGCCTCACCTGCGGCCAAGGTGGCGGCCATCACCGAAATAACGGTATCCCCTGCGCCAGTCACGTCATAAACTTCTTGCGCTTGAGTCGGTAAATGAATCGCGTCTGCGGTTGCTTGAATCAAGGTCATACCCTGCTCCCCTCGTGTCACCAGCAACGCTTCGATATCATACTGTAGTAACAATGCCTTCCCTTTGGTCACGATCTCATTTTCGTCCTTACAAGAACCTACGACCTCTTCAAACTCACTGAGGTTCGGCGTGACAACGGTGGCACCACGGTAAACACTAAAGTCCTTACTTTTCGGATCAACCAGGACAGGCTTGCCATGCTGTCTGGCAAGCTGAATCCAGGTTTGCGGATCAGCCAATACGCCCTTACCATAGTCAGACAAAACGACGACAGCACAATCAGCCAGAGCGGCTTCCATATTGCCCCGCAATTCAGCTACAGGTACAGACTCAAAACCGTCTTCAAAATCCATACGAATCAGTTGTTGATGTCGACTGATGACACGTAACTTGGTGACAGTAGGATAAAATTCGTGTGTAACCAAACGATTCATCACGCCCGCCTTTTGCAAACAGTCGGCTAAAGCCGAAGCCGCCTCATCTTCACCGACAACACCCACTACCTCAGCTTGCCCACCCAAAGCAGCGATGTTTAGCGCCACGTTACCCGCACCACCCACGCGCTCTTCTACCTTGTTGACATGAACGACCGGCACAGGCGCTTCAGGAGAAATGCGTGACGTTCCGCCATACCAATAACGATCCAACATCACATCACCCACAACCAGAACGGCGGGAGCTGAGTCCCATTTTGGGAGTTGTACTTTCATCTAATTAACCAGATCCTGCCACTCATGGGGAAAAGTGAAATTTTACCACAACAATGTTTTCATACTAACGAGGCATAGTTAATCATTAAAAAATATGTCTCCCGGGATTCAATACTGCAGTAACAGCTTCTCTCGGAATGCCTCCCGACAGGAATTTCACCCTGGTAAGATACGCCAAGCTTTCTTCGACACGATAACGATACGGTGTAAATTGCTCTATTATTCTGTAATAGCCTGATCTATAATTGATTTATGTCAAAACCCATGCCTGTTACCCAAACTTTGTGCCGTAATTTATTTCTCGTTGGCCCCATGGGGGCAGGCAAAACCACAATTGGCAAGCAACTAGCCCATGCTTTAGACGTAGAATTTGTCGATAGTGACCAAGAAATTGAACGCCATACGGGTGTCAATATTCCCTGGATTTTTGACTTGGAGGGAGAAAGTGGCTTTCGTCGATATGAAACACAGGTCATTGAGGATTTGACTCAGCGTTCCGGTATTGTTCTGGCAACAGGGGGGGGAGCGGTACTGATGCCACAAAACCGGATGTTTTTAAAAGATCGAGGTACCGTCATCTATTTTTACGCAGACCTGGGAATATTGTATAAACGAACAGCAAAGGATCACCATCGCCGCCCCTTGAGAGGCCAGCTAGAAAAATTAATCCAGGAACGCGAACCCTTATATCGGGAAGTGGCCGATCTTGTCATTAACACCGGTGAACACAATCTCCGTAATACGGTGCAATTGATTTTAGACTCTTTAAAATATTAAATTCTAGGATGAAAACATTACACGTAGATTTGGGTAAACGCAGCTATCCTATCTTTATTGGCCAAGATCTGTTTCGGCTAGTGAGGCTGGCAGATTATATCAAAGGCTCGCAAGTTATGGTGGTCAGCAATACCACCGTAGCACCGTTGTATTTAGCTCAGGTATGCTCTCAACTGGCCGATTTTAATACCCAATCCGTAATTTTGCCTGATGGTGAAAAATATAAGAACCTGGACGTATTAAATCAAATCTTTGATGCGCTATTGCAAAACCGTTGTGATCGTCAGGTCACCCTTATCGCTTTAGGTGGTGGCGTTATTGGTGACATGACTGGATTTGCTGCCGCCTGCTATCAACGAGGCGTTCCTTTTATTCAAATTCCGACCACCTTACTCTCTCAGGTCGACTCGTCTGTTGGGGGTAAAACCGGGGTCAATCATCCTCTTGGTAAAAATATGATTGGTGCGTTTTACCAACCACAATGTGTTATCGCCAATATCACCAGCCTAAACACCTTGCCTGATCGGGAACTCAGCGCAGGTCTGGCGGAAGTCATCAAGTATGGCTTAATCCAGGATGCTGAGTTTTTTGCCTGGCTGGAAGCGCATATGGCAGATTTATTAGCGCGGGATCCACAAGCATTATCTTATGCCATCGAACGTTCCTGTCAATGCAAAGCCGAGATTGTTGCCCGTGACGAGACAGAGCAAGGGATTCGCGCTATTTTAAATTTGGGTCATACTTTTGGCCATGCTATTGAAGCGGGTATGGGGTACGGAACATGGCTACATGGCGAGGCCGTGGGGGCCGGCATGGTCATGGCGGTGGAGCTTTCTTATCGACTGGGCTGGCTCAGTCAACAGGAACGGGAACGAAGTGTCACATTAATTGCCGCTGCAGGTTTACCTGTTCAAGGGCCCACAACAATGTCAACAGACGAATATATGAAGTTAATGGCGGTGGATAAAAAAGTTGAGGCGGGACGAATAAAATTGATTTTGCTAAAAAGTTTGGGTCATGCGGTAATTAATGATCTGGGCAACGACTCAAATGATTCCAGACAGCTGATTAAGGATGTGATTTCAACATGTCAGGCTCAATAAATAATCTTAATTACCCATACGGTTATGTCCCCGGCCGAGATGAAGAACGCTTAGCCCCTTATGCGGCATCTGAACGGACATCAAAGGGGCGACACTATGCCGAGTCGCCACCTCGTTATCGTGGAGAGTATCAGCGGGATCGAGACCGCATTGTTCATTCTGCCGCATTTCGCCGACTTGAATATAAAACCCAGGTGTTTGTCAATCATGAAGGCGATATGTTTAGAACGCGATTGACACATTCTATTGAAGTCGCCCAGATTGCTCGAGCTATGGCAAGAGTCTTGGGGTTAAATGAAGATTTAAGTGAAGCCATCGCGCTGGCGCACGACCTTGGGCACACGCCTTTCGGTCATGCGGGTCAAGATGCGCTGAATATCTGTATGAAACGTTACGATGGTTTTGAGCATAATTTACAGTCATTGCGTGTTGTTGATGTTTTGGAAGAACGCTACGCGGAGTTTGCTGGATTGAATCTCACCTTTGAAAGCCGTGAAGGGATTTTAAAACATTGTTCGAAAAAAAGAGCGGCTGAACTGGGAGATGTGGGTCAACGGTTCTTGCAACAACGGCAACCTAGCCTGGAAGCGCAACTAGCGAATAAAGCAGATGAAATCGCCTATAACAATCACGATATCGATGATGGTTTGCGTTCCGGTTTTATCACAATAGAACAATTGTCAGAAATTTCTATTTTCGCTCAACACTATGGCATCGTCCGGAAAAACTATCCGCGCTTATCAGAGCGGCGTACGATCCATGAAGTAGTACGGCGAATGATTAATGCGCAAATTACGGATCTGATTGAGACCAGTATTGCCAGCTTGAAGGAAAAAAACCCTAGTAATTTAAGCGACATATATGAAAACCCGTGCGAGCTTATTGTTTTTAGCAATGACATGGCCGCTCAGTTGGTCATTTTAAAACAGTTTTTAAGGCACAATCTTTATCAGCATTACCGAGTACGGCGGATGTCGGTTAAAGCATCAAAAATCATTAGCGCCTTGTTTGGTGCATTTCTCAATGATAACAGATTGATGCCACCGGAGACGATGAGCAAGGCCAAGCGCTTGGAATCTGAACAGGGTGAAACAGGAATAGCCCGCGCCGTGTCCGATTACATCGCGGGCATGACGGATCGTTATGCCATAAAAGAATATGAACGGATATTTAATCCGTCTCATTTGACCTAGCAACCTTTTCCGCAATGCGAATATACATGCAAGCGTCCATTGTCAGTGGTAAAGTACCGAGATACTATCACCTGATCTTGCACCAGGATATGCTAAGTGGCTGGACTGTGGTGCGAGAATGGGGGATGCAGGGGTCTGCGGGGCGCGTTGTACGGAGTCACTATCCTAATTATGATGAGGCCGAGCTTGCTTTACTCAGCATCAGAGATATACAAATTCAACGAGGGTATCAGGTCGTTTTTCTTGAAGGCCCTAAAAAACCGGAAGACCAGGAGGCTGCCAGAGAATAGCGATCATAGTGAGAACAAGCCATTTTGCACCGACAAGGGGCATAAAAATCAGATGTTTCGATCAAATGATGAAATACATCCTTGTACTTCACCCCGCTGGGATCGATTTGCTCCCGACGCAGGGATGTAGTTACCGAGAGGTCAGTCTATTCTCGAACCGCCTCCTGGAAAAGTTAATTGTAACGATTCAGCGAATTATAAATATTGCAGTCACGACTCAGACTGCCCCTGAACATCGTCAGTTTTAACGCAAAAATAACAAACGGCAAGAGTAAGCTGAGTAGTTACAGTTAATTTTAATGGAATAATCGGATGAATACAGTGACAGCAAATCCTGATGAGGCACAACCCTTATTTTTCTATGATGAGCCTCAGCGTGCTCAGTGCCTTAATTTTCTTTTACATCTTGCGCCTTATAGCAATGATCTATTACTTGTCTGTGGTGAAAAAGGAAGTGGTAAAACAACACTTATCAAGCAGTTTTTAAGCAAAGCAAGCGCAGCGTGGGAAGTCTGTATCGTTGAGTTACAACCCAACTTATCTGCACATACCGTTTCTGAATATATACTCGCCATATTAAAAGCAAGTACCGAAATTGAATACGATAATGTTGTTGCGCACAGCTTGTCTTCCTGTCTCGGCACGTTACAAAGTCGAGGCCGTCGCCCCATCCTGATCTTCGATGACGCACATTTACTGACGGAGGAAACACTCCAGTTTTTGGATCAGTTAATTTCTTCATCGCAGGTCGCGGACAATGGTATCAGCATTATTTTGTTCGGCGAAAATAACTTGCCTAATATTTCGGGGTTTACTGTCTTAAAGCGACACGGCTTGCATAGCTTTGACCTACCACCGTTACAAGCTGAAGAAGTGACACTCTATCTACGTTACCGTTTAAAACAAGCAGGCATGTCCAACGATAGATTATCTGTAGAAAATATAAAGGAAATAACAAAAAAATCCAATGGTAACCTGGGTCTGATTGAACTGTATAGCGATGTGTATTTGAATGGAAATACCACCGAATCGGCGGTCGTTCAACCCTCGATGCTGCCTGCTATATTCGAAACAAAGACACGTTTGAAAACCCCGTTTTCCATTGTAACTTCATTGAAATGGGCTGGCGGAGTAAGTATTGTATTATTACTTGTTTTCGCACTGGCATTTCAAGAAGAAATTAATAATTCAGTGACAACACCTAGTAACAAAGATCCACTGGCAACAACGACGACAGAGAAAAGTGACATAAACCCCTTCAAACCGTCGCTGGATCATGATGCCGCTGAGGATACATTTGAATCATTACCAAACCAGCCTCATCAAGCGACGACTGACCCTCTTGTTGCTGATATCACAATGATTAATCACACGGAGGATGAACAGAGACTATCGCCCATTTTGAATGAAACAAGCACCGCCGCCCCCTTGTTGCCAAAAAACAAACCTCAAACCGAATTAACTGAGCCGTTAATCACCTCAACGAATGACATCAATGACAAACCTAAAGCTGAGTTATCACCACGCACCCAAGTCGATCTACCAGAATCAATAACTGCTAATAATGAAATAGATACCATAATTGAACCCATGACCGAAATGGTAGTACCCCTCGAAACCCTCAAGGCCGTTCCTTCTGCTGTAGTCAAGCGAGATACTTCAGAGAATGAAGACGCACCTGAAACTGAGTTGCCGCTACAGATCAAAAGTGACGGCGTAAAATCTGTTGCCGTTAACGATAAAGCAGATAAAATAATTGAGCCGAAGACTGAAATGGTGACGACACCCAAAGTTAAGACGGTCAAGGTCGCCGCAGTCAAACATGATGCCGCTCAAGATAATACATGGTTAATGACACGTAATGCCAAGCACTATACTTTACAACTAATGGCGATGCGTAAAGAGAACAGTGTTTTGAGTCAGCTAAAAAAAGTTGATGATAAATCGCGTTATGCCATTTTCACGACCCAACGTAAAGGGCGTTCGCTGCATATCTTACTCTATGGCGATTTCACCAGCTCTAAAGAGGCAGCTCTTGCTCAGCAAGAGCTGCCTGCACAGCTTCGTAAAAATAAGCCGTGGATAAGAACCTTCTCCGGCATGCAAGCAGAACTTCAAGCCTTGAATCTGAATTAATCCCTTGAACCTACTGTGCACACCTATTTCTCAATTTCTAAGTGTTAGCTTATATGAAATTGAGTATCCGGGCTAAGGATAGGACGAGAAAGGTCATGAACCCGCCAACATAACTCAATTGCGTCGTTTTGCTACAAGCCTCATCAAAGCAAAGACAGTGTCGCTTCCACTCTACTATTGAAAAATTAGCACGTAATGTTCGACTCTTTGCTTATGACCAATAACCCTAAAACTCGCAGTTGGACGAGCTAAAATGTGCATTTAGATCGTAGCAGAACTCACCTGTTTGGTGAAGCAACGAATACGGTTACGACTTACATAATAGTTGGTCACACCTCAATGGGAGCGGTCAACTGCGGAATCTAGGATAATGCAATTGTCAGCCTGAAATCAAGATGTTGTCAATAGCTTTAAATGGATTCGTCGTAAAAATAGAGAAATGTATCGAATCGTCAAGAACAGAGGGTGAATCATTTTTTCGGGGAGGGAGGCAAGTAATAAAGATGAATCGTACCTGCCCCCTGAACTCCGCCATTTTAGATTGAAAAAATAATCATTTACATTTTCAAATTTATGTTTCGTCTTGAACTAACACATAATCAAGAGCGCAATAAACTGAGTACTGATGAGTCGCTACGCTGCTTTTTCTTTTTCAAAAAAGCGAACAAACCTAAACCAGAAAGCATAAACAACCAAGCAGCTGGAATAGGTACTGCTGTCACTTGTAACTGAGTGTCAACCATTGTTGGCGATAATGAACCGCCAATAATAAAAGCATAATAATTTGTATCCTGTGTAAATTCAATTGACGAATTAAAAACCCCAGTCACATCGGTCACACCGCCCGCATTAATAGCGTTCCCCCAAGCCAAAAGCACACCACCATCAACATTGTCATTAAAAAAACTAGACACATTGCTTCCTGGTGAAAACAAGTTCAGTATCGGCGTTGGATTTGCCAATAAGGCATCATTAGGATCTGTAGTAATCGCTACACCAACCCCCGTTGTTAATGGCGAAAAGTCACTCGTAGTCAAACTCATTTGCACATCGTTTCCGCTTAAATTATTGCCTAAATCAAAGCGAATCATATCTACAGAGGCATTCCCCTGAAGACTACCAATATTAACTGGAAAATCCAAATTTGTTAGGTCTAGTTGCCCACTATAACTTACTGTAGCCGCAGAAACAGTCGATATTGTAGAAGCAAGCGAAACAATTAACAAAGCTGCTTTTATCGTTTTATTTTTCATTTTCATGTGAGACCCTTATGCTCTTTCATTTATTATATCGAAATAAAATAACATAAATTATCCGATCACTGAAGACCTTTTCATAATAAAACATGTCGCTCCTATGTATCAGTTTTTTAATTTATTTTCACCTCAAAAAACTAACAGAAACCAAAAATGCGCTACAAATACCTGAACCGTGGTAAAGAAGCATAATATAAAAACTGAGGTAACCGCTCACGGCATTACAAAACTGACGGTACGATCCAACGAATTTATAGTCATGGGGTAACGAGGCTGTAGAAAAACCAATTGACCGGTAGAGTCAATTTTTCATTTTTTCGCTGTTATTATTTCAACTTGCCGTATTCCGGT
>VAPL010150376.1_pt1 | contig 13716 bp, 7 predicted proteins | sample 3395061 | NCBI WGS metagenome assembly VAPL01 (sample SAMN08290444, study PRJNA428436) | hydrothermal vent metagenome | isolation source: Deep-sea hydrothermal vent chimney 2 | place: Pacific Ocean: Juan De Fuca Ridge | depth 2182 m m | reverse complement strand
TTTCACAACAGATTTCGCCCCGCGTTTTTTCGCTTCGGCAGGGTTTTCCAGTTGCTCACATACCGCCACCCGAAAACCTTTGCGGATCAGTGTGTGCAGATATCGCTCTGCCGCGTGTACCGGGACACCGCACATCGGGATATCCTTGCCCAGATGCTTGCCGCGTTTGGTCAGGGCAATATCCAGCGCTTCAGCCGCCAGAACCGCGTCGTCAAAGAACATTTCATAAAAATCACCCATGCGATAAAACAACAGCGCATCGCGATGGTTTTCCTTGATCTCAAGAAACTGCGCCATCATGGGCGTTACAGCGGCATTGGCGACAGTCACATATATTCCCCGGTTGATCGGGGAGAGCATACAAACAGCCAATACCGGGGAAAAGCATGAATTCAATTTTGTTGAGCCTGCCGAAGCGGGCGGCTATGACGGTCGGACAAGAATAAAGGACCGCCCAATCAATGGCCAAGATAAAACAGACTCGCGAAGAGGCTTTGAAGTTCCACATGGAACCCCGGCCGGGTAAATTTGATATTACCCCCTCGGTGCCAATGACAACGCAGCGCGACCTGTCGCTGGCCTACAGTCCGGGTGTTGCGGTGCCTTGCGAGGAAATCGCACAGGTTCCCGAGACCGCGTATGACTACACCAACAAAGGTAATCTGGTTGCGGTGATTTCCAACGGGACGGCGGTGCTTGGGCTGGGCAATTTGGGAGCGTTGGCCTCTAAGCCGGTGATGGAAGGTAAGGCGGTTCTGTTTAAGAAATTTGCCGACGTAAATTCGATTGATCTGGAACTGGACACCGAAGACCCAGAGGCGATTATCAACGCGGTTAAATTAATGGGCCCTACTTTTGGCGGGATCAACCTAGAAGACATCAAAGCTCCGGAATGCTTTATCATTGAGCAACGCCTGAAAGAAGAAATGGACATCCCGGTGTTCCATGACGACCAGCACGGAACGGCGGTGATCTGTCTGGCCGGGCTGATCAATGCATTGCATATTTCCGGGAAGAAAATCGAAGACTGCCGCATAGTTGTAAATGGTGCAGGCGCTGCGGGGATAGCCTGCCTTGAGCTAATCAAGTGTATAGGTGCGCGGCATGATAATTGCATAATGTGCGACACCAAAGGTGTGATTTATCAGGGTCGTAAAGAGGGTATGAACCAGTGGAAATCGGCCCACGCTGCCAACACGGATGCGCGTACATTAGAAGATGCGATGAAAGATGCCGACGTATTCCTGGGCGTTTCCGCCAAGGGGGCGGTGACGCAGGGTATGGTGATCAGCATGGCGCCAAATCCGGTAATTTTCGCGATGGCAAACCCGGACCCGGAAATTACACCCGAGGACGCCCACGAGGTTCGGGATGATGCAATCGTTGCCACCGGGCGTTCAGATTATCCCAATCAGGTGAATAATGTTCTGGGCTTCCCATATCTGTTTCGCGGCGCATTAGACATCCATGCCCGGGCAATTAACGACGAAATGAAGATCGCCTGCGCAAAGGCACTGGCCGAATTGGCACGGGAAAATGTGCCGGACGAAGTGTCGATGGTCTATGGGCAAAAGCTGATCTTTGGGCGTGATTACATTATCCCGACGCCATTTGATCCGCGCCTGATTTATCGTATTCCCCCTGCCGTTGCGCAGGCGGGAATGGAGACCGGCGTGGCGCGTCGCCCCATCATCGATATGGACGGCTATAAGCAGAGCCTGAAGGCGCGGATGGATCCGACAGCATCAATCCTGCAAGGGTTGAACGCGCGGGCAAGGGCGGCGCAGGCGGTGACGGTGTTTGCCGAAGGCGATGATCCGCGGGTTCTAAAGGCAGCGGTTGCCTATCAGAGGGAAGGATTTGGGCGTGCGATTGTAGTGGGCAGAGAGGCCGACATTGAAACCAAGCTGAAAGCCGAAGGGCTGGGCGACGCTTACAAAGAACTGGAAATTGTCAATGCTGCGAATACCGAGCATTTGGATAGCTACAAAGACTTTCTCTATCAGCGCCTGCAACGTAGCGGCATCGACAATCAGGATGTTCATCGCCTGGCGGCACGTGACCGACATGTGTTTTCGGCGCTGATGCTGGCACACGGACACTGTGACGCTTTGGTTACCGGGGCCACGCGAAAATCTGCCCATGTTTTAAACCTGATCAACAATGTATTCGACGTAAAAGCGGAAGACGGCGTGGTTGGTGTAACGGCAGTTTTGCACAAAGGGCGGATTATTTTTATTGCCGACACGTTGGTGCATGAGTGGCCGGATGAGGAAGATCTGGCGGATATTGCTGAACGTGCGGCTGCCGTCGCCCGTGGTATGGGGGTCGAACCGCGGGTGGCGTTTCTTAGCTTTTCGACGTTTGGCTACCCGGTTTCTGAACGCGCGACCAAGATGCTGATGGCACCAAAAGTTCTGGACCAACGCGGGGTTGATTTTGAATACGATGGTGAGATGACAGTGGACGTAGCGCTGAATACAGACGCTATGGCGCAGTATCCGTTTTGTCGCTTAACCGGTCCTGCAAATGTGCTGGTGGTGCCGGCCCGCCATTCAGCGTCAATTTCGGTGAAACTGATGCAGGAATTGGCGGACGCGACAGTAATAGGGCCTATTCTGACTGGCATAGATAAGCCGGTTCAGATCTGTTCGACCAACTCCAGCGTAAACGACATATTGAACATGGCCGTTATCGCCGGTTGCCGGTTGGGGCAAACAGCTTAGTGGGTAAAGGGCGCTGCATTTCCCCATAGCTGCGTAACCCGTGCGTCGCGACCACAGGCGTTGCGATAGAATTTATAGGCGCTGGCTTTGGTTTTCGGGCCGCGCCGGGTGACGATTATTTTAGAGCTTTTGTAGTAATCCTGATGATATTCTTCGGCATTATAGAACCGCGCAGATGCCAGAACAGGTGTAACGATTGTTTGCCCCAGCTCGGTCTGTGCCTGTGCGACAGCGGCTTCGGCGGCTGATCTTTCGGCAGCTCCATCTACGAATATCGCTGTGCGATAGCTGGGACCACGGTCACAGAACTGCCCGCCAGCGTCGGTTGGATCAACGGAACGCAGGAACATATGCAGCAGTTGGTCATAGGATACTTTGTCTGGATCATAGGTGATCTTGACCGCCTCATAGTGGCCAGTGCCGCCTGCGTTGATCTTTTTGTAGGTCGGGTTTCTGGTGGTGCCGCCGGTGTAACCGCTGACCACATCCACGACGCCCGGAACCGATTCAAAGTCTGATTCGATGCACCAGAAACACCCGCCTGCCAGAACAGTAGTTTCCAGTTTGGCCGCATGGGCCAGGTTTGATTGGGCGAATAAGCCTAGCAGAATAGCGAATGCCAGGCCAATAACTCTAATATGTTTTATGCGCATGGTGTTCTCCTTTTCCCGAACAAAATGCGCTTGGACGAATAAAACGCAACAAGTATTCATCGATTTCACGCAGGGGTGAGATCAGTTTACAAATTAGCGCTGAATTGACACAAAGTTGGGTAATTGAGGGAACACAGTATGAATGACCAGATGACGACCCATCAGGCAGAAGAAGATGCGCGCAATGAGGATATTAAGATATTCGTAAATGGGCAAGTTGTCCCCAAGGCGGATGCCAAAATCAGTGTCTATGACAGCGGTTTTATGCTTGGGGACGGTGTTTGGGAGGGGCTGCGGCTGTATGACGGGAAGTGGGCGTTTGTTGATGAACATCTGGAGCGGTTGTTCGAAGCGGCCAAGGCGATTGATCTAGGTATTGGGATGGATCGGGGTGAAATATTCGCTGCACTGGAAGAAACGCGCACCGCAAACGGCATTAAAAATGACGCCCATGCGCGACTGATGGTGACGCGCGGTGTTAAAGTGCGACCGTTTCAACATCCGTCACTCAGCCGTTCAGGTCCAAGTGTGGTCATTATAGTCGAACACTCGCGCCCTAGTCTGCCGCGCCCGATCAGGCTGGCGACTGTTCCACACATACGCGGGCTACCGATGAGTCAGGATGCAAAACTAAACAGCCACTCGAAACTGAACTGTGTTCTTGCCTGTATCGCTGCCGAAAAAGCCGGCGCCGATGAAGCATTGATGCTGGATGTGCATGGTTTTGTGAACACCACGAACGCCTGCAATTTTTTCATCGTGCGAAACGGCGAGGTTTGGACCAGTACCGGGGATTATTGCATGAACGGGATTACCAGACGCAAGGTGATTGAGTTGTGCCGGGCGAATGAAATTCCGGTATTTGAACGAAACTTTTCGCTGGTTGATACCTACGGTGCGGATGAGGCGTTTTTGACGGGCACCTTTGGGGCGCAGACTCCGGTGAGCGAGATTGATGGACGGGCAATTGGTGACGGCAAGATGGGGCCGGTAACCGGACAATTACGTCAGCTTTACAAGGATATGATCCTGACTGAGGTCAGCTGATGCGGATCGCGATGTGGTCCGGGCCACGCAATCTGTCGACGGCATTGATGTATGCGTTTGGGGCGCGGACTGATTGTTCGGTTTGGGATGAGCCGTACTATGCGGCGTATTTGGCGAAAAGCGGGCTGGACCATCCGATGCGGACCGAAATACTGGCCAGTGGTGAGCATGATCCAGAGCAGGTGGCAAAGCGTTGTTTGGGGTCTATTCCGGGCAAAAAGCCGCATTTCTATATGAAACATATGGCGCACCACATGTTAGATCGGTTCTCAGTGGATTGGGCAGAAGAATGTGTGAATATCCACCTGATCCGGCATCCTGCTCGGGTTGTGGCAAGCTATGCAGCCAAGCGCGAAGAAGTCGGACCGGACGATATTGGGTATCGCAAACAGGTCGAGGTTTTTCGCCGGGTTGGCGGGTGCGTAATAGACAGCGCCGAAGTTAGGAATGACCCTGAAGGGTCGCTAAGGGGTCTATGCAAAACGATTGGGCTTTCTTTTGATCCGGCGATGCTGGTTTGGCCCAAAGGTGGGCATGTGTCGGATGGGGTCTGGGCTGCGCATTGGTATGGGAACGCACATGAAAGCACGGGGTTTGCCGGGCCGGAAGGTCCGTTGCCAGAGCTGAGCGGATGGGCTGCGGAGCTGGTGGCGCAAGTGATGCCATATTACGAAGAGATGCATAAAAAGCTGTGAGCCGGTCAAGAGCTGCGTAAAATCTGGTTAATGCTGCGCGTGGGGGTAACAAACTTTCTGGGTCGGCTAAGCTTCGATATTTCCGCACACTTTACCGAAATCGAAAAACCAGCTAAATTGAATGCATTAGAACGAAAATAGTTATTTTTATTACGCTATACCGGAGGATATTCGATGCTTGAATTATTGCAAGCTGCGGCTCAGGTTGGACAGCAAAGCGAAAGCGTGGCGCTGCCTGAAAATACCCTGACTTTTGTGATCCAATACGCCAATCAGCCTGATTTAGATACTGAACGAGCCCGTATTGAAGATCTGCTGGGCGGGGGAGGGTTTGATCTGGTTCCCTATTCGGTTGAAGATGACCCAGAGCTATTGATCCTGCAATTTACAGGTGTACCGCGTGAACAATCACCTGATTTTCTGTTTGCGGCGGCCAATGATTTGAATGAGGCATTGGGCACAGTTTCGGTGACGCCTGATATTGGTGCGATTTATTCCGATCTGGGGACGCCAGCCCCCGACACGGAAGGTATTATCGGGAATATATTTTGGGGTATGTGCCAGTCAAACGCTGGTAGCCCGGCGGATTCAGAATGGGCACGTAAAAACATTCGTGTGGACCGCGCAGAGGCGCAGCATGGTGTTTCTGGCGCGGGAATTCTGATAGGGCAGCCAGATACAGGCGTTGCTATACATAGTGAGCTTGGGTCCGGGCTTGATATGGCAACGGGAACCAACATCATCGATGGCACCGGCGATCCAACCGATCCGCTTTCCAAAGATATGAAGTCCCCCGGCCATGGGACTGGTACGTCCAGCGCTGTAATTTCCCGGCCCGGCAGTAGGGTTACCGGAACCGCGATAGGGGCCACGCTGGTGCCGGTCCGGGTGGTGAATTCCGTTGTAATAGGTGACGGATTTCGAGTGGCTAAGGGCATTGATCATGCGCGCAGAAATGGTTGTCGCATCGTTACGATGTCACTTGGCGGCCCATTTACCGGCCCTTCGCTGGCGCGGGGAATTGTGCGGGCGGTAAAGGCGGACATGATTGTTCTTGCGGCGGCTGGCAACTGCGTGCGCGTCGTGACCTATCCCGGGTATGATCGCAATATTATAGCTGTTGCCGGCGTTGATCACCGGGGTAAGCGCTGGAAAGGATCGTGTCGCGGTCGGGCAGTGGATATTGCCGCCCCCGGGGAAAATGTACATGTCGCACGGCGCGTTGTTGTAATGCCGGGGCATAACCCCTCACAAAGCGAAAAGGCAGATGTTAACAGCCGGGGGCAGGGAACTTCGTTTGCGGTTGCGTTAACCGCAGGTGTTGCGGCGTTGTGGCTGGAGCGCTTTGGGTTTGATGCGATCAAGACCGAGGCGCGCCGTCGCGGGATGTTTGTACAATTCTTATTCCGTCATGCCTTGCAATCCACTGCGCAAAAGCCAGCGGGCTGGAATAGTCGTCAAATGGGAGCGGGCATCGTTGACGCGGAAAAGCTGCTGAACACGGCGCTGCGTGATCTGCCAGGCGATCCTATTCCGCTGGAAAGCAGCAACCCGGCACTGGCCCGGTTTGACAGTGAATTTGAAGGCGAGCAGATTGCGGCTGAAGCGAGCTTCGTTGCCTTTGACTGGTCGCTGCGTGAAGACCCGGATCGGGCAAGTACGCTGGAAAATTCGATTGTTCCATTGCCTTCGGCTTTGTTGGCGGACCGGATAGACACTACGTTGCCTGTTGGGCTTGCCACGCCTGCTGCGATTGGCGCGCCCGCGACGCCACCTGTACCGCTGGAAGAGGCGGTTAAAAGGCTTGCCGTATCGCACGGTCCGGGACTTGAGGCGGCGAATACCGTGGATACCGAAAATGCGCTGGAAACGATCCGCGCGACTGGAAGTGAGACAATTCTGGAGCAGATTGATACGGCGCTTGCAAACCGTCGTGCTGCTCATCCAGACTTGGTTAATCCCGACCTTCAGGCCGAAGCGATGAATAAAATTCGTGACACACTGGATAGCTTGACGAATGAACAGGATGACCCCGGTATTTCACTGGCTGAGCGACGTATTACGCTGGAGGCATTGGTAAAACTAAGTGGTCGGCCTGCGATCCGGGTCAATGCAGATGGCTCAGAAGTGACGGACCCTCAACTGGGAGACTGGCGTGCAAAACTTGTTCCGACGCGACATAAATGGCGACCTTTGACCGACGCTGTTGGGCGAATTGACGTGCAATTACAGGACGGCTCCTGGGTTCATGCCGGGACAGGGTTTGTTGTTGGCGACGGGCAGATTATGACCAACCGGCATGTTCTGGATACATTCGCTGAGCCACTACCCGCACCGGCAGGGGAGCAGAAATTTGTGATGCGGCGCAAGGCGTCTATCATCTTTGATCCCCAGGCAACTGATGAAACGACGCGCTATGAAATTACAGATGTTGTAACTGCGGGCAGTCAGCGAATTGGCGGGTTTGTCAGTTTAGACAAGCTGGATATGGCGGTTGTAAATTTCGCGGTCGATAACAGCCATGATGCACCCCCGACCGCTTTGTCTTTGAGCACGCAATCGACAACCGATATTGACCTGACAGACATTCTGGTTGCGGGGTATCCGGCAGAACCACGCGGTAGCCATGGCCCTGACAGTGCGGACGCAGAGTTCCTGAGTTTTTGGGACCGTATTGCCGAACTGTATGGTGAAGAATACGGCGTTAAATATATGAGCCCGGGTAAAGTGTTGGAGCGCCCCGGTGAAGTGTTTGATGATAACAAGTCATGGGTATTCACCCATGATGCGACTACGCTGGCAGGGAATTCGGGTTCTGGCATCATATCGCTGCATGGTGAAATGCGGTTCTGTGGATTGCATTTTGGTGGCTCGACCCTGACTCAGAATTTTGCCCATGATGTTGTGCAGGTCTTTGCGCAGGGCGACGGAGTGTTTGATCCAGCGCTTGTTGGGGGCTAGCTTTGGGAAATGCCAAACCAGAGACGATAGTGGCGAAACTGTTGCCTGTTACACGTAAGCTGGTGTTTTCCAGACCGCAGTTGCGCAACTATTATGATACTTGGATTGCGCAGCGTTCCAATGCGAAAGACCCTGCGGGATTTCTTTATGCAATAGCTTCGACAATGTATGCATTGCGCGACCAAACCCCCTTGGCAGACCCGGCGGTAGATGGGGATGCGCTGGCGTTGGTATTGACCGCATTACCCACCGACGGGGATCGCTTTGCATTTTTTTCGGCGACGCTGAGTGCTGGGTTTTTCGATGGGGCGGTGACACCTGATGGTCAGAAACGATTTGAAATGCGCCGGAGCTTGACCCGGAAATTTCTAAAAGCGCTTCCGAGCAAAAGAAATGAAACCGTTTCACAACTTCAGGCAAACGAAACAGGTGAAGAGGCCTTTGGTAATAAAACCATTTGGGCAGACCCCGGCGACTTTGCCCCGGCAATGATACTTGCTGCGCGCCGAATGTGCCGCGTTGAAATCAGGGAAAACAACGGCAGCATTAAGAGAACCGGGACCGGGTTTCTGATCGGTCCTTCGGCAATTATAACAAATTTCCATGTAGTGCATGACCGCCCTGACACGTTGCCAAAGCGGACTGCAATTACCTGCAACTTCGACTATTCGGAAACGACGGGACAAAAGAACGCCAGAACATCCAAGCATTTTGCAGAACTGGATTGGTGCATTGCAAAGAGCGAAACCGGCCCGAACAGCCCGCAGACAGACGTGGTGAATTGGTGGACAAATCCGGATTTACTGGACGCCTGGTTGGTGAGTTTGGTGAACAAGCTCGACTATGCTGTGATCCGGTTGGATGGTGCGCCAGGCTTGCAACGTGATTGGTATGACCTGGCGTCGCTGACCGAGGCAGAACAGCTGGTTCATGGTCTGGTGTTGCATCATCCAGCCGGCCTTGACCAGACGGTGACCTTTGGTGACATGTCGATATCTGCACCTGAGGACGCTCGGCTTTTTCATGAAGCGGCTACATCCGGCGGGTCATCGGGTGGCTTACTGCTCAATCAGATCGGCCAGCCTGTAGGTTTACATTATCTGGGAATTGACTATCAGCGCCCGGTTCCGGCAATGGGTGATCCAGACGCAAAAGAACATGCCTTCATGAATGTCGCTGTGTCGCTGCATCATATTGCGCGTGACCTAAAGTCCAAGGAAAGCGTCGCCGATGTAGCAGCCGCCAGTCGCATTGTACCGTACCGAGGTTGTCTTGACGGTGTTCACCCGGTTTTCGGGCGTCATGTGTTGCTGAATAAGCTGCATGAAATGTGGCGTGATCCTGATAAACGGCTGATGATGGTGCATCTGGATCAGACACCGGGTGAAGGTATCGAACATCCGGGGAAATCGTTCACTATCGACATCATCAAATCGATTTTTCGCAGCCCGGAACACCAGCATATTGTTTTTCGCGCTGGCGAGACCGAAGCCGATGCACGGCAAATGGCAAAAGCAGCGTTGGGAAATTTTGTTGATGATATTGAAACGAGTCTGCCCGCCGTCGCGGACACCACGACAGCCGCATATGTGCAGCGTCTTGTATCGTATCTTGGTAAAAAGCTACGTGAAAAACCACCGAACCAAAGTATCTGGTTAATGATTGATGATCTGGACATTCATACTTTGGCGGATGCGTCTGGGCGCGAATTTCTTGCTACCGTCTATGATCAGATAAAACAGTTGCCATCACTTCGTGTTGTGTTGATTGGGCTAAAGGACGGCTTGCCAATTTCAGGAATAGATCCGCGTAATCTGGTTCGCGACCATATTCAGGTCGAAGATGTCAGCGGTTTTGATAAGTTGTTTAAAGAATGGTTAAACGAAAGAGGTGCGCGCGATTTGGCGGAGCCATTAGGACCGGCAACGATGGATATTCTAGCGCAGACCGTTGTTTCCTGCGCTGGTGAAACAGCGCCATTACGGGATATGGCTGAGTTTGTGAGCAGCCATATTGCAGAAGTTGCTGAAAGACTTTTTGGCACTGCAATTCAACCAGTATCCGAGGATGACATATGAATTCGGGTGTCGCTGAACGGGCAGTACAGCTGGCGGCAATTACCGGTGCCTTTCGACCGGATGAGTTGATTGGTTGTCTTGATCTTTCTGATTTGGATAGGAAAAACAGAGAAGCTGCCTGGCGCGCATTGGCGCAAGATGCGAGTGAAGAAATCATAGCGGAAAGTTATTGCTGGATTATCGCCCCGGACATCCGGCGAAAAGTTCTGCGTGATATTTATAGTGAGGGTCAGCTTGAGATCGTTCTGAAAATGGCACCACATGTGCTGAAAGACGATCTGTTTGGCGCAGCGCTGCAATCAATTTTACGTCGCGAAGCAATTACGTTTCCGGCCTATGGTGGGGATGCGTTGTTTGGGGCGATGGGCCAGACGGCTGCTATTCTTGACGCAGTGCAATTTGCTCGTGCCGTAAAGGTATTACAAAACCACCACTATTCGGTGCGCCGTAGCCCTGGTGCTGAGCCAAGACAAATGACTCTGGAAAATTTGCGCACACTTGCCGAAGCGAAAGTTAAGGAATTACAGTTTCGCCGGGATATTCAGATCGTTTTGCCGAACCGGCATTACGGATATTCAGGTCATATCCGCCGGCTTTCCCGCCACCTTCGCTGCCTATCGTCTGATCCGCGGCCAATATTGCTGACAGGGATCGGAGGAGCTGGAAAGTCGGCAGTTCTGGCGCGAATAATGGCGGGTTGGGGCAAAACGGTAAATTCGCCTATTACCATTCTGCTCGATTTTGACCGGCGCCAGTTGAACATGGGCGAGCCAGTAGAAATATTGAAGGAATTTTTGCGGCAATTAGCCAAAGGACTGGTCTTGAATGGGCATCTTGAATCTGCTGAACGCGACGCCGCGCTGGTTGGAATTCAGGAGGTGCGCGGCGTTCTCGATCTGTGGAAAACCGACAGCTACGATCGCAAAGCGAGCAATGACGAACAATTGTCGAATACTGACATCACATTGGGTATGTTCGATGCTGAATGGGCTGCCCCGCTGCGTAAATTGCCGATTGCGCTGGTTCTGGATACGTTTGAGGCGATTGATCGAATGGGGGGATATTTTTCCCGAAATGCGGACAACCGTGATGTTAACCCGCCGGAAAGTCGTATCGTAAATCAGGTCATAGATTTGGTCACCAGCCTAACAGATACGGTTTTCCACCAGATGCGTGCTGTTGTTAGTGGGCGAGAAGAGCCTTTGGGGAAAGAGCAGCTCGAAATACTATTTTCCCATCAGATACGTCTTGAAGGATTAACCCCCGTTTCAGGCAGTAAATTGTTGGCTGATGAAGATTTGCGCCTTGCCGAGGCCGCCGGTGAGCCCGTGGTATTGGCACAACTTGATCAACGCAAAGCCGTTAGTCGGATACTGGGGGGGCATCCACTGGCCTTGCTTGTTTTTGCCCGCTATGCACGTCAGCACCCTGATGACATCGATAAACTAATCGAGAATCTGGAAACGGATAGTGGGTTTAGTGCGGCCTTTGCCCAGACGTTTTTGTATTCGCGTATCCTGGAGCGCATTCGTGATGAAGATGTACGCAAACTTGCCCACCCGGGATTGGCGCTGCGGCAGGTTACGCCAGACATTATCCGTCTTGTGCTGGCTGGCCCCTGTCTGGCCCGTGACCCCAGTGGTGAAACGCCGCTAAGCGAGGATGAGGCGCAGAACCTTTTGTTGCGGCTGCAAAATGAATACTGGCTGGTTGAGGCTGGTGATCCACCGTTTGAATTGCGTCATCGCGCCGATCTTCGGCGGTTGATGATGGACGGGTTGTTTGCAGGCCCGCTGCCTATGGATGACGATACTGAGCGAGCAAAAAAAACTAAGCTGCAAGGTGGGGCCGTAGCGGTTTGCGCTGCGGCTGCCAAATATTTTGAGCTTGGTCCGGCGGATCAGACTGACCCGGCTTTTGCGAGGTGGCAGGAAATACCAGAATCAACGCGAGAGCTGGAAGCGATTTACTATCGGGCTTTTGCCGAAGCGCCGCCAGAAACTTTTCCAACCGATACAGCCCTAAAACTAAGAATTCATATCGGAGAAGACTTTAATACGTTGCCAATTGCATGGCAGGCAGCCCTTAAACACTCGCTGGATGAAGTATTAACAAATGCCGAAACCGAAGTCCTGCCGGAATTGCAAAAGGAAGCTGCCTTTGCCCGGCAGTTCAAGATGGCGCAACAGGTTGGGCTTACGTCTAAGTTTAGCGGGTTAAAAGCCAAAAAAAGCGCAGCGCTACCGAATGATTTTTTTGGTGTCGATAGGGATCTGGATTTTCAGCCGCGGTCGCCAAATGAATCAGGCGACACACCGGCTCTCAAAGAGTCTGTACCGAAGCAGGAAATAAACATCCTCGAACTCCACCGTACAATTGTTTCTGCATTTGCAGAGGCCAGATTTGATAAAATGCCAACCGCCGATGAATATGTCGACGTAGCCAGGCGGGCGACGAAAGAGGAATTGGCAAACATCCGCGAAAGTCTGATCGACGAACCGCTGAAGTTTGCGCCATATTTTATGGTGCTGCATTGCGTAGTGCGCCGAGAGCTAGATCGGCCTGCAATGACTTCACTTTTAGCTGAGTTGGAAGATTTAGGGCATTTGACCCATTTCCTTCATGCGGCCGAGTCTGCCAGCGAAGGGGACTTCGAAAATGTCGGGATTATCCTTCAGAAGATGTGGAAAACAGGTGGAATGAGACCATTTCCCAGCATCACCAATCGCATCAATGGCCGTGATATTTTCTGGGATCTATATGGTGTTCATTCTGCGGCGGACTCATACCGTGTATCGCGCGCCGGAATGTCGCTGATTTATAGGCCAGGCAGCCAGAACCAATCGCGTGAATTGAAAATTGGGATTGAAAATCAAACCGCAGAAAGCGCGCCGCTTTCGATATTGATTCCGGCATTTTCTACAAATGCGCCAGATGGTAAGAATCGAAATATTGCGGGGATTGAGCGAATTTACCGCGAGGCACGAAAACCGGCTGAAATTAAAAGCAGCGATCTTGCCAAGATGACCGAACGCGACAAGCAGATTTTTACCGAAATAATGCGGGGCCTTAGTGAAGAGCTGTATGATCCGACGATCTCATTGCTTAACCGTCTCGAAGATTCGGATGTTGAAGATATTGTTCATTCGCTCGCGGAAATTGCGCCACTTTGGCCCGTTGATCTAAGCTATCTGGAAAAGCGGCGATACAATTCCCGACAGGCGCCGACTGTAGTGGAAATCGCTGATCGGTGTGGAGTGCTTAGAAAGCTACTTGAATTGCTGCCGCAAGACATGCCGGACGTGAAGGCGTTGATGGCAATGCACGATTTTATTGGCGAGGCGTTCTTTCCATTTCCCCGAGGTTAGCTATTCCTTTCCAACGCGGCGGCGATGGCCTGCGGGACGGGCTGGCCGGTGCGTTCGGTTGCGAACAGATATTCTCCGGCTGGATTAACTTCAAAAAAAACATGTTCGCCTTCTGGTGTAACCCGAAAGTCTACGGCACCATATTTAAGGTTGAAGTGGTCCATAAGTTCTAGCAATTTTTTTGATAC
>VAPL010955952.1_pt1 | contig 13731 bp, 21 predicted proteins | sample 3395061 | NCBI WGS metagenome assembly VAPL01 (sample SAMN08290444, study PRJNA428436) | hydrothermal vent metagenome | isolation source: Deep-sea hydrothermal vent chimney 2 | place: Pacific Ocean: Juan De Fuca Ridge | depth 2182 m m | reverse complement strand
GTTTGTTTTGTCTGCGGCGGAAGGTGTTTATGATTTGATGGGGGTGCAGTTTAACGTAGATGGGTTTGACGAATTTCCCATAGGCCTTGAACCCACCATCCCCGTATAAGGTCACTATTGAGGTGAGATTAAGGTGATGAAATTTATTCGATACGGTGTGGCCGCAATCATTTTTTTGGCCTCCGTCCCGTTAAGCTGGTTCGCTGCGCTTATGTAAGGGCAATTTGTTCATGCCCTAAATGCATGTGAACACCCAACAATAGTCAAGCATTTAGTTCAGTTTGCCAAAATGCGCAAATTAACGATTGCTCCTATACATCAATAGAGCACGCAAACTTAAGGTGTTGTTTATGTTAAGATTTATGGTTGCCGTTTTGCTGGTGCTGTTCGGTGCCGTGGTGATACTGCCATCGCCAGCGGCGGCGCAGCAGGCCGTGCGGGGCTATTTTCGCAAAGATGGTACCTATGTGGCCCCATCTTACCGAACCGTCCCAGATGGGAATTTGCTTAACAACTATTCCACACGTGGGAACACAAACCCGTTTACTGGCAGGCGTGGCTATCGGGACCCCACCCCGTCGTATGGCTATGGCCTAAAGCGATCACGGAGAACGCGCAGACGCAACAACTCTGGGTACGGATATTATCGTTCACGCTGATCTTTGCGTCCGGCTACATTGGTATGGTTTTCATTGACAATACTACTACATTGGCGTAGTTGTATCCTTATGATTACGATGCGCCGCCAATATCCAATTGTGATTGCCGAAACAAAGCCGTTCCAGAATGAGGCAAAGAAACTTCTTCCTGAGGATGAGTTGAGCCAGATTATAGGACATGTCGCCTTTCACCCTGAAGGCGGTGAATTGATCCCGGGAACGGGCGGTATTCGTAAGCTACGCTGGGATCGCCCCGGCATGGGTAAAAGTGGCGGGTTGCGGATTATATACTTCTTTCATGACTTGAATATGCCGCTCTATCTGCTTTCTGTTTATCCCAAAAACAAAAAAGGGACCATCACAGATGCAGAAAAAAACGCCATGCAAACTGCAACCAAAGCAATTGTTCGTACGTGGAGAACCCGTCACGAACATCCATTGAAGGAGGTCGTAAAATGAGCATCGCAAAAGGTATCCTCGCGGGCCTTGATGATGCATTGGCACATGCCAAAGGCCACGACACGCAAGTGCGTGAAACCCTGATCCAGGTGCCTAAAGAGGTTGATGTCCGCGCTATCCGTGAACGCCTCAACTTGAGCCAGGAGCGATTTGCAATTCGATATGGCTTTAGCGTTGGTGCCGTCCGGCACTGGGAGCAGGGCCGCCGCCATCCAGAAGGGCCTGTGCGGGCATACTTAAAGGTAATCCAGCATGATCATGAAGCTGTTGACCAAGCATTAACCGCTTAAATGCACATCAATACAAGACAGAAAGCCCCGCGGGTTCCTGCGGGGTTTTTTGTGCGGTGCTACTTCAAGGCAATCACAGCAATTTCCAAGACCGAAATCAGGAATGCAGCCCCAGAAAGAATAGCTCCAGCGATCACCCATGGCAGAATATTGACCGTGGCCGTCTCACGCCGTTGCGCGGTGATCACGGATATATTGTCTGTCGGCTTGTGCATTTTGCCCCCTCATTGCATCTTCGCCGGGCCCTGGCCAGGGTCCGGTGTGGCTGGATTGTCCAGACGGGCGGTCTGTTTGCCCGGCGATGTTCGAGGAGGGAAGCCTCGGCATTGACGCACCGGCCTTTTTGCGGGTGCACACGCATACCTAAGGGATGTAAAAACACACGTCAATAGCTCGCATTGGGTGTGCGTGGATTTGGTGTGGATAAGTCTGGCCCCAAGGGCGCAACCAAAACTGGCGGCGCCCTTGATTACTATGGATGTCTGATGTTTAGGCGGCAAGTGGCCTATAGTTGCTTGGGTCTTCCCCGTTGATGTCGATTACATACGGCTCAGCTTTTTGCACGCTGAGTTCCGATACATCTTCGATGCTCAACTGGGATTCCAGGTTAAGGCGCTTAATGGCAATCAAGCGAATGATGGTATCGGCATTGGTATCGATCGGGCACTCTTCACGTTCCCACCGGCCCACGGTCAGTTGCTCTTTGTGAACCATTTTACCGAGCTCGGCCTGGGTGAGGCCCATTTCGGTACGCAAGAATCGTAAGTGCTTTCCGCTCATTGCTGCGGTTTGCATGACAATCGAGTCCGCAATTGCCTTGTGCAGACCGTTGATGTTGCTAATCCGAAACACTTCCTCCCCTCCATCGTCGATGAGTGGGGACAGTCCGTGGACGTACACATTGTCCAGCCCACATTCTGTGTACCGGTACGCGTTTGGCACTTCGACGTCCATGTCGTTTGCTCCTACCTTTTTGGTCATTCCTATTTTCCGTCCACCCACATAATTGTGATAATTTTTGCTGCGGGTTGGTCTGGCGCCGGAATACAAATAACGCGAACAGTTCTGCCGTTTGAGTTTGGCGTTGTGCATTCCATCGCATATTTAAAACAGTCCGGACGCGTCGCCGGTTCCGCTTCATTAAAGATGGTGCCGTATTTTAATATGTGCAGTACGTCACCTGTATTTAGGCCCCGTTTTTCCATTTGCTCCCGGACATGGCCGGTCCAAAGTAAGTCGAAATCGGCTTGAATGGCATATTCACGAATGGTTTCTGTCGCTTTTGCCGGGGACCACGAATCAGCCATTAATCACTTTCGTTTGTGCTGCACCGTTTTAATGCGTCATGCATATTATGTATCGTCATGATACAACATTTTAAAGGTAAATGTTCGATAAATCTGTCACTGACCCGTTGGCGTTGCTAAATGGCAACAGTCCGCCAGCCTCAAGACCCAAACCGGACATTGCGAATGATGTTGTCCAGTGTGGCATGGGTGGCCGCATCGACCCCGCGCGCGTCCATATCCGGGTTTGCGTGCTTGATTTCAAGGTAAATTCGAGCACGATCCGCCGCCAGCTTGGCGAATTCTTCCGGGACAAACTCCAGGTCATGGTCGTGGGCGATTTGCACCGCCTCAAGCACGGAATCGTGGATGAGGGTTTTGATCTGTTCGATATCAATGGATGATTGGGGCCTTGTATACGCCTTTTCGTTTGGAAACAGACGTGCCAGAACCTCAACAGGTTTCATATCCAGAAAATTTGCCATAGGCGCTATGTCTTCTGCCCTGATAACCCGGCCCTTCGTGAAAATATCGTTCACACGAGGCGGGGGGACGCCAATGGCGTCGGCCAGCCCTTTGTAGGTTTTGCCGAGACTGTCCACCCGGTCTTTGATCCATGAGCGTTCCATCTTTCGATTATGAAACATGATGGCATTTCAAGCATTTACGAAAAACGTAATTCATGACTTGACCCCAACTTACGAAAAACGTAATAATGTCCCTGCCTGTGACTTGACACAGGCGGAATTGTTGAGGTTCAAAATGTTGGCATCTGCTAAAAATCACGTCGCATCCGTTGCGATGAAATTCGGAAAGCATTTCTCCGATTTCGCGTCTGCTATCGCGGTACCTTACACCACGGCAGATGGATGGCTTAAGCAGGGCCGTATTCCCAAATGGCGGCATGGCCAAATTTTGGCGGCAGCCAATCGCATGGATATTCAACTTACAAAAGAAGAGCTCGAAGGCACGCGACCCGTTGGCGCGGACGCCGCCCAATTGCCCGCTGACGTTGGCGCGTCAGCAACGGGCACTTAAGACATTTTTAACGATTAAATAAAGACCAAAGATTTATTGACCTATATTTGCTGTGTATAAGTATTTTTAACGCTATATTGTGTTTATTTATTTGTTTTGTTGTTGATGGTTTTTAAGGGGTAGGGATGTGGTTACTCAAGATATCCATGCCGAATGTGTCCGGCCCCAGCGTGGGCCTGGTTGTCAGTTCCCTGTGAAACTTGGGGCGTTGGGCGTTATGCCCGCGCCCCGCTTTTTTATTTGCCTTTTCCCGGTCTTGTGTGTCGTTGCCGGATAAACACAAGGGGCTGTAGGCGGCACAAAACGTAGTGTTTGGAGGATGATATGAGCATAAAAACACCGATATCTGAGGTCACAATACAGCTTGCCGAGGACACACTGGTGGGTGATGTCCAATCGTTTTTGATCGATCGGCTGCGTGATCAGCAAATGGTCTTCGGAATGATGGATGAGGACGCACAACGCGGGGTGATCGCCGATGCCAAGAGTGCGGCGGAACACCTGGTCGAGCGTGCCGTGGAGATCATCGCGGCAGACGGCAAGGATACCATTCCCGTCACCATCGGTAAGTTGACACACGATGGCAAAAAAATTGCTATCACGCTGGAGTGCCGCAAAGAAGATGAGCACCGCCACGCCCTGTTGGATGCGACCGGGGGGATTGGCTATCTGGTGGTGGCGGAAACGGAAAAGTTTGAAGGTGGCGAAGCTCCGCAGCCGGACCCCAACCAGCCTGATCTGATTGGTGGTAAGACGATAATGGACAACGGCCAGGGCTTCGGTTCCGGCGAGGGCAACGTGCCCGGCGAGGAGGCTGCTTAACCGATGGGCACGCCACTGACCATCATCGTGCCCGGCGTGCCCGTGGCCAAGGGCCGTCCCCGGTTCACAAGATCTGGGCGGTCCTATACGCCATCGAAAACGCGGTCCTATGAGGACCTCGTGGTGATGGAAGCCAAGCTCACCATGATGGGGAGTGCTCCCCTGGATGGTGCGCTCAATGTCTGCGTCTGCGTGCACCTGCCCATTCCAAGGGGCTGGAGCCGCAAGAAAACTGCCGCCGCCAAACTGGGCGAAGTTTTGCCCACGGCACGACCCGATATTGACAACTTCATCAAGGCTGCGTTGGACGGTCTCAACGGGGTGGCGTTTAGGGACGATTCCCAGGTGGTGTGTTTGAGCGCGCGGAAAACCTACAGCGCCAGCCCACGCCTTGAAATCACGATTGAGCCTGCAAAAGGGGAGATTGCCTGATGCTTTTACCCCAAGACATGTTTACCGAAATCAAACTGCGCCGCACGCTGCGGCAGCGCATCCGCGATGCGTGGCGTGGCGTGATCAAGCGACTGCGCAACCGCAACAACCGGGGGGCTTTGTCGTGAGAAAGCCAAATGATCTTGAGTGGGCCATCACCAAGCGCAGGGCGGCTGCCAATGCCCTGAAGGCGGCGCGTGGGCGGCGCGACGGAACCAGCCGTGCCAAATTTCAGGCCTTTGTGCGTGCCACGGCGGAGTAACTGCGGGTCGAGTTGCGGATGACGGCAGGGGAGAGCGTACAATGAGCATTCGCACCCGGCGCAGGCGTGCGCAGCAAAAACGGTTTCTGTTTGATTTGATGGTCGGGGCAATCCTGATGGGCGGCATCGTCGCCGCGTTTTTCGCCGTGCAAATTGTGCTGAACCACTGCTGTGTGGTGGTGGTGCCATGAGCACCAAAGCCATTTTCATCACCTGGGAACCGAAAGCCGCATTGGACGGGATGATGCAGCTCGACCCATGGGAAGAATTGGCGTATCGGCGGATCCTCGACCTGATCTATGTGAGCGGCAACAAGCTGGTCGATGACGATAAAAAGCTGGCGTGGATGACCAAGACGGGGAACCGCTGGAAACGCATCCGCAAGACCCTTTTCGGAGGCGACGAACCCAAGTTGTATTCCGCGGACGGGTATGTGCGAAACAAAAAATGCGACGAAAAGTTGGAAAAAATCGACGCAAAAATCGAAGAGAAAAGTAAAGCGGGAAAAGCCAGCGCGAAAAAACGTAAGCAATTGAAAGACAAGGAAACAGGGGCAACAGGTGTTGGCGGTGTGTTGGACGAAAATCCCCCTCAAACATCAACAGACGGGCAACTTAACCACTTAACCACTGAACCACCTCTTTCAGAGACTAACGTCTCTGCGCAATCCGGCCCTCCGAAGGAACCCAAAGACAGGGTTTGGGGACCGTTCCTGTCGTGGCTGGTCGACCACACCGCAAAGCCCGAAGCGTCGCTACGCCCGATCGTCGGCAAGTGGTGCCGGGACTATGGTGAGGAACGGCTGTGCGAAGTGTTGGCCATTGCCGAGTGCGACAACCCGGCCGAACCCATCTCTTGGATCACCGCCAAGCTTTCGGGCAAAGGCAAGCGCGGCTGGATGCTGACCAGTTCCATCGACAACATTTCCGAACGCATTGAAGCCGCGGAAGACCGCGACGCGGCGCTCGGTTGGGAGAACGCGTACCAGTATCTCGAAAAATGGGCGGTCGAAAAGTTCCGAAAATACGGCGGGGTGAGGGCGGCATGACGCGCGCGCCACGGCGGGGATGAGTGTTGATGAGGTTGGGAGCGAATAGATGGTGAAGAAAGCGACACCCACCAAAGTGCAGGATAAGCCCAACCCGGTTGGGCGTCCGCCGTTGTTTGATAACGCCAACGCCATGGTGACGTTGATCAAAGCCTATTTTGTGGAGTGTGACAAAAAGAAAACCCCTTACACGGTGCCGGGGCTGGCCTATGCGCTGGGGTTTGAGGACCGCCATGCAATTTCCGTGTACGCAAAGAAGCCGGAATTTTCTGCCACGATAAAAAAGGCCAAGCTGCGTATTGAGCAGCAACGCGCTGAGCAGTTGATCACGAGCGGCAATGCGGCGGGAAAGATTTTTGACCTGAAAAACAATTTCGACTGGGAAGATCGCAACACCACTGAACACGAGGTGAAGACCATTGAGCGCAGGATCGTCGACCCTAATGATTGAAACACCTCGTGTTTTCGCGCCGCTATTGCAGCCTGCGCGCTACAAGGGTGCGTATGGCGGGCGCGGTTCGGGCAAATCGCACTTCTTCGCCGGACTGGGGGTTGAGACGGCGCTATGTCGCCCCGGCCTGCGCATGGTGTGTGTGCGTGAGGTGCAGAAATCGCTTAAAGACAGCGCCAAGCGGCTGCTTGAGGACAAGATTCAGGTCTTGGGCCTGGGCCGGAGCTTCAACATCCTGAACGATCGCATCGAAACGCCCGGCGGCGGCTTGATTATCTTTCACGGCATGCAAGACCACACCGCGGAAAGCATCAAATCGCTGGAAGGCTTTGACGTGGCGTGGATCGAAGAGGCCCAAACGATTTCCCGGCGCTCCCTTGAGCTTTTGCGCCCGACCATCCGCAATGAAGGTTCGGAGATTTGGGCAGGCTGGAATCCGCGCAATGCGGACGACCCGATTGAAGAGCTTTTGCGTTGCGATGTGGCGCGTTCAAACGCCATCGTGGTCAAGGCCAATTACAGTGACAACCCATTTTTTCCATCCGTCCTTGAGGTCGAACGCCAGGACGATTTACGTTACAACCCGGATCGCTACGCGCACATTTGGGAAGGCGAGTTCGAGCCCATGGTGATGGGCGCCATCTGGACCCACCAGACCATCGTTCAGGGACGGTGCACCCAGGCCCCGGAACTGGCGCGCATTCTGGTGGCGGTGGACCCCGCCGTGACCAACAACGCCGGGTCCAATGAACACGGCATTGTGGTCGGTGGCGTGGGTGCGGATCGGCGCGGCTATGTGCTGGATGATACCTCTACCCACGGCGGTCCGCAGGCGTGGGCCGAACGCGCGGTGGCGACGTATGATCGTTATGACGCCGACGCCATCGTGGTGGAGGTCAACCAGGGCGGCGACATGGTGCGCCATACCCTGCAAAGCGTGCGCCCCGGCATTCGCATCATCGAAGTGCGTGCCACGCGCGGCAAGCATGTGCGCGCCGAACCCATTGCGGCGCTGTATTCCCTGGGGCGGATTTCCCACGTTGGCACGTTTGGCGAGTTGGAAAGCCAGATGTGCAAGATGACGGCGGCGGGCTTCGAGGGCTCCGGTTCGCCCGACAGAGTGGATGCGCTGGTGTGGCTGTTTACAGAACTTTTCCCCCGCATGACGCGCAAGGCGGCCCCCCAGGGCCAGACCATCGCCGATACCGACTTTGGTGTGGTGTGATGATCAACATGTCGGGGATCGGTACGGCCTGGCTGGTGGTTTTTAGCGACCCGGATCCAATCGCGCCCGAAGCGTGGCCGCACGTGAAGCGGCGCGATCGGGTTTTGTACCGCTTGCTTGGTCTTCTCAAGCCCGGTTTTCGCCACGTGTGGGCGATGAAACGGGCAGAACATTTCAGCGGCTGGCTGGTGCTCAACGTGCTGTCGGGCGGCGTTCAGGTGTGTGAAGTGGCCGATGGCACGCCGGTGCATGCCGGGGGGCGAGCGTTTGCCGATTACCACGATTTCCTGCTGGCCACGGAGGCCGCGGGCCTGGCGCACATCGTCGTGGCCCCCGTGCAGCCGGGGACGCACTGGCGGTTTCGCGGGCCGTTGAGCTGTGTCTCGGCGATCAAGCACACGTTGGGGGTTGCGGCCCCGTTCGTGTGGACGCCATGGCAGTTGTACCGATACTTGGGAGGGGGGGATGAGTAGAGACAAGCCGTCATCAGTAACCATTCGGGTGCGCCGCTACCGCCGCCGCCAGCGCAACGGCGTCCAGGTGGTGGTGGTCAAGGTGGACCAGGACAGCGTGGAAAATTTGCTCATCACCCGGCGCCTCAAACGCGAAGACGCCGGCGACCCCGCCGCCATCGCCGCCGCCATCGAGGCGTTGATGAAAAAATAATGTAACGCGTTACATCGGCGCCCCATTTCCGCACATAGACTCGATGCATCTGATTTTTGGATGCGAGGGTTTCATGGGTGGAATTTTAGGTGGGGGGGCCAAGTCGCCTCCGCCTCCCGATACAAGCTATCTTGATCAACAGCGCAAGCGGGCCGATGCACAGCGCGCCAAGTTGCAACGTGAGAACGATGCCAAGCGACGCAATATGCGGGCCCGGCGGTCTGGCCGTGCGTCGTTGCTGTTTGGTGATGCGCGCGGCGTCACGGACGGCCTCAAATCGACGCTGGGAGGCTAACCGTGTGTTGAACGGCAAAGCCATTCTCAAGCGGTTTTCCAAGGCCCAGGCCGTGCGCAAGCAGTGGGATGCGATCCTGCTCGATGCCTATAGGTTTTGTTTGCCAAATTATTCCGCCCAACCTGCGACGGGGACAAAAAGCCACGGCGAAAAACGCGGACTTGAGGTTTTTGATGGCACGGGTGGCGAGGCCCTTGAGGATCGGGCCGCCTACACCGTTGGGGCGCTGTTTCCGGCTGAGGAGCCATGGGTTGGCGTCCAGTCGGATGTGAGCGACCAAGACCAGGCGTTTGTGGCCTATGCCAAAAATGCGTTCAAGCTGGTGCAGTCTGCCATCGACAATTCCAATTTCATGGCCGAGATCGTGCCCGCCATGCGTGAGGCGTATATTTCGGTCGGCACCATCGCCTGTGATTTTGGGGATGTGCGCAGTCCGCTGAATTTCGAGGCCCTGCCCATCGGCCAGATCACGCCCGAAGAATCCTTCGACGGTGTGATTCGCACAAACTACCGCGAATTTATGATGCGCATCAGCGACATCAAAACAAAATGGCCTGATATCAAGGCGCTGCCCCAAGCGCTGGCGGCAAAGGCAGTGGGCGATCCCTCGGCAATGGTGAAACTGGTCGAGGCCGAAATCTTTGATCGTACTACCCGGCGCACTACCTACGTGGTGATCGTCAAGGGCAATGGCACGGAGATTTTACGGCGTGATGATGATGTCGGGCGTACGATCACGTTTCGCGTTGATAAGGCCCCCGGCGAGACCATGGGCCGTGGCCCCGTTCTGTCGGCCATGCCGGACATAAAAGTTCTCAACAAAGCCGACGAGTTGGTCCTCAAAAATGCCTCCATCGCGGTGACGGGGATCTGGATGGCCGACGATGATGGCGTTTTGAACATTGCCAACATCAAGCTCAAACCCGGGGCGATCATTCCCAAGGCGGTCGGGTCAAACGGTCTGATCCCGCTCCAGGCGCCGGGGCGTTTCGATGTTTCGCAACTGATTGTCGATGATCGCCGCCAGCGCGTGCGGCGGAAGATTTTCGGTCAGGATTTGCCGCCCGCCAAAGACGCAGGCAAGGCAACGGCGTTCGAGATTGGCGAACGCGTCAAAATGTTTGAAACCGTTGAAGGTCCGCACCTGCGCCGTCTGATTCCAGAGTTGTTTTTGCGGATCGTGCGGCGCGTGGTGTACATCCTCATGCACCCGGCCATGGCCGGGTCGGCCTATTACATCGCACCGCCCGCCAATCAGGACCCGCACGCCGTGCTTGATGCCCTGATGGATGTGCTTGAAAGTCCGGACGAGGCGATGAAGCGCAAACGCGCCGAGGCCCGCACCGATCAGGCGGTCGGCATGGCCGTGCAGTCGCTGGGTCAGGCCGTGGGCGACGTGCTCGACATCAAGGAATATTTCCGCCGTCGCCTCAAATCCGAAGGCGTTGATGCGGACCTGATCATTGATGCGCAGACGGCGCAAAAAGAGGCAGCCCAACAGCAGGCCCAACAGCAAGCCATGCAACTGGCGGCCAAGGCCGGAGGGACATCCGGGGGTACATCTGGCGGTGCGGGCCAACAAGATCCTGTCGCCGCCATAACCCAGGCCGTTACCCAGGCCCAGCAACCACATATGCAGGTGTTGCAAGGAGGGGCAGGGTCATGACGGACACCCCCAACCTTGAGCCAACCGAACTTGCATACGCATTTGCCCGGCTATTTGCCACCGATGACGGCCGCGCGGTGCTCAGACACCTGCGCACCGTCACACTGGAGCGTGTCATGGGGCCGGAGGCAACGGATGCCCAACTGCGCGATCTGGAAGGCGCGCGCCGTTTGGTGAAGCGCATTGAAAACATGATCGCAAGCGGAAGGATGAAACCATGAGCAACGAATCATTGATTGATATCGGGGATGCCCCGGCACAGGGCGCTGAACCGGCACCTGAAACCGTAACCGGGGAGGCTGTGCAAACGTCCCCCCCCACGGCAACCGAAACGGCGGGCAGGCCCCAGTCCAGTACTGAGTCTGGCGCTATGCCCAGCACTGAGGCCAATGCCGCACCCAGCACCATCAAGATTGGTGATGCTGATTTCGAGGTCCCCGGCGACGTGGCGACCCATGTGGCGGCCCTGCAAAAACAAATTGATGACGGCGCACCGCAAACCCCCACCGATGGCTACCAACTCAACGTCCCCGAAGCGTTTGCGGATCGTGTTCAGGCCGATCCCAATGATCCACGCGTCGAAAAGCTGTTTGAAATCGCCAAGACCAACGGCTGGAAGCAAGACACCGTCGATGCCTTGGTGGCGATGGAATACGCCAACGTCGCGGCGGCTGTGGAAGCGGACACGCAAGCCCAAGCCAACGAAAAAGAGTCTCTCATCAAGATGATGGATCCCGACGGGGCCATGGGTGGTGAGGCCGCGCTTGCCAAGGCCACCGAGTATGGCACATGGGCCGTGGGTCTGCTGGGTGATGACCTTAAAGCCAACCCGGCGCTCATGGATGAGCTGCGGTTTATGACCACAACCGCCAACGGTGTGGCCCTGCTCAAGGCGATCAAGGATCGCACAAGCGTTGCTGCCGCACCGCGGGCAAGCGACGCCAACGCACAGCCCAATCCATTCGCCACAGATACGTTCAATTTGACGGATCAAGGCCGCATCATGCGGGAAAACCCGGACCTGGCCGCATCCCTCAAGGCCCAGATCGGCACGGCCTGATTGTAACCCAAGCAAACCCAAGGAGACGACACCATGGCGACGACACAACTTGCGGACATTATCGAACCGTCCGTTTTCAATCCCTATGTGCAGGAACGTTCAACCGCGCTTTCCCTGCTGTTCAATTCCGGTGTGATTGCATCCCATCCGGAGATCACGCGGCTCACGCAGACCGGCGGCAGCCAGATCAACATCCCGTTTTGGAACGATCTGGCCGACACCGACCCCAACATTGGTTCCGACGATCCGGCGGTAAAGGCGACTGCCGAAAAGATGGGTTCCGGGCAGGACGTGGCGATCATGCATTATCTCAACAAATCGTGGTCGTCCATGGACATTTCCGCCGTGGTGGCGGGCAACGATCCCATGAAGGCCATCGGCGATCTGGTGGCCGGATACTGGGAACGCGCCATGCAAAAACGCCTCATTTACACCTTGAACGGTGTGATTGCGGAAAACATCGCCAACGATGGCGGGGACATGGTGGTGGACATTTCCAACGATGCCGTTCCGCCGATCCTGGCTACGGAACTGATCAGCGGTGAAGCCGTCATTGATGCCGCACAGACCATGGGCGACGCCAAGGACAAATTTACCTTGATCGCCATGCATTCGGTGGTTCACGCCCGGCTGCAAAAACAGAACCTGATCACCACCGTGCACAATTCTGACGGCAAGGTGATGTTCGACGAATACATGGGCAAGAAGGTGTTGGTGGACGATGGCCTGCCCGCCGTCGCCGGCGTCAACCGCATTACCTACACCACGTATTTGCTGGGTGCCGGTGCGGCGGCATATGCCGAAGGCTCGCCGAAGGTTCCCCATGAGGTCAAGCGCGACCCGGATGCTGGCAACGGCGAAGGTCAGGAGACCTTGTTCTCACGCCGTCATCTGGTGATGCATCTGCGTGGCGTCAAGTGGACCAATACCGCCATTGTGGGCAAAAGCCCGACCGTTGCGGAAATCCAGAACCCCTTGAACTGGGCCCGTGTCCTGGATCGTAAAAAAGTCCGCGTGGTGGCCCTGAAGACCAATGGGTAAGGCCAGGCGGGCAAGGCAATAACGGGCAAGGCAATAACAGGAGGTAAGAACCATGGCCAAAGAACCGAAGCAGCAAGTTGAACCGGAGACGGTTGAACCGAAGCGACAAGCCACCCTGAGCGAATGCAACGCTCACGCGAGAGTTGTCGAGGCCGGGCTGAAAGAGCAGGCCAAAGAGAAAGCTGCGCTGGAGGCCGCCGCTTACCTGAAGTCCAAAAACTAAAGGGTATCGCCATGCTGTCGGATGTTGATGCAAGTTCGAAAGCCCTGCTGAAGCTGGGGATGGAGCCTATCCAAAGCTTCGGTGAGGGGACTGCCGAGGCTGAGGTCGCTGCCGGACTATACCTCTGCGTGCGCGATACTCTGCTGTCTGCCTATCCGTGGTCGTTCGCCACCGCCCAGGTCTCGTTGCCGAAGCTGGCGGCGGTTCCGGCGGCGGACTTTGCGTTTGCCTATCAATTGCCCAGCGATTTTCTGCGCGCCATTTCCTTGGGCGGCTCGCAAAACGTGGGCCGGGGCGCACAATACCGCATCCGCGAAAAACAAATCCACACCGACGCCACGCCAGCGATGCTGAGCTACATCTTCCGTGCGGACGAAAGTGCGACACCGCCGTTTTTCGATGCCGTACTGATTGATTTTCTGGCGGCCAATTTTTGCCCGCCTTTGACCGAGAGCAATTCGCGCACCCAGGTCCTGGTCCAATACGCGGAGCGCAGCCTGTCGCGCGCGCGCATGATCGACAGCCAGCAACAGACTCCAAGCCAGTTCGAAGACTTCACCTTGATCGAGGCGAGGCAATAGCCATGGCGCAGCGCTTCGCACAACAGACGTACAGCTTCTCAAAAGGCCAGTTGAGCAACACGCTTCTGGCCCGCAAGGATTGGAAATTCTATTACGAAGGGGCGTTGGAAGCGCGCAATGTCATTTTGCAGACCCACGGCGGCATGAAGCGTCGTGGCGGATTGCGCTTCGGCGTGGAATTCCCCGAGGCGGCCACGGGTGCGAAGCTGGCGCGATTTGAGTTTTCC
>VAPL010220988.1_pt1 | contig 13737 bp, 11 predicted proteins | sample 3395061 | NCBI WGS metagenome assembly VAPL01 (sample SAMN08290444, study PRJNA428436) | hydrothermal vent metagenome | isolation source: Deep-sea hydrothermal vent chimney 2 | place: Pacific Ocean: Juan De Fuca Ridge | depth 2182 m m | reverse complement strand
TGGCGCATTCGCCATTTGCTGTGGATTTTGGATCTTATAGCCTGAGCCTCAGCCAGCAACAGCGGTAACAAATTCCCGCGCAGGGCTCTGGCATTAAACATTGTTGTCAGCGTCTGTTTGCGCAGGGCAATCACATACAAATCGACGATAGTCGAACCAAACCTGCCCATTTTCACCTCCCTCTTTCCGCAGGTCTCCAACTAGCGTAAAATGCGCGGCCTCTTCACTTCATCGAAGTCCCACCATTTTATTTTCATTACACTCGCTGCGTCACTTCCAAGGAATTTTCATCCATGTTTGAGCCCCACGCCGCGCCCACGCGCAACATCAAAAATGATGTGTTATCCGGTCTCACCGTTGCGCTGGCACTGGTGCCCGAGGCTGTGGCTTTCGCCTTTGTGGCGGGGGTCGAGCCTCTGGTGGGGTTGTACGCGGCCTTTATGGTGGGGCTCATCACGGCGGTCATCGGCGGACGACCGGGGATGATTTCCGGTGCCACTGGTGCGCTGGCGGTGGTCATGGTGGCGCTGGTGGCCGATCATGGTGTGGAGTATCTGTTCGCCACTGTGGTGCTGATGGGTATCATTCAGGTCAGTGCGGGCATCTTCAAACTGGGTAAATTCATTCGCATGGTGCCGTACCCGGTGATGCTGGGTTTTGTGAATGGTCTGGCCATTGTGATTTTTCTTGCGCAGATGAAAAGCTTTCAGGCTCCTGATGCGGAGGGCATTTTGCAATGGATGAGTGGTAATGCCCTGTGGGTAATGCTCGGACTGGTGGCGCTGACCATGGCGATCATCCATTATCTGCCTAAATTCACCACCGCCGTGCCTTCTTCACTCGTGGCTATCGTGGTGGTGAGCCTGCTGGTGATCGGCATAGACCTGGAAACCAAAACCGTGGGGGATATCGCTTCCATCGCGGGTGGTCTGCCGGACTTTCATATCCCCATGGTGCCGTTTACGCTGGAAACCCTGTGGATTATTTTACCTTATGCGGTGATTCTCGCCGCCATCGGCCTGATCGAATCACTGCTGACACTCACCCTGATCGATGAACTCACCGAAACCCGTGGTCAAGGCAATAAAGAATGTGTCGCTCAGGGTACCGCCAATATTGCCACTGGCTTTTTCGGCGGCATGGGCGGCTGCGCAATGATCGGTCAAAGCATGATTAATATAAATTCCGGTGGTCGCGGACGACTTTCCGGCATTACTGCTGCACTGGCGTTGCTGGCCTTCATTCTGTTTGCCTCTGACCTCATTGAGCAAATTCCGCTGGCGGCACTGGTGGGCGTGATGTTTATTGTGGTCATCGGCACCTTTGAGTGGTCCAGCTTTCGTATTCTCAAAAAGGTGCCGCCTGCCGATGCCTTCATCCTGATTCTGGTATCCAGTATCACTGTGGCCACCGATCTCGCCGTTGCAGTGATCGTCGGAGTCATCGTTTCGGCGCTGGTGTTTGCCTGGGAGCATGCCAAGCACCTGCAAGTCACCAGCTTCATCAATGAAATGGGCGGCAAGGTCTATGAGCTACACGGTCCGCTGTTTTTTGCTTCGGTGAAAAACTTCGGGGAACTGTTTGATGTACACAACGACCCTGACGACGTGGTGGTGGAATTCAAACACTCCCGTGTCTACGACCACTCCGCCATTGAGGCCATCGACGCGCTGGCGGAGCGTTACCTCAAGGCCAACAAACGCCTGCATCTGCGCCATATTAGCCCTGAGTGCCAGAAATTGCTTACCAAAGCGGGTGATCTGGTGGAGGTCAATGTGATCGAAGACCCCAAATACCGTGTGGCTGATGACCAGCTGGGCTGAGCCGATAGAAAGCAATGGAAATCATCTGGAATTCCAACCTGTCAGGGCAACAGATTGACCCCAAAACCAGGTCCAGGCCACTCCAGCCTGTCGGGCGGTAAAATCTAACGCAAAGACGCGAAAGCAAAGGGAACGTAAAAAGAGATCTTTTTCTCGTTATCCTCTAATTCTTTGTGCTTTTTATGCCTCCGCATTGGGTTTTAATGAGGCAAACCCTGCCCGGTACACCAGTTTTGCTCTCAATCTGCCAGCACTACGATAACACCACCCATTGTCGAGGCACGTTCTCACCTTTAACCGACCCTCCAGAACCCCTGACAGCGTTGATGGGGACTCACTGAAATCACATTCAAAGAATGCCCTATTTAAGACTTCCTTAAGTCTGCATGACTAAAGTTTAATCACTGGAAAACAACAAACGGTAACAAACCTGGTGGCAATTATGTGTTCGACTAAAATAAAAAAACCCAAAGTATGCAATCAGGGCTCGCCTCTCTCCATACGATCCCGGTCATTCCAGCCGGTGATGGCATTACTGGCTGGCGCAACCCTGTATTCGGGTATATCAACGGCGACTGCCGCCCCCATATCAAACCCGAAAGCCGTCCATCATTCAGCCATAGAACAGGCACGCCAGGGCCAGCATAAAGCTGCGCTGAAGCAGTTGAGCTTACTCGTTCAGGCTTATCCTGAAAATCCGTTATTTCGCTACGACTATATTAATACGCTGGCCTGGGCTGAGCGCGATGAAGAGGTGTTGGCGCAATTATCGCATATTGATTTTGCACAGGCTCCCGCTTACGTGCTGAGAGCCATTGGTAAATCTGCACGCAACCAGCAACGCCCCAAGCTGGCCATTCAGGCTTATCGTGCCGCGCTGAAACAGGCACCCAATGAACGACAAGCTCAACTGGGCCTTGCCATGAGTCTGGCCGAGGCGAAACAACCTGCTGAAGCCAACAAACAAATTCAGTCTTTGCTCAAAACCAATCCCAGATCTATCGAATTATTAAAAACACTGGCCTACATAAAAGAAGCTGACCAGGATTACGCCAGTGCTTTTGATATTTATGACCGTATATTAATAATTAATCGCGACAATAAAAGCGCCCGGCATGCCCGGGTTTTGAGTTTACTCCGCCTGGGTGTTCCTCATGAAGCATTACAGTTTGCCCGTCGCGATACCGATTTGTTCAGCCCTGACGAATGGAACCGAATGCTCGGCGACCAAGCTGCAATCGAAATACGCTGGGGACAACAGCCTGTAGCAGACCCCTCCCAGCGCTACCGCAATACCGACAAAGCTATTGAGATACTCAAAAATCAACAAAAAAATATAACGGATAAAACGTCTCCCGCTTACTTGCGTAATCAATTTGACCTCATGGCCGCCTATCGCAACCGGCGCTATATGCATGAAGCCGTCACACTGTATGAGCAGTTACGCAAAGACAATGTAAAGAATTTCCCTCCTTATGTGCAGGCGTTTATTGGTGATGCTTATTTGTCATTGCGTCAACCCGAAAAAGCAATCGCCTTGCTGGAAAAATCTGTCGATAAAGACCCCCATAATCTGGATGCGCAATATTCACTGTATTACGCTTACCTTGAAGGCGACCGTTATGAGCAATCGCTCGCCCATATCGATGCCCTTGAAGATTCGTTACCGCAATGGATATGGCCGCCGGGCAGCAAGGAAAAACAACTCAATTTTGATAAATTGTATGCCCAGACTATTGCTTCCATGGCCCGTGCCTATATTGGAAAACTGGATCAAGCTGAAAACAGACTGAATATTTTGTCGGCTCAGGCTCCTGACAATATTGATGTACAAACCAGCCTCGCTCATGTCTTTTTATGGCGAGGCTGGCCGCGCGCAGCCCTGGAAAAATACCAGACGGTGCTGACTCAAGATGCAGATAACATGGAAGCCAAAACAGGTATTGTCAGTGCGTTATCTGCACGCGGTAATTTTGCAGACGCGGAAACCGCATTAAAACCACTGCAAGAGCAATATGATGATCACCCTCAAGTCAAGAACCTGACCAAGGAAGCCAATATCCGCAAGATGCGGGAAATATGGCTCGAAGTGAATGGCGGTTCCAGTAGCGACACAACACTCTACCAGGGTAGCAGTGACCTGGGATTTACCGGCTATTATTATGACCGCCCCTGGCGTTTAGGGCTTCGCGCCTTTGCTTATTTATCACACCTTCAGGGTAACTTTTCCGGACAAACAGCAACCCGTAACCGAGGTGGAGCGGGTTTACATTATCAGCAACAGGATATTGTGCTTAGAGGCAATATCAGTGATGGCGATGGGCCTACCGGACTTTCATTTCAAGGTGACTGGAGCCCAACGGACCACTGGCAGGGAAGCCTTGCAATAGAAACATTCAGTGAACAAACACCACTAAGAGCTGACTTGGCGGGCGTTAAAGCACAGTCTCTGGGTGTCAGCACAAGATACCGTTTTCACGAAAGCCGCAGTCTTGGTGCTTCTCTGCAATACATGGATTTTGATGACGGCAACCAACGTAACACGCTCTCCCTGTTCGGTCAGCAACGCCTCTTCTCTGGACTGCGTTACACACTGGCGGGTGAACTGTATCTCTATCGCCAAACCAATAGCATCAATAATGCGGCCTATTTTAATCCTTCAAAACAAAGCTCTGTTGAGCTGAGTTTTAATAATGAATGGCTGACATCCATGCATTATGAAAAATCAATGCGGCAACGCCTCAAGATCGGCATTGGCTCAAGCAACCAACAAAGCTTTGATACAAAATCAACCTGGATGGTGAGCTATGAACACCACTGGAGCTTTAGCCAACAGTTAAGCCTGGCTTATGGCATCAGTCGCTCCCGACCTGTTTATGATGGTGTGAAAGAATCTTTCACCCGCGGTTTTATGAATTTATATGTAAGGTTCTGATCATGAATTTTTCCAAGAAAATAAAAACATATTTTCCCTGCCAAAAACTGAACCCGTTATGGGTTGCACTGTTGTTGTTGGCAATAACGGCCCCCGTACAGGCAGAGCTTATTGTGCTTTCCTACCATGAAGCCGATCACAAGCTTGATAACCATTCAGATTTTGATGCGATGACATTGAAAACCTCTGAGCTGGCAGCACAATTCTCCTGGCTCAAAGAACAGGGTTATGTCTCAATCAGCATTGATGATTTACTGGCAGCTCAAAAAGGAACACGTGCATTACCGGAGAAAGCAATACTGCTCAGCTTCGATGATGGCTATCAGGGAATGTATACACAAGTGTATCCATTGCTGCGTGCTTTTGACTATCAGGCTGTCATTGCATTGGTCGGGCGCTGGATGGAAACACCTAACGGTAAAAAATTGACATATGGCACCAAATCTGTGGCACGAGAAAATTTCTTGACCTGGGCACAAATTCGGGAAATGGTAAAATCCGGACGCGTAGAAGTTGCTTCACACAGCTATGACCTTCATCACGGCATCCTTGCTAATCCACAAGGCAATACGCAGCCTGCCGCCACCAGTCAGCACTATAACGCTGACACCAGCCAATATGAGAATGAAAAACAATATCGTCAACGTATTTATAATGACCTGAAACGTAACTCAGACCTTATTGCCCGAAAAACAGGAAAAAAACCACGCGTACTTGTATGGCCTTACGGTGCCCATAACCGCATCACCATGGACATTGCCCAAAAACTTGGTATGCCGGTTACCTTGAGTCTTGAAGAAGGAAAGGTGGATATCCAAAGTCCCGGTAGCATAAACCGTTTGTTGATTGGCCATGGAATTACACTGGCTGACTTTGTTTGGCAAATAACCAATCACTACAAACCTAAAAAAGAGCTTGTACGTGCAGTAAGCCTGGACCTTGATAAGGTCTATGACCCGGATCCTGAACAACAAGAAAATAATCTTGGCGAGTTTCTTGAGCAAATCAAAAAACGCCGCATTAATACCGTTTATTTACAGGCATTCTCTGACCCTGATGGTGATGGTGATGCAGACGCCGTGTATTTTCCTAACCGGCACCTTCCGGTACGTGCAGACTTATTCAATCGTGCAGCCTGGCAACTGCGTACACGTACAGAAGTTAAAGTCTATGCCTGGATGCCTCCTGAAGCCTTCAGTTCAGAAACAGTAAGCCTGCGAAGTGATCTCTATGAAGACCTCGCTAGATATTCGTACATAGACGGCCTGGCTTTTTATCATGCTGCTGGTTTGAGTGATGATGAACACGAGCTGGTCGAACGAGCCCGCCTCTATCGCCCCTTGCTAAAAGTGACACATAAAAAAGCAGAAGTCCCATCCATGAGCGCTCTGGAGAAAAACTGATCATGGAAAACTGGCTCTCAATTTATCTGAACTCGGCACTTAACCTGGCCTACTATTACCCATTGATTATGGCTTACGTCTGGATGGTAGGTGGAATATTTTATTACAACAAATGGGAGCGCGGACAACCTGTTGGGGGGCATGCGATTACATTACCGGATTATCCGCCCGTCAGCATACTGATACCTTGTCATAATGAAAGTGCCAATTTGCGTGAAACCATCTCGGTACTGCATAACCAGAATTATCCTGATTTTGAAATCATTGCAATTAATGATGGAAGCACTGACAACACGGGAGAGATTCTCGATGAATTATGTCAAACATCTTCACGCTTGCGCGTTGTACACCTGAAGGAAAATCAGGGTAAAGCCATGGCGTTGAATGTCGGCTCGATGATGTCGGCCAACGAGTTCCTGATTTGTATTGACGGTGATGCATTGTTAGACGCCAATGCAACAAGCTGGATCATGCAGCACTTTATTCGTGGCCCGCATGTAGGTGCTGTAACGGGAAACCCGCGGGTACGCACTCGTTCCACACTGTTAGGCAAAATACAGGTTGGTGAATTTTCATCGATTGTCGGCCTTATTAAACGCGCACAACGTATTTATGGTCGGATATTTAGCATATCCGGTGTTGTTTCCGGGTTTCGGAAATCAGCCTTGCAGGATGCCGGATATTGGAGTGTGGATGCGATCACCGAAGATATTGACATCAGCTGGAAGCTGCAATTAAAAGGCTGGGATATTCGTTTTGAACCCAATGCCTTGTGCTGGATTTTAATGCCGGAGACATTTAAAGGTCTGTGGCAACAGCGGCTTCGCTGGGCTCGGGGAGGTGTCGAGGTATTTACCCGTTACTTCTCACAAATCATACACCCGCGCCAGCGCCGCTTGTGGTTATTATTAGTTGAATATTTTATCAGTATATTGTGGACTTATTCCGTTATCTCCCTGATTGTGTTATGGCCTCTGATGCAATTTATTCCGTACATGGAAAACACCACAACATTTTCACTCCTGCCTGGTCCGGCAGGCTTATTACTGGCAATGACTTGTCTGATTCAGTTTGCGGTAAGTTTTTATATCGATGGTCGTTATGAAAAAGGCCTGGGGAAAATTTATTACTGGATGGTCTGGTACCCCCTGGTTTATTGGTTAATCAACTTGATAACGCTCGCCGTAGCCGTACCTGTAACATTACTGCAAACCCGTAAAAAACGTGCTGTATGGACAAGCCCTGACAGAGGAATACAACCATGAATACACTCATCATTCAAAGCCCCCACAATCAGGGCACACTGCGCAAATATACACAAAGCTCAATGACTATGATGTTATGGGCATTATGGGTTTATTTGTTATTACCTGTACTGACCCCCTTATTGGTATACGTTAGCAATGATATTCAAATCATCAGTCAGGTTGAGCATTCACTGAGCATCAAACAATTTATTGCCATATTTCCTTTTATCGCCCTGATGGTTTTAGGCAATTGGCTGTGGAGTAAATACAATACATTGCTGTATCTTCGCCATCATAAAAAAGGCCAAAAAAACAGTATTCATCAACATACATCATTAAATTATTTTGATGTTTCAGCCAAAGAGCTGGCCTGTTGGCAACAATTAAAACGGATGACCGTCAAGTTAACCGAGCAAGGTGATGTTTCTTGTGTAAAAGAACATAAGTTATTGGAAAAAGGCTATTGATCATCTACGAATGCGGGAGAAACAGGGACGTTATTACGCATTCATTTCGAACCAATAGTTTTACACTGAAAAACTGAATGTGATCAGTGCAATTCTGGAAAAACAACTTTAATATCAAGCCCCGCACCATCCAACCCCTGGCCCAACTCAATTTTCGCCCGGTGTAATTCAGCAATTCTTGACACAATTGACAACCCGAGTCCGCTGCCTGGAATATCGGGATGCTCACCCCGTTTGAATCGATCAAAAACCTGTGTCTGTAACGATTCAGAAATACCTGGACCCGAATCTTTTACACTGATCACTGTACCTTCTTGCTCAGTCATGGCACTGACAATAATACGCCCTTTATCAGGCGTGTAACGAATCGCATTACTGACCAGATTAACAATCAAAATCCGTATCAACTCTTCATTACCAAACATGCGCAGATCAGATTCACTTTGCAAACTTATGTCAATATGCTTTATCAGTGCTGAATTAATTTTTTCACCAATCACGGCTGCGCACAATTGTTTCAGATCGAAATCAGCTTTTGTTACATGCTGGCTCTCATCGACACGCGCTAGAATCAACAGTTGATTAACCAGTTTGGTAGAACGCTCAACACCGGTAATCACCTGCATTATCGCCTGCTGGCGCTCTTCGCTTTCTATTGACCGCATGGCCACTTGTGCCTGGGTTTTTATACCTGCCAATGGCGTGCGCAGCTCATGTGCTGCATCAGCAGTAAAACGACGCTCTTTCTCAAATGCCTGGTATAAACGATCAAAAAGTGAATTTAGTGCGACAATAATTGGCCGGGTTTCTGTCGGCACACCCTCAACGGTAATCTGATCCAACTGATGTATTGAACGCCCGGATATAGTGTCAGCCAACCTGACCAGAGGGCGTAAACCCCGACCGATACTAACCCAGAGTAAAAATGTAATAAAAGGTAATGCGGCCAGCATAACAATGACGATGCTATGGTTAATGTAAGCAACCATTTCTGCGCGGACATCATGACGCTGAGCGGTTTGAATCAGCAGATTTGTTTTTGGGTCACGGAGATTGTAGGTGTACCACACCTCACCATCGGTCTGTATTTTTTCAAAACCCGTCAGTTGTTCATTGACAGGCAACATTGTGGATGATGGAGAACGCGTCATCAATGTGCCATCACTGTAATAAATAACAAATGATATTTTGGCTTCATACCGGTGGACCAGCGGCAGAAAGTCATCCGTATCAATTTGTAATTGATGGGACTCCTCCAGCTCATGTCTGACCAGAGAAGCCAACAGCTTGGCATTTTGTGCCAGCTGGGCATCATAAACTTCTTCAATTTCATGTTGAATGCTGTAATAAATAAAGAAACTGATCACCACCCAGGCAAGACATAGCGCACCCAGCACCAACAATAATAAATTCCAGCGTATTGAGCGTGGTCTCATCGATCTGCCTTTGGAATCATGTAACCCACACCACGAATAGTCACAATGAGATCCTTACCCAATTTCTTACGCAGGTGATGAATATGGACTTCGGTTGCATTACTTTCCAGCGCATCATCCCACCCAAACAAGCTTTCTTCAATGCGCTCTCTCGACAATACCCGGCCGGTATTTTCCAGTAACGTTTGCAGAATTTTGAATTCCCGGCCCGATAAAATAATATCTTTACCTTCTTTGCTAAGGCTGTGAGAAATGGGATCCAGTACAATATCCCGATAATTAATCAGCGGCGATGACCGCCCATTGTGACGACGACTCAACGCCCTGATCCGAGCACATAATTCATCGAGATCAAAGGGCTTCACCAGATAATCATCCGCACCACAATCAAGGCCTTTTATACGGTCTTCAACGGTATCGCGTGCCGTCAAAATCAACACGGGGACATCATTGCCAGCCGTGCGAATTTTATTCAGTACACTGATACCATCCATACGCGGCAAGCCCAAATCAAGCACTACCATATCAAAATTTTCCACGTCCAGGCTGTGTAGCGCTGCCTGGCCATCTTGTAGCCAATCCGTAGCATGACCGGCCTGTTGCAGACCCGTGCGAATGCCATCACCCAATTGTGGATCATCTTCAACCAATAATATGCGCATAATCTGTTTTCTTTCTGTTATTCCCGCCAAATTTCATTCCCACACCAAAAATTTTAATCATACCATCACAGGTTTTTTTACCTGTTTTTTGGGTGGCCGTATCATAAAAAATCAGTGGTTTTACCTTATCACTTTCACGAGGTGATGCCATGGTTTTTTTGGGTTGACTGTATCCAATATTCTACATATTCCACATTCTGCTATCTGTCACTCGGACTACTGATTATTGTCAATGTGAGTGAAGTGAAAAACGCCTGCTTTTAGAAATTATCGGGTATTAACACGGAGGTCGCAGAGACACAGAGAAAACCACTAAAAATTCTGCGGCTTCTGCATTTCTACGTTTATAAAATGCATTTGTCAGCACCACTTAGCATTAAGGAACATGTACGTCCCTAAATTTTCAATGTGCTGAAACAATTATCCTGGGGAGGGGAGGTAAAACTCTGGATTCCAGCTAGTAACATGCCTTTATGATGGTATTTTCCGTAAAAAACGCTGATAGAGTGATTTAGCCTTTAACTCATATTTCAGATGAAACGCATGGACAAGTCCACTGCGCGCACATCTTTGCTAATACTACCCACGGAAATAAAATCCACACCCGTATCAGCAATGGCACGCACACGCTCAAGATTGACACCACCGGAAGCTTCCAGTTTGGCGCGACCATTATTTTCTTCACGATTGAGCGCCACAGCTTCACGTAAAGTCGCTAACGCCATGTTGTCCAGCAGCAGTTGATCAGCCCCGGCATGCAACGCCTGTCGCACTTCATCCAGATTTTCCACTTCTACTTCCACTTTCAACTTTGCATGCTGTTGTCGGGCACTGGCCACCGCTGCGGCAATGGAACCGGCGGCAAGAATATGATTCTCCTTGATAAGAAAGGCGTCAAACAAACCCATACGGTGATTTCTGCCACCACCACAGGTCACCGCATATTTTTGTGCCGTGCGCAGACCGGGCAGTGTTTTGCGCGTATCAAGAATCACCGCACCGGTGCCACCGATCGCATCCACAAATTTACGGGTCTGCGTGGCCGTGGCAGAGAGCGTTTGTAAAAGATTCAGCGCACTGCGTTCGCCACTCAGCAAACTGCGTGAATTACCTGTCAAACGACACAGAGTTTGGTTGCTGTAAATGGCGTCCCCATCCCCAACCTGCCAATCAATAACAATGTGTGCATCCAATTGCCGAAACACCTCATTAAACCAGGCTGTGCCACATAACACAGCATTTTCACGGCTGATCACTTGCGCAGTGGATTGAGCATCGGCGGGAATCAGTGCGGCACTGATATCACCATCACCGATGTCTTCAATCAGCGCGGCGGTCACCACAACAGCGAAATCTCCTGGCAACTCAGGCATCACGTTGTAACACCAACAAACGGTAGGTTTTATAACGCTCAAACACGTCCTGGGTACGATGACCAGTAAAATATTTGTATTTTTGTTTTTCGATTTTTTTACCAAAGAACATTTTGAACACCGCTTTGATCATTCCCCAGGTACGCGGATGATTTTCACGCAAATAGCGATCCAGCGTCTGCCCGGCAGGCACCAGCCGTAACATCAGGGTTTCATCTAACAACTTGATGTTAGGACTGACCTGTCCGGTGATATCGATATCTTCCAGCAAACTGAAAGGATGTTTGCCCAGTTCGGTATAGAACTCGTGCATTTTGTGGCCACCACCAAAACTTTTATCACCGGGCTGGCCATCACCCGCGTGTTCCGTTTTGAAAAAATCACAAATCACCACCAGCCCGCCGGGCTTGACGATTTGTGCCAGAATGGGAAATGAGGCCGACATAGGAATGTACTGGTAACTCTCACTGAACAGCGCGGCATCGTAATAAGCACGGCGCTCGTCAATGGGGAATTGCTCGAAGGTGCTTTCAAATAATCGTGCCGGCTTGTCGCTGTGCGCCGCGAGACGCTGACGTACCTGCTCAGCAAGTTTGGGAGCGGGTACCAGACCATCTGCTGCAAAACCACGCCCCAGCAACTGGGCAAGAATATGGCCGGTGCCACAACCGATGTCGATAACCCTGGTTTGCTGGCTGGTTTCTCCATTTTTTGCCGCTGGCAAGGCATTAATGATTTGCTCGGTATAGCGCTGCTGCGCCTCAGCCAGATTGGCAAACCCCAATGGTAGGTCATCCGTCCATAATCCGTAGTGCAAATCATCCACACCGAGAAGCTGCTGGCCCAGCACCAGCCCCAATTCCTTACTGTTCATTTTTTTGCTTGACTGACTCACATTCGGGGTCTCACTACAGTGGCTGAATAGATACAAAAGCGGCAACGAATATTAAAGGCTTCGTGATGACCACACAAGCTGTGTATAATTTTTATACTCTGTCCAAGTCTATCCGTAAAACCTCCGTCTGTGTTAGAGTAGCCGCTGAATTCAAGAGGGCATATTCAATGAAACAACTTTATATTCTGGCACTGGGCGCTGCCTTACTGAGTCTGATGGCCTGTTCCGATTCTGACGACGACAAATCGCCACAGCCAGCCGCCACAGCTTCAGCACCGCAAACCCAGCAACCGGCCACAAAACTCAACCCGGCACAACAACAAGCCATAGATGACGCCAAGGGCATGCCCAAACAGGGCGTCGTGAAAACAATGCTGCACTCTTCAGGTTATACATACATGGATGTGGACACTGGCAATGATAAGTCCGTGTGGATCGCCGCCGCCATGATGCGTATAAAAATCGGAGACACCATAAAGTGGACTGATGCCGCCGTCATGCGCGACTTCAAAAGCTCCAGCTTGCACCGGACCTTTGATGAAATCCTGTTTGTCTCCAATGCTTCTGTAGCAAACTAAACAGGCTGTAATACAACAAGGGGAGCCCTTTCGGGCTCCCCTTTTTGCGTTTCACATAAAATATGTTGCTAAATGCCAATACCGGCTTCAGCAACCACCTATAAATTCCCGGCCCAGGCCCAGGGGGTTTCCACTTAGTATTCAAGCAACCCGTTAAAAATCAACTACCGAGGCAGTCGGCCAGAATCTGTTATCCAGCCGTTGCAACAGCCTGTTGATTATCATTGTGATTCTTGCCGGACATAAACGTAGCCTCCGTTAACTTAACCACCCTGTTTTCAGGTATATGCTGGCTAAACCTGAATCATGAAAGTCCAACACTAAAGGCACGAAGACGCTGAGAGCAAAAAGAGATAAAAAAATCTCAAACACTGTGCCTCGTGATCGAGGAACAGCCGATTCCATCGAATGTAAAACAATGGTTTTATTCAGTTGAGCGTTTTTAGCACTTAACTCACATTTACAATAGGCAAACCACTACAGCTTCAAGATACTTCGATAACCAGCAACCTCAACGTTATATTTTGTGGTACGCCGCAGGTGGTCACGCATCGCCTCCAACGCCGCTGGCTCACCATGCACCAAATGAATATTCGTGTATTTTGTCAGTTGTGATTTTCCCAGCCAGTGCTGGATATCCATATAGTCACCATGCCCGGACAAGCCATGCATGACCTCCACGCGTGCCTTGACGGGTATCCATTCACCATGAATTTTTACCTCTTCGGCACCATCAATCATTTTTTCTCCGCGGGTGCCTCCAGCCTGGTAACCGGTAAACAATACCGTGGTGCGATGATTATGTAATAGGCGTTTAAAGTGATGTAGGATACGACCGCCAGTGGCCATACCGCTGCCAGCAATAATAATGTGCGGGTATTGCAAACTGGATAACGCCATGGAATCTTCGACACTGCG
>VAPL010316799.1_pt1 | contig 13752 bp, 16 predicted proteins | sample 3395061 | NCBI WGS metagenome assembly VAPL01 (sample SAMN08290444, study PRJNA428436) | hydrothermal vent metagenome | isolation source: Deep-sea hydrothermal vent chimney 2 | place: Pacific Ocean: Juan De Fuca Ridge | depth 2182 m m | reverse complement strand
CCCCAAGAAATTAACGTTTATTTGGTTGTATGATATACTATATATATAGACTATATTTATAGACTAGAATACATTAATACATTAAGAGGCGATTATGAAAATAGAGAATAGAGAATTTGGAAATTTTTCTCATGTATGCGTTAAAGCGCCTAAAAAAAGCCCTTATTCTTTAAAAAAAATAAATGTTCATTTAACTAATGAAGTGATTGAGTTGTTAGATGCAAAAACGATAGGTTCGCGTAACTTGTGCGCCAGTCAGCTAATAGTTTTTGCATTAAAACAGCTTGATTTAACTAATAAGGTGATTGTTTTTTAATAAAAATTTGAAAATGGGGTAAACGACGCTATCCTATAGTTAGGTCAGGTTTAAAAAACCTAACCTGATACCTGACCTGAAATTGTTATAGAAACTTAAATTATGCGAGATTTAAAATGAGAATAGATTTAATTAGTGGTTCATCAATATCAACAAGTGGATCTTTTAAAGCATCTGCAACTTCAAATTCAGCAGCAAAAGAGGGCGGTGAATTGTTTCTGCCTGACGGTTCTGTTTTTGATTATGAAAACAGAGATGATTTATCCCAGATACCTGAACTTGTAAAAGCTTTTGAAAAAGAAACTTTGCTTGATAAAAAAGACAAAAAAGAGATTGAGTTCAAGGGGAATAAGTCAGGTGATAAAGAGTGGTCAATTATCACCTTTTCATTACATGAAACTGAAAGTCAATATTTTAATGAGGATTTAAAAAAAGAAATTCGTAATGCTGTTAAAGAAGGGATTAATGAATTTGTAGAAACGAGAGCACCTGGCTCTAAAGCAATGATGATGATTGATAATTTTCATACTGATACAGATAACCATCATTTTGTAGCTAGAATTCATAAATACCCTCAAAATTTAGAAAAAAATACTGCGGTAAGCGCGAAAGATGCAACGGTTGATCTATCAAAAAGTAGTCAACTTTCTGAAATATCTTCTTTAATAGAGGATAAAATTAAAGAGTTAAATATCGAAGGTTTTGAAGCTGTTGTTGATAATAAATTTTCCAGTCCTTCTTCAAATGTAATTAATGAAATCGAGAAAAAAGAAAAAGAAAAACAAACTGTTGAGGTTGTTGAATCTGTTGATAATATTAAACCTGAATCGACAACAAAAATAAAAACTACTTTTTCACCTGAGGCATTTAAGATTGCAGAGGGTAAACAAATTGTTGCTGATGAAATAACAAACATTGAAGATCAAATAAGGAAACTTCAAGCTCAGAAAGCATTTAAAGAGGAATTTGTAGCAACTGCTATACATGCTGAAGAAGCTATAAAACAAAAAGTTGTTGCAATTGAAGAGAAAGAAATAGCTATCTCTGAAAAAAATGCTGCTGTTAAAGAATTAAATGAATCTAAAGATTATCATAGTTATCAGCTAAAAAACAAAGATGTTGAAATTGCTCATAATGAATCAAAAATTGAAAAACTGAATGAGTTTTTAACTACTGAAAAACAAAATACTGCTGAGCTAGAAACTACAGTTGAAAAGTTTTCTGATAAAAATAATGAGCTTATTGCTGAAGTAGAGGATCAAAAAGAAAAGGCTGATAAATTTAAAGAAGAGCTAGAACTTTTAAAAGATGAACTTAAAGACAAGGTTGAAGATATAACAAAACTAGACTCTGAAAACTCAATGTTTAAAGATGATCTTGAAGCAGTTCAAAGCAAGAATGAAACTCTTATTAAAGAGATAGAGGGAAAGGAAAAAGAAGTTGAGATACAGAAAAAATCTATTGATTCTCTACTCACTCAAAATTCAGAACTCAAAAAGGATTTAGAAGAAATTGAAAAAGATAAGGATGATTTAAGAAATGATAAGCAAGACCTTAAAAATGATAACTCATCTTTAAAATCTGAAAATACAGAGCTTAATCAAAAAAATGGAGAACTCGAAAATGAGTTAAAAGGTTTAGCTCAACAGATGCAAGAAATGCAAGCAAAAATGTTTGGAATTCTTGAGAGTCAAAACAAAACCCTTGCAGAAAATTCAGCATTAGTTGAACAAGTGCAACAGCTGTCAGCAAAAATGGATTCTCTTTCTGTGACTCAAACAATAGAAAAAGATTCTGATGATAAAAGCCAGATTGTTGAAGCTTTGAAAAATATTGATAAACCCGAAAAACCAGCAATATCAAAAGAAGCTGAAGCAAAAATCATAAAGGCTATGGAAGATAGACAGGCAAAAGCAGATCAAGAAAAAGCTGATGCTGATAAATCAAAAAACAAAGATAACGATAGTGAAAACGATAGATAAATAATTTAAGAAAAGCCTCTGAAAGGGGGCTTTCAGGAGATCAAAAAAATGACAGATTTAATAGAAAAAATTGAAGAAGAATCAACAAAAGCGGTTGATGCAAAAATCAAAACTTTAAAAATAAAAGAAGAAGTAGAAGAACTTCATAAACAATCAAAAACAATTGTTAATGATGCTGAAAAATGGACTAGAGAAGCCATGACGATCATTCAAGGCTCAATTGATGTGATGGCAGATATATCAACTAATTTCACCCCTGAAGCTCAAAAAAACGAGGTTATAGAGCCTGAAAAAATCAGTTACAGATTGATTATTATTGCATGTTCAGCAAGTTCTTTAGTTAGTGCAATTTTAGTAAGTTTTTTATTAAATTAGATATATAGACTATATATATAGACTATAAATATAGGTAACAATATGGAACAATCAATAACAGCTAATCAGAGAGACATGCAGCAGGCTTTAACACTTGCTCTTCTTACTGGATTAGTTACTTTTATAATGACTTTTTTAATTTTCATAACAATCGAAACAGTCGTTTTTTCAAAGTTAAATTTAATAGAAATCGAGGGCAACGCTATACAAACTTTTGCCCTTTATCTTTCTCATGCGCTGCATTCTGAATTGATCTTAAAAGGTTTTGGGATAACTCAAATTTCATTATTAGACGTTAATCATTTATTTAAAGGCACATTAGTAATTTATGCAGAATATGCGGTTTTCACTTTGTCTTTTTTAATTACTGTTTTGGTCGGAACTCAAGAATATTTGGCTCAAATGATAAACGAAAAATTTATTTCTGGAGTTCGCTATTTTACTGAACTCAAACAAGCAAAAAAAATGCTTTCAGACTATCAAAAAGCAGATATTGAAAAAACTGGTGAAGGTGTAAAAATTGCAGGGGTTCCAATTTCGAGAGACAGAGAAACAAAACATATGGCACTGATTGGTAAAACTGGATCGGGAAAAACAGTGGCTTTAATCCCGATGATGCGCGAAGCGATTAATCGCGGCGATAAGGTTTTGATTTTTGATAATAAAGGCGATTTTACAAGTATTATTAATGATAAAAATGGAAAACAACCTGTAATTGTAGCCCCTTGGGATGCACGTTCAGCAGCGTGGGACGTTGCGCGAGATTGTCGAACAAGAGCAGAAGCAGCAGAGCTTGCAAACCGTTTTATAGGAGAGTCAGGCGGTGATCCAATGTGGAGTGAGGGTGCTAGACAAATTTTGACAGGCTTAATTCATAAACTTCAAAAAGATAAACAAGAAAAATGGGGATGGTCTGATTTAGCTGAACTTCTTTATATAGATATGAATGAAGTTGAAAAAGTTATGGAGGAATACCATCCTGAAGGAAAAAGGGCGGTTGAATCTATGAAAAAAGAAGGGGAAGATTCAGGTGAAGCAAGCAAAACAACACAGTCTTTATTGATTACATTAAGCGCACAATTAAGCCCCGTTTACCGCATGGCTGAAGCATGGGCGAACACTAAAGAAAAGTTTTCAGTTAGAGATTTTTTAGATGGAAAATTAAAAAGTAATACTGTGATTCTTCAAGGTAACGCTTCGCTTCTCGGAATTCAAAATGCTTATATTCAAGGTATTATTGCAATGCTTTCTAGTCGTGTTAATAGTCCAGACTATAAAGAACGCCTTGCAAATGTAGAGGGGTTATGGTTGTTTTTAGATGAATTTCCGCAGTTAGGAAAATTACCAGAAATAAAACCATTTTTAGAAATAGGAAGATCAAAAGGCGTGAGGGTCGTTATGGGTTTTCAAAACCCGTCACAGTTAAAAGAGCTTTATGATAAAGACGGTTCAGACAGTATGTTAGATATTTTTCAGAGTTATATTTTTTGTATGCTTGGCTCTGAAGCATCGGCTTGGGCTAGTGAAAGCATAGGCCAAAAAATTATTGAGCGTTTCAAATTTTCGACCTCTCAAAACTTTGGCGAAAGTGGCTCTGGTTCAGCTTCTTCAAATTGGGAAAGATCAGAAGAACCAACTTGTAAACCTGTCGATTTTACCCAAGGGCTAGGAGTTGATTCAAAAGCAGGCGGAACATGGGCTTTGTATTGGCCAACGGGTGGAGACGTTTATAAACTTCTTTTTAAATTTTCTGATGCTCCAAAAGTTAGAGAATCTAGTATAAAAGCTGATTGGGTAACTCCAGACTGGGACAGCGGTTTTATTGATAAATCAGAGATAAACGAAAAAATCAGTAATGCATCATCAAGCCTAAGCGAATTTAACGCCAAAAAAACGCATGAGGTTAATTCTAAGGAGGAAATCAAGGGCGATATAAGCAAGGATGAAGCAGAAGCAGAAATCAACCCTGATGAGCCTGATTTTGGTTTTGACGTTGAGAATATAGAAGAATCAAGCTATACAGAAGAAAATATTAATAAAAAAGTTAAACCAGGTGATGAGACTGAAATAGATTCAGGCTTAAATATTGGTATTAAAGAAATTGAGACTGAAGAAGAAAAAGAAGCTAGAGAAAAGAAAGAAAAGGAAGATGAAGAAAGTTTTTCTATGGATGATATGAGCGATCTTTATTAAAATAATAGACTGACTTTTAAAAGTCAGTCTATTATTTTATTTCTTAAATACCAGCAGTTTTTAACGATTTTCTTCTTGTTGCAAAAAGACCAGCTAAACCCGAACCGAATAGCCAAATTGCTGCTGGAACAGGAACAGCAGAAACGGCTGGAAGAGTGACTTCATGAGAATATGAAAAAGACGATAATCCACTATCAGACTCAACAATAGTTTCAGAAAAAGGAAGCTGAGAAAATAAGTTGTATGTATCAAAATGACCATCAAAATTAAATAATGATACTCCTGTTTTTGAGAAGTCTATCACTCCGTCAGTTGTCGCCTGATTTAGATCAGACCAGTAAAAATCTGTAACATCAGAAAGAGATACAGTTAAACCAGCCAAAGAACCATCCAAAAAATTCCAGTCAAAACCTAAAACTCCATCTTTTCCTCCGCTTTTATCAGCTAGAAAACTATCATCTATAGTAATTGTTCCTGATGCAGTACTACCAGCAGCTTCAAAACTATTAATGTTATATGTTGTTGCTGCATTTGCTAAAGATGCTGAGAGTAGAGATGCTGTTAATACTATCCTTGCTAGATTTGTCATTATTTTTATTATTAATAAAGTGAAAAAACTTATATTATACGTTAAATAAAAATATTAATAGCGCACTCCCCGTTAGGAACATCTACCTAATTGAAAAATAAGGTATTTTAATAAACAACCTGAAAACCTTTATTTTAGAGGTTTTCAGAGTTTTACTTTAAAAATCAAACATAACTCATTAAATTAATTATAGAAAAAGTTGGCTATGTGCATAGATTGCATTATACTTAAATATGTACATAGTAATTTATTTTTTTTCGGTGAAAGTTATGAAAAAGGCGAGCATTTATGCAAAAAAAGCGGCAGAAAGAGCTAAAAGGGCGGGTTGTAAACGACTAAGTTTTGTTGCTGATATAGAGACTCAAAAAAAATTCAAAGCGTTACAAGAAAAAAAAGGTGTGTATGAGAATAAAAAAATGTTTGAAATGTTGATTAATGAAGCGTTTCAAAAAACCGCGTAGTTAGAAACAAAAAAGCCCGAATGCTACCAACATTCGGGCTTATATTTGTTATAGCTACTTAATCAAAACCTATGCGAAAGGTGTTATATGAATAGTAGTAAACTTAATGTTATACAAATAAGTGAAAAAAATCAAGTTTCTGGAATGAAACTTACAAAAGTTGAAGTAGAAAATAAGAAAGAAAAACAAGAAGAATATCAGTTTAATCAAACTAATTATTTAGCTCTATATGATGTCTATGCAGGCAAAAATGGAGAGATTAAAGCTTTAATAAATGATGATCGTGGAACTATCACACTAGAAGAAAAGTTTATAAAAAGCGGGGAAACTCGTCTAGTTCCCGTTAAAAACACAGCTGTAAAAGTTTTTCCTCGAAAGTTAATGAACGGGGAAACAACAACTTATATTCAATTAGAAGTTAAAGCAGGTAAAAAAGAAAAGCTTGTAACTTGTCAGCTTGCTAGTTTGTCAAATCTCGGCAGACGTTCAGACGACCTAAAACAATATGTTGAGGCTGGAGGGACAATGAATAAAGCATTTGGTGAAAAGCTTTATGATATTGTTGTGAGCGCATCTAATGCAGGTTTAATTAAAGAGGTTCAGGGGTATGAGAAAACTGGCTGGAATACTGAAGAGCATCATGTAAGAGCTGGTGATGATCTATATATAGGTAATCTGCCGATTTCAGTAGCTCAAGAAGGAGATTTCGAGAGCTGGAAAAATGCAGTTAATACATTATTAACGACAAATGGAACTGTCCAAGCATCTCTACCGCTGGCTTTTGCTGTAGGCGGTTATCTAATGGGTCTGTCTGGTTTTACTGTGAATGGCTGTTGTCCTTTTTATAATATGTATTCTGACGATTCTAGCGTGGGAAAATCTACACTACAGAAAGTCATTCAATCAATGCAAAAAGAACCCAACCCTCTTTTTAGCGCAACATCTACGCGGGTAGGTTCTGAGTTTTCACTAGCATCTAATAATAACGGTTTCCTTTGCATTGAAGAGCTTCATGGAATGACTCGAAATGATAGACAACCTGTTGGTAGATTAATGGAATTAGCCGAGGGCGGTAATAGAAACAAAGGAACTAAAAGCGGGGGTTTAGCAAAAGCACTAAGCTGGGATTCAGTGATTATTACCTCAGCTAATTTATCATTAAATTCACTAGCTGAAGGTGATGAACAAAAAGAAGCGTTAGCAGCTCGAATCATTGAAAATAATTGTGTCGAGAATCCTTTATTTGATGGTGAAAACATCGGCACGAATATAAAAAATTGCATGTCGGAATTAAATAAAAATTACGGTGTTGTATATCCTGAAATCATTAAATTCATAAAAGAACATCTCGAAGAACTCCGTTTTATGTTTGCTAAATATGAAAAAGTTGCAAAAGAATCAGCTGAAAAATTAAATGGTGTTGTTGAACGTAAAATTTCAGATACAGCATTAGCATATTGTGGAGCAGTTATTCTTGAGAAACTTGGTGTTGAGCTTCATGAAGATTATGATGAAGCACTTATAAAAATTGTTCAGGAAGCGTCAACTATTCATGTGAAAAGTGATGAAGAAAAAGAGCGTGATATTAGAGACGATATGCTAACTCTTTTTAATGGTTTATTGAGTGTTACGCGTGTAGATGGTTATCTTGCAAAATCTCAATCTGATTGTGAAGATAATAAAAAAATGGGGGAGACTGAGTTTTTTTTAAAGAAAGAAGAAAAACAAAGGGTTTTAGCTGAAGAACATAATAAGAATATTCGTGAAAGTTATGCTGTTTTAGATCAAAAAACATGTATGACAGCGGCATTAAATGCAACTGGGTATTTTTGGGTATCAAGCTCTAAAGGTTCAAAAGATTATGTTTTAAGAAAAACAGGTTTATCTTTAGACTCGATAGCAAGAAGAGCTGATCTAGCTGATATGCTTTTTGTACAAGAGTCAGCAAGAAAACAAAAAAGATTAGCTAGTCAGAAAAAGGGCTGTGGTCGTGGATATATATTTTTTATGTCAGATTTTGGAGACCATTTAGACGGTTCTGATTATTAATAAAATTAAGTTGTAAAAGCCTCTAAAAGGGGCTTTTTATGCAAAATTTTTTTATAGGTGATAAACTGACATTATGTCAAAATAATTCCCAGTAAAAATGGAACAATGAAAACAGAAACAGAATTTTCTACTCTTATTAAAAAATCAGGACTTACTAAAGAAGAAGCTGCTGAAAAAATGGGGTATACCATAAGAACTATCTATAGATGGGAAGCAGGAGAAACAAAACCTCGAAAAAACGCTATTGATTGGCTTATTTATCAATCGAAAAACAAAAACCGTTCATTACCTATCTTGAATGAAAAATTTCAATTTATTGATTTATTCGCTGGAATCGGAGGATTAAGAAAAGGTTTTGAATCTATTGGTGGTAAATGTGTTTATACAAGCGAATGGAATGAATATTCAAAACAAACTTATCTAGCAAACTTTGTTTGTGACCATGAAATAGATGGAGATATAACAAAGGTTCCAGTTGAAAACATTCCTTTTCATGATGTTCTTGTTGCTGGTTTTCCCTGCCAACCTTTTTCAATAGCTGGGGTATCTAAAAAAAATTCACTAGGCGTAGCTCATGGCTTTAGATGTGAAGCTCAAGGAACGTTGTTTTTTGATGTTGCTAGAATAATAGAACACCATAGACCGAAGGCTTTTTTATTAGAAAATGTAAAAAACCTAATTTCACATAACAAAGGAAATACTTTTAAAGTAATAAGAGATACTTTAGAAAAAGAGTTAGGTTATAACATTAGTTGGAAAGTAATTAATGGAAAAGGCTTCGTACCTCAAAATAGAGAACGTATTTTTATAGTCGGATTTCGTGAAGATGTTGACTTTAATTTTGATAATATTTTAATACCAAACCCATTAGAAGGACCTAGAATAGGTACTATTTTACACCCTGAAAATGGTTCTGAAACCGAAGAAAAAAGATTTACAAAAGGTGATAAAGCAAAGGTCTTAAATAAATATACTTTATCAGATAAGCTTTGGTCTTTTTTGCAGGGCTATTCAGCTAAACACAAAGCAAAAGGTAATGGTTTCGGATTTGGAATGGTTGAAAAAAATGATGTTGCTAGGACATTATCAGCCAGATATTACAAAGATGGTTCTGAAATTTTGGTAAAGCAGGAAGGGAAAAACCCTAGAAGATTAACCCCCAGAGAGTGTGCAAGATTAATGGGTTTTGATAGTCCTAATGGATCAAACTTTATAATTCCAGTTTCGGATACTCAAGCTTATAAGCAATTTGGAAATTCAGTTGTAGTTCCAGTTGTTAAAGCTGTTGCTCAATATATGCAGCCATACATTACCGAATCTATAAATTTAGAAAAAGAAAAAGATTTATTAAAATATGGTTGATGTTGTATCAACAAAAAAACGTAGCCAGATGATGGCAGGAATAAAAGGAAAAAACACAAAGCCTGAGTTACTAATCAGAAAAGCTCTACATAAAAAAGGGTTCAGATATAAACTACATTATAAAAGTCTTTCGGGTAAACCAGATATTATTTTTCCTAAATATAAATCTTTAATTTTTATAAATGGATGTTTTTGGCATGGCCACGATTGCCACTTATTCAAGTGGCCATCGAGTAAACCAGAATTCTGGAAAGACAAAATAACAAAAAATAAAGAAAGAGATAGGAAAAACTATAAGATATTATCTTCAAAGTGGAGGGTTCTTGTAATTTGGGAATGCTCTTTAAAAGGAAAGCATAAAATAATATTTGATGAATTAATAAACGATGTCATTTTATGGTTACAATCTGAACAAAATAATAAAGAAATAACAGGCCATAAGGGAACATGAAAAAAGGTTTTTTATCTGAATATTTTCAAGGTGTATCTGTTAAGCGTTTAAGTTCTGTTGAAGTTAATACAGAAGTATCAAATCAACATGAATTTAATGGCGCTAGAGGGCTTTTAGAGCTTCTTGGAAAGGATAAGCTTAGTGATTGCCCCACCCGTTTTTTATGGCTTGGTGAAGAAAACGAGGGGGTATCAGAAGATTCATTTGTCACATGGTATGACTCAAGAGAAAATCACCCGACTAGAACAGAATACAGGCTTTATTTTCGTTCTAATCCTGTAATGGAACTGGCTCAAGTTGATGACCTTCTTATAGTTGCAAAAAGACCAAATAATGAATTTATGATTATTGTTGTTTCTGAAGGGAGCACAATAGAAAATCAATTGCTTTGGTTGTTTAATCTTCATGAAAATATAGAAGCAAAATTTCAATATCATCAGATTGAAGAAGAAGAAAATATTCAGGTTGATTTTGCTGTTCGATTTATTCTTGAAGAACTTGGAATTGAAGTTGAAGAGCCTGAATCAGAAAAATTGGATAATCTGTTGGAACCGTTTAACGGTACATTTCCAAAAACAGCTATTTTTTCAGATTTTGCAAGAAATACTATTTCTGGAATTATTCCTCAAGATGACCCAGACCAAGCCCTTTTATCTTGGATAGAATGGGAAGAAAAGTTATTTAGAAGAATGGAAAGGCATATAGTTTCTGAACGCTTAACCAGTGGATTTGTAGAACCTGAAGGGGCTGATGTTGAAGGGTTTATTAAGTTCTCTTTAAGTGTACAAAACAGAAGAAAATCCAGAATTGGACATGCTTTAGAACATCATGTTGCAGCCGTATTTGATGCGTGTAATGTTCAATATGACAAACAAGCAATTACAGAAAATAAAACAAAACCTGATTTTCTATTTCCTAGTATGACTGAATATCACAACCCTTTATTTCCAGTAGATAAGCTTTCAATGCTAGGTGTTAAATCTACTTGTAAAGATAGGTGGAGACAAGTTTTATCAGAAGCTGCAAAGATAAACAATAAACATCTCTTAACATTACAACCAGGTATTAGTGAGCATCAAACAACAGAAATGAAATCAAATAATCTTCAACTCGTTATACCAAAAGGTCTGCATCAAACTTATCAAAATGAACAAAAAAACTGGTTAATGAGTTTTTCCGATTTTATAGAAATGATAAAAGAAAAAGCTGGAAGCTAAAAAGCCTTGGTATTACACCAAGGCTTTTTAATGCGAAAGGTAAAACATACAGAAACAAATCAAAAAATATACTGTATAAGCATATTATAACATATTCTATACATATAGACTATATAACAAAATATGGTATTTAAACTATATTCTCACATTTATTTAACAACTAATTTTTTACCGTTCTTCTTTAAATCATTAATAGCATAACGAACTAAGCTATTTATAGTTGCTGCTTTTGTGGCTGTTTGATCTTCAATAATCTTTACTAGCTCAACATCCATTTTTACAAAAACATCTTTAGTCTTTATGCCATATCTTCTTTTATCTGATACAACATATTGACCTTCTTCACTGCTATCAATTACATAATAATGCTGTGTATCTTCTTTTTCTTCAGCATGACTTTTTACGTTAAGCCAATCCGCATCAGCTGAAATATCAACAAAATTACTATCTGGTTTTTTAACTTCTTCATCAATCCAAGATGCTTGATCTTTACTCATAGTTTAACCTCAATTTTTTCAATCAATTCATTAATTTCTTTTTTTGCATCTCTCAGACCGTGGGCAAAAATAGGTAACTTGCGTGGCGCAAACACCGTCCCAAAATTCGCTATAGTTCGAGCATAAATAGAGCGTTCTAGGACTATAAAATCATGTTCAAATTTATCTATAAATTCTGTCATCAATTTACGCGATTTTTGAAAGCGATTAACAACAACAAATTTATTTATCTTTTTACGTTTAGAAAGCGCGTCAAGAGCTGGAAGCGTCGCCCACGAATCTATCGCGCTAGGTGCTATAGGTATAAGGACTAGATGACCAACAGGATCGTTTTCAATACTTCTTTCTGGTGAATGATCGCAAATAAGAATATCTAAATCTGGTTTTTCCGTTGGCAAACCATTGAAAACAATAAATTCAGGGTTTTTACAATTCTCAAAAAAAGTTAAACATGTTTTTTGGCTGTCTAAGTCAGCAATGCCTATTTTTAAGCCTTTAGCGGCATATCCTGCCGCTAAATGTATGGCTAGGGTAGACTTCCCCACCCCGCCTTTTTGATTCCATATACTGATTATTTTCATATCTGCTTAACCGCGCTATTGAGATTTTCTTGTAAATCTAAAAGCCTTTCTTTTGCTTCTGTATCACCTTTCAAAGCCATTTCTTTAAGCTCTAGCAAGTCTTTATACACGCAATCATACAAATCCATCACCGATTCTTTTTTAATGCCTCCAAGCTCTTCATGCACGGTTCTACCATCTATGAAACCCTCGAGCCACTTATACAGATCAGAATTTTTAATTTCTTCTGAAGCAGTATTTTTGAGTTCTCTTAGATCAGAAAGAGAAGCAAAAGAGCCTAACTCATCAATTTTTTCTTTTAATTTTTCTATGTTCATTTTTAATTTTCCTTGGTTATTTAATATATAATTATAGTATATACTTATAGTCTATATAAGTAAATCAATTCTTTAATTAATTAAAGCTTTAGCAGTTAAAAAACAAAAACTTACAAAAGCCAGTCTTGCTAAAGACGTTTCTATTAATCCGTATCGTTTTCTCTTTTTTGTATTCTCTAAATATTCAATATTCATCTTTTTATCATACTCAGAACAAAGTTTTTTAATAATATGATTAACAGTTTTATTGTTATTTTGAGAATATTTAAAAGCCATTTTTGTCGCTTCAGCTAAGTTGTTACCAAGTTTTTCATAGTCTATTTTTTGAGGGCAAGTTACATGCTGATCTTCATAAATGTTATACATTCTCAAAGTACCTTCACACCAAAGATACACAAAATCTGGATCAACCTCTTTGAGAAGCTGATCAAACTTAATATTAATAGCGAGGTTTACCGCATAAAAAAGTAAATTATGGCTACTGTCATAATCTCTTATAAAAACCAACAAATGAGCGCATTCATGCAGATAAACAGAAACAGCTCTTCTTATACTAGCGTCTTTTTCTGTGAAAGAGGTGTCAAGATAAACACCCTCATTATCAGCATATTTAAACCTACCCCAGCAATTCATTTTTTCAAAAGTTACAGCTATAAGATTTTTATTTTTAGTGATTAGCTGAAGTTCTTTAGCTATATTCAATAAAAGAGATCGAAGAATAGAAGCCCTCACAACATCGCTTTGCGCCTCATCAAACTTTTCTTGATACTCAGTTAAACGTTTCATTTTCTAATCTTTATTGGCTTACCAACTTGGCCACCGTTGTAAAAAAAAGCATGTTCTCGTGATTGGCATACAAAATACCTAAACTGTTTATTTTTTGATAAATAGCTAGTTAAAATCGTATCGCAGATAGGGCATTTTTTAATCATTTTTAAGCTCTTTCATAACAGATTCTTTAACAGGAATAACAGCCCCAATATCCCCAAAAACATCTAAAAAAGCATGTTTTCTCGATTCGCAAACAAAATATTTTTGTAATTCGTTTTTAGTTATATATGTACTAAATAATACTGATTCGCAGATAGGGCATTTTTTAATGGTTTCCATTTTTATAAACCCTCTTCTGTTACTTCATAACAACAAGAATCACAAAAATAATGAGCGGGGTAAGACTCAACTTTTATTCCGTGGCATTCACTTATATTTTCTATCTCTTCATGATATTCAAGTTCTTCACCGCATTTTGGACATTCGTTTTTTTTCATAATCGCCTCTTAATGTATTAATGTATTCTAGTCTATAAATATAGTCTATATATATAGTATATCATACAACCAAATAAACGTTAATTTCTTGGGG
>VAPL011009121.1_pt1 | contig 13762 bp, 9 predicted proteins | sample 3395061 | NCBI WGS metagenome assembly VAPL01 (sample SAMN08290444, study PRJNA428436) | hydrothermal vent metagenome | isolation source: Deep-sea hydrothermal vent chimney 2 | place: Pacific Ocean: Juan De Fuca Ridge | depth 2182 m m | reverse complement strand
GGCTATTTGCAGAAATGGAATCAACACTAGAACAATACGCTGATGAGTGTTGCGCTGTCATCATTGAACCATTGATACAATGTGCTGGTGGTATGCGCATGTATGATCCTATTTATCTCAGCATGCTACGCGAAGCCTGTGACCGCCACAATGTACATTTAATTGCAGATGAAGTCGCTGTCGGTTTTGGTAGAACCGGTAGCCTATTTGCTTGCGAGCAAGCAAATATTAGCCCCGATTTTATGTGTTTATCAAAAGGGCTCACTGGTGGCTACTTACCTTTATCAGTCACACTCACCACCGATAAAATTTACCAAGCGTTCTATGATGACTACGAAAACCTCACTGCCTTTATGCATTCCCATAGTTATACCGGTAATGCATTAGGTTGTCGTGCTGCCTTAGCCACACTCGATATTTTTGCCTCTGACAATGTCATCAAGAAAAATAAAGAAAAATCCACCTTCATGCGACAAGCCGTCGCCGAATTAGAAGATCACCCTCATGTCGCTGAGATCCGCCAACATGGCATGGTGCTGGCGATTGAAATGGTCAAAAACAAACACACCCGTGAAGCCTATGATTGGAAAGAACGACGAGGGCTTAAGGTTTACCAACACGGATTAAACAATAGTGTCCTATTGCGCCCAATCGGTAATGTGGTTTATTTTATACCGCCTTATGTCATTAATAACGATGAAATTGAGCTGATGGCACGTACCGCCATTGAAGGTATCCATAAAGCCACAGCAGACTAATATGCGTACATCACGATTATATTTGGATACTCCGCTTGCTGAACAGCTAACTCTTACCCTTGAAGGAGAGCGCCTAAATTATATTGCGAATGTACTTCGCCTTAAAGCTGGAACAGAAATTTTAATTTTTAATGGTCAAGGTGGTGAATACAACGCAATCATCTCATCTATTAGCAAACGCAGTGCAAGCATCGATCTCAAAGAATTTTATAATAATGATATTGAATCACCTATATCTATTACCCTTGCCCAAGGTATTTCACGCGGTGAACGCATGGACTTTACCTTACAGAAAGCAACTGAGCTCGGTGTAGATAATATTATTCCTATTTTTAGTCAGCGTTGTACCGTGAATTTAAAAGGTGAACGACTAGAAAAACGTCTACAACATTGGCAAGGTGTTATTCGAAGTGCCTGTGAACAATCTGGGCGCAACAAACTTCCACAAATTAAAACCGCGCAATACTTTGAAACATTTCTTGAACAAAAAACAGAACAATGTCGTATCTTGCTAGATCCTGAGTCAAATCAAAGTTTAAGCTTAATTTCTCCTAAACCCTCTGCTATTACCATTCTTATCGGACCTGAAGGTGGATTCAGTAGCAAAGAACGCGATCATGCTTATACAAAAGGCTATCAAGGTATTCAATTAGGTCCAAGGATACTACGCACCGAAACCGCTGCCATCGCAACTATCAGCGCCATTCAAAGTCTATGGGGGGATTTTCTATAATATTAAAACGGTGATTATTTTTTCTTTTTAGATGTCGCTTTATTCTTTTTCTTCGATTTTTTCTTCTTTCCTGATGCCGAAGAAACCATAAAGGCATTTTTTAACATTGCCTCTACTTCATCCATATCGGGAATTATCGCCACATCACCATCTAATACAACATGACATGCAATGGCTCTATTATCATCGCCTGACTCATCAATTGGACTCAGTGTGTTCCCTAACACCTGTAAAAGACGTGGAATACCTTGTGTCACAATCGCAAAATAAGGCACACCGGCAGCATCACCCACCGCATTAATTATCGCGATACTAGAACGTTTACCTTGCTGCTCATAGCGACTTCCAAATAGTGTTTCAATACTAATTAAAGGAACAGTAATACCTCGCCATGCAATCATGCCTAAAAGCCAATCCGGTGCGCTTTTTCCTATCGCATCAGATAATGTATCGGGTTTAAAGTAAGGGATAATTTCGGCAACTGCCGTATTAGGCAAAATAACACGCTCTCCATGCAAAGAAAGAACCTGGCTTGCAACGTGTCTAGCGGCTTGTGACATAAGCTACGCTCCCTATTTAGTATTCGTTTTAAAATATTCATCTAATTGACCCGCCAATTCTTCTGGCGAACCGTTATATCCTACGATACCTGCTTGTCTGGTTGAATCAGGCATACTACTTATCACACAACTTTCTGCATCTTGTGCCCAAACACGACCACCACGTGATGAAATTAATTGCGAACCACGTACACCATCATTACCCATACCACTAAACATAATGGCACTAGTATGCACACCGTAGCGCATAGAAATATCTGTCATCACCGTGTCTATTGATGGTGTGTAAATACTTTTGGATTCCATAGGTTTTAAACGCACATAGCCTTGCTTGTCTAATGTGATACGTTGTGATGTAGGCGCAATCACTACTTCATTATGCTTTAATAAATGACCTTCTTTCGCTGCCATGACGTTCATAGTAGTGACTTTATCTAATTGCTTAGCAAGCAGCGAAACAAAATTACTGCCTATATGTTGCGCCAATACAAAAGCGACTGGCAAGTTTGTTTGTATGCTAGCTAAAAAGCGCTTTACCGACTGCGGTCCACCAATTGATGCACCGATGACCCAAACATTTCTTGCAGTAATCCCAGCAGTACTAACCGGCTGACCAACTTCTTTTTTATCATCTTGTTCATGATTTATTTCATCTTCAACACGGTGAATGGCTTGTTGCTCAATCTCTTCTAAATACTCCGCCTCAATTAAGTATGCAGCAGGCTCTGCTATCTCAGGCTCATTCTCAATAATTATTTCATCTATGGATTCTTCAACAGTTGCAACTTTATTCTCTATTTTGGGGTTACGTTGATAGTCTGTAAATCCAGCCACATGGGCTAACTTTTTAGTGAGCATTCTGCCCCAATCACTGTTTCGTTGCGCTGCTTTCATACGTGTAGATGAAGCATCATTAAACAATATAGGAACAGGTGAATCTAGCAATTCATCTAAGAAGTCTAATTCATGTTCAACATTGTCATCCATATCAACAAGTAAAACATCTGTATTATCTATAGTGATTTGTTTAATTGTCATGCTTGACAGTGGTTGTTCATCTACCACTTCCATGCCACTTGATGTCAAAAGCACTTTTAGGTTCTGACGTTGTTTATCAGAATCAGAAAGAATCGCTACGCGAAGTGATTGACTAGTTTCAACGACCGAGGTCATCTCAGCATTACTCATCCAGGATCTCTTTAATATTTTCGAGTAAATCCGCTTCCTGGAACGGTTTACCTAAATATCGATCAACACCAATATCCATAGCACGTTGTCGATGTTTATCACCCGTACGTGAGGTAATCATTATAATCGGGATATTCTTAAGCACATCATCATTGCGAATATGCGTGGCTAATTCATAACCATCCATACGTGGCATTTCAATATCGAGCAAGAAAAGGTCAGGTATTTGTTCCTGTAATACGGCAACCGCATCCACACCATCTTTTGCTGTAATTACTTGCATATTATTTCTTTCCAGTAAGCGTGTTGTAACTTTACGCACGGTAATGGAGTCATCCACCACCATCACTGTTATCGGCCCTTTCTCAGTAGCCTTATCAGCAACATCTGGCACATCAACGTCAGCGTGTAAGATTGATTTTGCAACATCCATATAAACCAATGCGCCAACATCAAGAATCAGAGCAACACTGCCATCACTTAGAATAGTTGCACCAGAAATAGCCCTCACTGTACTAATTTGAGGCCCTACCGATTTAACCACAATTTCTCGGCTACCCATTAATGCTTCAACTTGCAGTGCAATACGATGATCACCGGCACGTGCCAACAACACAGGCAATTTATTACCAGTACCTGGAAGAATTGGCTGATTCAAGTTTAATTGTGTACCAAGATGCATAAAGCGGTATGAGTTACCGCCATATTGATAGCGGGGTTCGTTACTATTGTAAAAACCTTCTAGTTCTTCATGTGTTGCGCGCACAACACCATCAATAGATGATAATGGTATTGCATAAATATCTTCACCGACATGTACTAACAACGCCTTATTCACAGAAAGTGTTAACGGTAAGCGTACTGTAAATTTAGTGCCTTTACCTGCAATGGTATCAATTTGTAAACTACCACTCAATTGTTTAACTTCACTATTCACAACGTCCATCCCAACGCCGCGACCAGATAACTGAGTAACCTTATCCGCTGTACTAAATCCAGATTCCAAGATAAATCGTAATACTTCCTTATCTGTAAAATCTGAATCTTCCTTCATCAAACCGCGCTCGCAAGCCTTTTTGCGAATGGCATCAAGATTAATTCCTTTACCATCATCACTGATACGAATGACAACTTCTGTTCCTTCACGCTTAATATCGATCAGTATGGTGCCAGTCTTCTTCTTATCTGTCTTTTTACGTTCCGAACGTGTTTCTAAGCCATGGTCAACTGAGTTGCGAAGCATATGTTCGATAGCCGGCAATATGCGATCTAAAACACTACGATCCATTTCATCATTTTCACCAATAATGATGAGCTCAACATCCTTATCAACCTCACCACTGGTTTGGCGAATAAGACGACGCAAACGAGGGGAATGTGTACTAAACGGTACCATGCGAGTACGCATGAGACCTTCTTGTAATTCGGTACTGATACGTGATTGTTGTAATAGTAAAGTTTCAGCTTCACTTGTCTGATTCTCAAGTAAGCCCTGAATACTATTTAAATCATTCAACGACTCCAGTAAAGAGCGAGACAATTGTTGCATGTTTGAAAAGCGATCCATTTCTAAAGGATCAAAGTCTTCGCTTGTATCACCTGCACCCTCAAAGCGATACATGATTTGCGTTTCTGTTTCAATTTCGAAACGACGTAATTGCTCACGAACACGACTAACAGTCTGTTCCATTTCTGTTAGGTTATAAGCAAATGCACCAACCTGTTGGTCAATGCGTGAACGATAAATACTAACTTCGCCTGCATAATTTACTAAATCATCTAACAAATCTGCTCGGACACGTATTTGCTCATGCTGCAAACGACCCGCTGATTTTTGTTCAGAATCTGGAGTTGCTTCAATAGTTTGTGCCGGAATTTCCGGCATAATGATAACTTCTTCTTCAACTTCTTCGACCTCTGCAACAGGGAACTCTGCAACAATATCGTCTGGGGTAGCCTCTATAGGTTCAGGTTTTTCTTCAACGTCAGTAACGAGTTCAATAACCTCTACAATATCAGATTCAGCCTCGTCAACTATTCCGTCAACTTCAAGCTCTATTAAATCTTTACCTTCAGTTAATTGATCAAGTTGTTTTATAAGTTCTTGCTTAGCATCAACATGTTGTTTAGCGCGAACCTGATCTAACATTACCACTAACTGGTCATGTGCTTGCTGAACAAGATCAAATAATTTATTTGAAATTTCGGTGCGGCCTTCATCAATCGCAATGACCATTGTTTCAAGGCTATGACTTAGATCGCCCATCGGTTCAATGCCGGCCATCCGTGCGCCACCCTTAAGGGTATGAATTTCACGCTGCAACTGAACTACAAGTTCTTTATTATCTTGTTGGTTAATCCAGTTTTGCAATGTCACTTCACTGGCATCAAGAATTTCTACTGCTTCTTCAATAAATATTTCTAACAACTCATCATCGAAATCATCATCGAAATGTTGAGTCTCTATTGGCGTAATAGGTGCTTCAATGATTCCACCAGGTGCTGGTGCCATTGTTGGAGAAACAGATAACTCTGATGCCTCTACTTCCTGCTGATAAAGAACATCGATTTTTTTAAGTAATGCGTCTTTATAATCATCATTGGCATTTTCATCTGCGAGCTGTGTCACACGTTCTTTGATATCAGCGGAGAACTCTTGAATCAATTCAACTATTTCTTCTTCAACAGCTGCGTTATTCACTTTTAATAATTTTACATATTTTTCTAATAAATTACTGACTTCAGCAATATCAGTAATCCCTGCCATATGTGAACTACCATGCAAAGTATGAATGGCACGAATCAGATCATCATTGATACGACAATTTTCTTGTTGTCCAATACATTGTTCTATGAACGAACGAATATCATCTATATGTCTATAGGATTCTTTAGTGAAAATTTCTAATAAAACAGGATCAATGCCCGTTGGTGTAACACTCACTTCCGATTCTGCTCTACTAACAAGCTTTGTCGCAGCAATACTCTCTTTACTTGCAATAACAGATGGTCCATCTTCCTTATCAGGCACTTCCATTTCACCCGATTCTAAACGCGATAAACCACCACCCTTACTTAACTGAAGGCTTTCTTCTTGCAATGCTTCAAAATCTATGTCATCTGAAGGCTGACCTTTAAACTGAGCGATTACATACGGTAATGCATCCAATGCTCTTTCAATGACGCTAATCACTTCTGGGCCGAGGGGAATAGTGTGATCAATAACTCTATTCAGAGTATTTTCAAATGCCCATGCAAACTCACCTATTTCTGTTGCACCAACCATTCGACCACTACCTTTTAAGGTATGGAATGAACGGCGTACAACAGAAAGTGATTCTTCATCTTCAGGGTTGGCTTTCCATTTAGGGAAATAGGTTGCCAATGTTTCCATTTCTTCTTCAGCTTCTTCAAAGAAGATATCAAGAATTTCATCATCAATATCATTGTCATCATCATCACGTACTGCCGCTGCGCTACTCAACACGGGCTTCTCGACAATATTACTTTCCTGAGATACCGTTTTAGCTATTGATTCTTGCGGTTCTTCTAATGTTATTTCTGTATCAGAAACATCAACTGGTTTTACTTCTATCTCATCAACATTATCTAATGTTGTAAGCTCTTCCGCTGGAGCTTCAAGCTCAATAACCTCAGTCGGTTTCTCATCAATCGTGGGCTCTTCAACTACATCATCGGGTGAAATCGGGTATCCCAATTTTGCAACACGAATGCGTGCAATATCTAGAATTTCATCTCGATCACTACGTTCTTCATCCAATGCTTCGAGATAATACTCAATACTGGTAATAACATCAGCAAGCGTTTCTAGTGTTGCTTGATCAGGGATATCTTTCTTATCAATTAAATCGTTAGTTATGTATTCATTACATGCTGATAAAAGCTCAGCAGCATGATCTAGTGATAACATCGACATACTACCGCGAACTTGCCTATTTAATTGTGGCACTTCCGATAACAGTTCATGTTCCCAAGGTGCAACCACAAATGAAACAATCGCATCTTTAACCCGAGCCATATCTGTCTTGGCTTCTTTAATAACTACCTTAAGTAGTTCGCGCTGTTCATTTCCTTGTAAGAAGCTAGATGCCGGCTGCACTGGTTCAACAAGAGACCCATCTTGCAATCGTTTAAGCCCTTGCAGAATGGCATCACCATGTTCATCCGCTGAACTCTTTTTACCACCTAATTCAGACAAACTGGATTCAACAAACAAGAAACCACTTGCCATTTCCATAAAGGTATCGTCAGTCGCGGGGACTCTGCCTTCAATAATAGCGTTAATAATCTCGGCTTGTTCAACGACAACATTTCGTTGCGTACCTAAACCAAGCATACCTAGCGTATCGGCTACTTTTTTCAAAGCATCCTTAACAGATTGCAATGTATTAACATCTTGTTCACTGGTACGAATGAAAATATCTATTTCATCTTTAATTCGTGAAATATCTTCTTTAACCGCAGAAGTCACCGTTTCCATAACTTCCAGGTTGACCGCGCTTAGTCCTTCCTGTGAATCTTCATTAATTCCACTACCCGATAGCAATTCGTTGAGCTTAAAGGCTGAAGATAATTCCTGCACCCTATCACCTTCACTACTTGCTGTTGCAACATAGTAAAGAAGGTTTTTTATCAGATCGACAGGCGGCTCATCAACAATAACCTGCTCACCGCCATCTATAATTCTTTTGATTTCACGGTCGACTTGCCCTAATAACAATTTAGATGAAACGCTTGGAGCTAAACCGTCATCAATGAGTGCTTCAATAACACCTTCAGCAACCCATAGTAATTGTGCAACCGACTTTTGTTTTGCTGCTTTCCTCAGTTGACTAACAACACCCAAAATCTGCTTTAAGGCTCGTTCAACATCACGATCACGGAACCAACTCACCAAACCCATTTGGTAATGGTGGCGTAACTTTTTAGCTAGTACTGAAACATCTTGTGTTTGATCCGCATCAGCAAGCTCTGGCACCTCAACCAACAAATCAGGAGAGAAAAAAGCACTTTCCGATAATAAGCTTTGACCACAAATAGCTCGCATATCGTTGAGCAATGGTAGCAATGCGAGTGGTACATCTTTTTGGCCTGACTGCAGGTGTTCAAGATAATCAGGTAACTGCAAAATAGCCCGCATTAGAATATCGTAGGCATCATCTTTCTTAGTAATCTTATTCTCTTGTATGGCAATAGAAAGATTTTCCATTTCTTCAGCAATCATCACTGCGCCGTACAACTCAACCATCTTCAGTGTGCCGTGCACCTGATGCAAATGATTAACACAGAACTGTAATTGTGTTTCATCTTCCGGGGTTTCGACAAAAGCTTCCAATGACTGTCTCGCTTGATCAAGCGTTTCGTCAATTTCTCCTTTAACCCAATTAAGGGTGCTGTAGTCGTAACTGTCAGCCATAATTAAACGTTCTCCGCCTGCTTATTTCACTGCCGCTAAACGACGAAAAGCAAGCGTGTCATTAAAATTAATTTTTTCTAATATGGGTGGTTTCCAACCCAATATTTCTCCAGCGCCGAGAATCAAAACACCACCTGGTTCCAAATGTTCAACCAAATTATTTAAAATCTCTACTCGCCTATCTCGGTCAAAATAAATAAGCATATTTTGACAAAAAATCATGTGCATTTTGCCAAATGGGATTTTATCCATTTCCAATACATTTAATCGCGAGAAACAAACTCGCTTACGTAATTCTTCATTTATTTGGTAGTGCGTATCATCAACACGTGTAAAATATTTTCGGCGTGTCGTATCATCAATTTCTCTTAGCTTTCGACTATGAAAAACACCTTTTCGTCCAGTCGAAAGTGACGCAGGGCTAATGTCAGAAGCGGTGATGCCATAATAATAATCGGCATAATCTGTGTCTCTAAAACCATCTAGCACCATTGCCAACGTATATGGCTCTTCTCCTGTTGAACAACCTACACTCCATACATTGAGCGTTTTTGGTGGCTCATCCTGTCCCATCCATTCAGGCAACAATAATTCACGAATTAATGTTACCGATGACATATGACGGAAAAAACGTGTTTCATGAACAGTCAACCTATCAACCAGTGTTGCCCACTCAATCGTTCCTTCACGTCCATCTAAAACAAATTTGTAATAATCCCGGTAATTACGAAACCCTACTTCGCGCATCCGAATACCCAAACTTGTCGTTAAAAATGAACGACGTTCATCCGGCAAAATCATACCAGTACGCTGTTCAAGCAGGAGCTTCCATTCAAGGTAATGATCATCTTCCATAGAAGGCATGGATTCAATTCCCGACCACGCTGCATTTGCCATGTTGTCTTTCCTATCCAGGACAGACTATTAGTCTGGCAACTTGAAGCCGGCAACCGACTTACGCAATTCATTGGCAAGTTCTGCGAGGTTACCAATGGATGTTGCTGTTTCATTAGTACCCGCCGATGTCTGCGTTGTAATTTCCTGAATCACGTTCATGGTTTCAGAAATATTACTTGCGGCACCCGCTTGCTGATGTGCCGTTTCAGAGATGTTATTAATCAAATCAGCGAGCTGTGTAGATACACCCTCAATTTCGGACAGTGCCTGCCCCGCATCTTCTGCCAGTTTTGCACCGGCAACCACGTTTGAGGTACTTTGTTCCATTGAGATAACCGCTTCTTTGGTATCTGTTTGAATCGTTTTCACCAAGGCTTCAATCTGCTTGGTCGCATTAGACGAACGTTCCGCAAGGCGCTGAACTTCATCCGCAACCACCGCGAAACCACGACCCTGCTCACCGGCCATCGCCGCCTGAATCGCTGCGTTCAAGGCTAGAATGTTGGTTTGGTCGGCAATATCATTAATCAATTCAACGATGTCACCAATTTCCTGTGAACTTTCACCGAGTCGTTTAATTCGTTTCGATGTTTCCTGAATTTGTTCACGAATCGTGTTCATACCCTTAATAGTATCTTGTACCGTTTCTGAACCACGCTGTGCCGTATTTACCGAGCGACGTGCAACCTCTGATGATTCGGCAGCATTCTTGGATACATCTTCAATGGAAACAGCCATTTCGTTAATTGCTGTACTTGCACCCGTAATCTGTTGTGCCTGATGATCAGAAGCTTCAGCAAGATGCATCGCCGTAGCCTGCGTTTCTTGAGATGCTGATGATACTTGCACGGATGCTTCGTTAATCGACGTTACCAAGGTACGTAATGCGTCCGTGGTAAAGTTGATAGAGTCGGCAATCGCACCGGTTACATCTTCTGATACCGTTGCTTGTACGGTCAAATCACCATCAGCCAAATCACCCATTTCATTCAACAAACGCATAATCGCGTCTTGGTTACGCTTGGTTGCACCTTCTGCCTCAGCCTGACGTTTTTTCGCATCACTGGTAATCATGTAACCAATCAAAATCAGTAACACAACAGTAATCAATCCAAATAAGGCACCAATCCATAATGCAACACGTCCACCGATATATGCATTGTAACCATTAATTAACTCAGCATAGTTGCCGAGTAAAATACCCGCTTTAAATGAAGCAGTGTCAGATGCATCCTGTACCAAGAATAATTCAGGTGATGCTTCAAGCACCTGTCCTACTAATTCATTAATGATTTTTAAGACATCGCCCACTTCGGCTAATTTGTCTTGTGCATCTTCATCATCAATTTTAGCGATTCTTAAAGAACGATCACCCTTCAACATACCACGGTAAACACGCCCAAATAATGCTGTGTCACGACCGAACCGATCGGCTGCGGTTGCTGCACCTTGACCACCTTGAATCACCTTGGTGACGTTATTGGCAATACGTTGCGTTAACATTAATTGACGACTGGCAATATAAATTTGTGATGGTGAAGCGCCGGTTTCAATTAAGATACCCACTACTTCATCTGATAAGGCTAACAAGCTTGGGATGTTGTCGGAGATAGCTTGTACTGATTGCCCTAAAGAAAGAATCGCATCTTTACGTGCGAGAATCGCATCTACATTTTCGCGATAATCTGCCCACGTATCACCTACAATTTTAAGCTGTGTTTTTACTTCAACAGGTGATGGCGCAAAACCAGTAGCGGGGTTACCCTTACTAATGTAACCATAACTCTTGTCTAACTGATCGCGAACAATTTTAAGCCGACCAAACGCATTCTCGTTACCTTGCGATGCCGCCACCGCAAAACGTGACATGGTTTGCGAAAGTACTTGTTGCTCACCCACATAACCTAAGTACTCAGTATCGTAAGCGGCTTTATTCGCGTTATAACCAAAGAAACTCAATGCCAGTATCAGTGTTAATACAACCACTGCACCAAGTATCTTAATCATATCTTGCGTATCGATGTTTTTAAAATCTAACGCACTCATCACGTTCTTCATGTCGTCATCTCCTAGACTTCCCAACTCACTGTGTTACTAATACCGTTTATATTATTATCACGGTTCACAGTTATTAATTTTTTATACTGCAACTTGTAAGAAAAGTGGACTTTTAGCTAGCGCATGCATACTAAAGATCCCCCACTCTTCACTATCTTGACTATAAACACCCGTCATATAGCTCTTTAAAAAGTTATCTACATCTGGCAACTTGTGCGAATAAGCTTCATCCTGAAAATGTTTCAACCCTAACACTTCATCAACCAATAAACCGGCAAAAATGCCATTGTGATTAACCACCAACACGCGGCTATTAATATTTAATTCTGTGGGCTCACGCATTAAGTAATCTTTCAAATCCATAATCGGTAACAAATTACCCCGTATATTTGCGATACCTCTTACCCAACTTTTAGTTCCGGGTACACGCGACAGAGAGGGATAAGTTAATAACTCAGTCACTTCATCAACGGGGGTTACCATTTGCCTTCCAGCAACACGGAAGCCGATGACTAATGATGTGCCCTTAATATCTTCCTGTTGGGGAAGTCCTTTAGAATATTCTAAGCTACGCTGCTCTATTGCACGAAGTAGTTCTAATGGATCATTTTTTTTAGCAGCTGCCGGCATTATCGTAAACTATCCCTTATCCGCCTAACAATGCTGTAATTTTTTCTAACAACACTTTCTCATCCACGGGCTTAGTCAAATAATCTTTGGCACCTTGTCGTAGTCCCCAAACACGATCTGTTTCTTGATCCTTAGTTGTGACGATAATAATAGGAATCTCTTTTGTTTCTTCTGTATTTGAGATTTTACGTGTCGCCTGAAAACCATTCATGCCTGGCATCACAATATCCATCAAGATAAGGTCTGGCATTTCTTCACTTGCTTTTACGACACCATCTTCTCCGCTTTCAGCAGAAAATGTTTCAAAGCCATGCTTTTCAAGCATTGTTTTGAGTACGTGGATTTCCGTTGGTGAATCATCCACTATTAATATACGTGCCATCTGCTTATTCTCCTGTTACTAGGTATTAACCAACATTTCCAACGCCGGCTTATTATTATTTAATGCTCAATCACATGCCGGGTAATCGCACCCAGCAATTCGTGCTTAGTGAACGGTTTAGTTAGGTACTGCTCAGAACCCACTATGCGTCCTCGTGCTTTGTCAAACAAACCATCTTTGCTAGAAAGCATAATGACCGGCGTTTTCTTATAATTTTCATTATTCTTGATGAGTGCACAGGTCTGATAACCATCCAAGCGAGGCATCATAATGTCGACAAAAATAATATCCGGGCGATGATCCGCTATCTTTGCCAGCGCTTCAAAACCATCAATAGCGGTGATCACCTCACAGCCTGCTTTCTTCAACAATGTTTCTGCGGTTCGACGAATAGTCTTGCTATCGTCGATAACCATCACATTGAGTCCGGCAAAATCACCGTTCGTTTTAATATCGCTGGCCACGAATTCCCCCTTGGCACTCATAATCATTCTCACAACTTTTTAAAGTCTACAGAGTATAGACTGTCCAATATAAATGTTTAACACATAATCTAGGAAGTATCCATAAGTTACTGCAAATAATATGGATTTTCCAAAAAAATATGCCTGTTTTCATAAAATTCAGGAATAATGTTTGATCTCCGGCTAAATCGCCAACAATCAGGCTTTTCACTACTCAAGCCTAATTAAAGACGTTGATTGACCATCCGTCCAGTAAAATTGCAATATGAGTTTTAACAGTGCCAAAATTAACCTAATGCGCTAGGATGCTGCGTCATCAACACACTGATCATGAGCTATTATTAAGTATGCCTATTCAACTCGGAATCGTGATGGATCCTATTGATACCATCAAAACAGTCAAAGACAGCAGTTTTGCCATGCTGCTTGAGGCGCAAAGCCGCGGTTACAGCCTCTATTACATGGAAATGGCAGATTTAGAACTAAAAACCGGTCAAACTATCGGCAAAATGCGCCCCCTCCGCGTCACAGACAACAGCAGTCACTGGTTTGACTTAGGTGAACCCGTTTCTCAGCCTTTATCTTCGCTTGATGTTGTCTTAATGCGTAAAGATCCACCGTTTGATGTTGAATACATATATGCCACCTATTTATT
>VAPL010531747.1_pt1 | contig 13763 bp, 9 predicted proteins | sample 3395061 | NCBI WGS metagenome assembly VAPL01 (sample SAMN08290444, study PRJNA428436) | hydrothermal vent metagenome | isolation source: Deep-sea hydrothermal vent chimney 2 | place: Pacific Ocean: Juan De Fuca Ridge | depth 2182 m m | reverse complement strand
TCGGCGACATGCGCGGCCGCCACTTCGACCTGCACCCCGAGGCCGGCATCGTGGTCGCCGAAATCGACGCCACCCACAGCACCAATCTGTTCGCCGACCTGTATCACATAGACCCGCACAGTGGCAAAAAGACCCAGCTCACTCACGCTGGACGCTATCTTTATGCAGCCTGGAGCCCGAATGGCCAACAGATCGTCGCGGTGCACAACAGCGGCGGACAGAGCGCCTTGCACCTGCTCGACGCTAACGGCAAGTTGCTGGACATCCTGTGGCAGGGCACAAATCACACAGTGCTCGGCCCGCTGGACTGGTCAGCGGACGGACAACAGCTCGCCCTGCCGGTATGGCGCCGGGACAGCCTGTGGAACCTCGAAGGCTTTTCACTGCGCACACGGCAGTGGCAGATGCTCACCCACACCGCAGGTATCGAGACCACGCCACGCTATTCGCGCGATGGCCAGTCACTGCTGTTCAGCGCCGACTACGATGGCGTCTACAACATCCGCCGACTGGATCTGCGCAGTGGCAAAATCGATACCCTGAGCAATCTCCTCGGCGGCGCCTTCGCCCCGGCAGAAGCACCCAACGGCAGCGGCCTGTATTTCACCGGCATCGGCGCGCGCGGCTTCGACCTCTATTTTCTGCCCACACCGCAAGCACGCCCGACCCTGCACACGGTGCCCGCTGGCAAACCACGTCCAGCAACCGCCGCCAGCACGACCAGTGGCGAAATCACCGACTACAGCCCGCTGCCACGCATCGCCCCCACCTGGTGGCTGCCCTGGCTCGCATTCAGCGACGACCGCAGCGAAGTCGGTTTCACCACCTCCGGCAACGACCCGCTGAATCGACATAACTACAATTTGTCATTTGCCCGTGACGTAAAAAATGACTGGTTCGTCGGCCGCATCGACTACCTCTACGACCGCTGGAACCCCACCCTCAAGTTCAGCGCCGAGCGGCAGATCATTAGCCTGCGTGACAGTAACGACAAGCCGGTGCACTTTCGTGACAGCGACAGCCTCACCCTTGAGGCCCTATGGCCCTTTTTCCGCTATGACCGGCGCTGGACCCTGCATGCGGGGCTGGTCTCCGAGACTGAATCGGACAAACGCATCCTGCCCGGCTTCGCCCCCCAGCCGACAATCCGCGACCAACTGCTGGGCCTCGCCGTCACCTATGACTCCAGCCGCCGCTATGCCCGCTCCATCAGTCCCAGCAATGGCCGCCAGCTACGACTGGTCGCCGAGGACAATGACCTTCTCGACAGCGATTCCAGCGGCCAGGTCTACACCTTGGACTGGCGTGAGTTCATCGACCTGCGGGGCGAACACGTCCTTGCCGCACGCCTGGTGGCCGGCTGGAGCAGCGACAAACCACGTCCCTTCCGCCTTGGCGGCAGCCTGTCGAATACCATCCCCAGCGACCCACGCGCCGCCGCCCTCGGTCCCACGGATGCTATCTTCAACCACCGCCGCTACGCCCTGCGCGGCTATTCCGAAGGCCTGCGTGATCTCACCGGCCGGCGCATGGGGCTGTTTGAGGTGGAATGGCGCTTCCCCATCCGCCTCATTGAACGCGGCCTGATGGCCCCCCCCATTGGCGTGCATCGCCTGCATGGCGCGCTGTTCTTCAATACCGGCGATGCCTGGAATGGCCGCTTCGCCATGGCCGACCTGAAATCCGGCATCGGCGCGGAATTCAACGCTTCCCTGGTGCTGGGCTACTGGCTGCCCGTGAACCTGCGCCTGGGCTATGCCCTGGCTCTCGACGACGACGGCACAGAGCAGATCTACCTGAATTTCGGCGGTTCATTTTAGGAAGCGCCCCAAAAATCTGGCACAATCGCGACATGTCCACCGACAAAGCCATTCCCCCGAAACGATACTGGCTGCTTGCCTGGCTACTGACATTGGCCATAATCCCGGCCCTCTCCATCTACGGCCGACGCCTGCAAACCCTGGCCCGCGAAAACCTCGACACGGGCCTCCTCGCCTGGCTCATCGCCACCCCGACCCTGCTGCTGGTGTTTGCCGTCCTGCTCCACCAGGTGCGGCACGGCAACTACCGCCAGCTCTGGCACCTGAGCTGGGCGCTGGCCCTGTTCGGCCTGCTGCCGCTGACTCTGCCGGCAGTGGAAGAACGCCTGCACTTCCTCGTCTTCGGCGCCTTCGGCCTGGCCGCAGGCCGCGCCTTTCCCATCTGGCTGGCAGTATTTCTGGGCACGGCCGCCGCCGGCCTCGACGAGCTGTTGCAGTGGGCGCTGCCGGACCGGGTGGGCGACTGGCGTGACGTGGGTTTCAATCTGCTGGCGGTGGGCGGCGGCCTGCTGCTGGCGCGGCTGGGCAGGCGCTGATGCGGCGCTGGCTGGCACCCTTCGTGGCCGGCGTCGTCATGGCCTGCCTCGGCACCCATGCCGGCGCAGAGGAACTGCGACTGCGGGTACTGGACGTCGGCGAGGGGCAGGCCGTGCTGCTCCAGCACGGCGAGCACGGCATCCTGGTCGATACCGGCCATGCCGGGCAGGCACCGCAGGTGCTTAGCACCATCGATGACAGCGGCATCCGCCAGCTGGATATGCTCATCCTCAGCCATTTGCATCCTGACCACGCCAGCGGCTATTTCCGTCTGCGCGAGGCCTGGCCGGACACCCCGGTGCTCGACGCCCAACATCCGCTGCCAGCCGACATCTCACCGGACATGGTGCGCTGGGTGAACGAGGCCCTGTCCGCCGATCCTCTGCGTCGGCGGCTCGCCGCGGGCGATACACTGCCCTGGGGGGACGTGCACATCGAGGTTCTGTGGCCCGCGGTCTTTACAAGCGACAACCTCAACCGCCATTCGCTGGTGCTCCACATCCGCCACGGCAAGCGCAGTGCACTGCTGATGGGCGATGCCGGGAAAGAGGTGGAACGCGCGCTGCTTCAGCAGGGGAAGGGACTCAACGCGGACGTGCTCGTGGTCGGCCATCATGGCGCCAGTGACGCCGGCGACCCGGCCTTTCTTGCCGCCGTGCAGCCACACTGGAGTATCATCTCCGTCAACCGCAACAACCTGCGCGGCTATCCGCATGCCGACACCCTGCAACGCCTGCGCGCCGCAGGCGGGCAGATACTACGCACCGACGAAGACGGCGACATCTGCCTGCATCTGCCACGTACGGAGGCCGTCACACCCTGCACAGAATAACCATAGAAAAATTGAAATTGCCCGGGAATTGTCTCGTCACACCGCTCTGCGGTGTAACGCAAGAAAGCCAGGATAATCTATCGAGATAGGGGTGGCGCTGAGCGCCACAGGATATGTAACACCGCAGAGCGGTGTCATAAGTTCAAGGAAAAACACGGAAATCATAACCTATTATTAGCATCACTCTCCGGCAACACAGGCGGAAGCGGACAATCAAGGCCCGCCGCAATCGCTCTTAATATTTCGATGCCGGCAATAGTGACCCGCCCATCCTTGCTCACACATGCCAGGCAGGCCTTTAAAAAACGCTCCTTGACAAGTGGTTTCATTTTCGCCAACTCATCCAGCGCAGTCGCCAAGGCGCTCGGGGTCATCTTTGAGCGTGGCTGGAACTTAAGTGCATAAGCTCCGATCGATTTTATTCCTGCATCAAAAGCCTTCCGGGCTTCACTCTCGTGACGGTGTTCGGCATGGGCCAGCATTGAGAGCAGCAATTCAGCGGGCACTTTCACTGCGCCAAGGTAAAAATACTTCTCCTTATCCCGCTTGCGTAAACCATAGGCAATGTCTAACTGGTGCAAAACCAATTGCTCAAGAATCCATTCGGAGAGAGCAATCCGCTTGTCGGCCTTGATAAAACCGGTAACTAGCGTGCGAAATGCCTTATATTGAGGCAGTGACAATACCCGTAATGAAGGCATCGCCATATCGACGAGGGGTAAACGAAGTGCTTTCGGCAACCCGGCGATGCTGTCCACCAAAGACAGCGCCTTTGCCAACACCACAGGGTTTCCGGCATCGACTTTTGTCGCCCATTGCGCTTCTCGTAGCACAGGATCCCTGTCGGCCAGCATGGCCAGAATAATGCCTTGCGCCCCTATCGGATTTTTGGCCTCCGCCCTTACCACTTCAGGCAGTTGATCGATGAGGGTATGGGCATGTTCAATGTGGGCTTCCCCCGGGCGGCCCATTAACTCAATCGCCAACATGGCTTCAACAACACCGGCCGTTGTGTCCAGTTTCTGCTGTTGTGTTTTTCCGGCCGGCGCCGTTTCCGGGACGGGCTTGGGTGGCTCAGGAGCCGGCTTGATAAACCGCCCATCCCAACCCGGATCAATTTTTCTTATGCGTTTTTTAAGGGGGGGATGCGTTGAAAGCAAGGCCGTGAAAAAGGAACTTGCGCCTTCCGCAAAATAAGCATGGCTGTATTCTGCCGCTGCGGGAGATCCAAGCAGTCCACCAGAACTGAGCCCGCCTATTTTCTTCAGCGCCCCGGCAATGCCATCCCGGTTACGGGTATATCTTACCGCAGAAGCATCGGCCAAATATTCCCGCTGCCGACTAACCATGGCCTTGATCAATTGCCCGATGGTCGTCCCCACGAAACCAACCGCCATCAATCCAAAGGCAAGGACAAGTATGGCCAGAATGGCGCCCCCTGTGTCCCGTCCCCGCTGCCTGACATGCCGCATGCCACGCAACAGGTAATAACCAATCATGCCGATCAGGAGAACGCCGTGAAGAACACCGATCAAACGAAGATTCAGACGCATGTCTCCATTGAATATATGACTGAATTCATGGGCGACCACCCCCTGGAGTTCATCACGGGTAAGGTGGCGCATGGCCCCATGGGTGATACCGATGACCGCGTCATTGGATGAATGACCAGCGGCAAAGGCATTAATACCGCTGCCTTGCAGCAAATAGACGGGAGGAACCGCTACGCCCGAGGCAATCGCCATTTCCTCAACAACATTCAGCACCTTGCGCCTGTCGGGATCAGCACTATCTTGCGGAATAATTTCTCCCCCCAGGGATTCGGCGACCGCCCGGCCGCCTGCCGACAATTGAATAAATTTAAACAGTGTACCGCCAGCAATCACCGCAGCCACAACCAGCCCCGTTGTCCAGAACATCCGCCAGTCAAAATAATATTCTACGTCCGCCCATGAACTGAAGAACTGCCCCGTTGCGTTGAACACGATAACGCTCATCAGCAAAAGATTCGTGATGGCGACAATACCGAAAATAGCGCAGACAAACAGGACGACCAACACAAGGGTCGATCGGCGGGCCTTGCTCTGAGCCTGAAAGAAATTCACAGGTCGTTACATCAAAAAGAGACTTTGGGCGCCTCTTGAATGGCGGCGCTATCTTCGAATTCCAGATTGACCGCATCGGCCCTGTGTCCGAACATGCCTGCAAACATGTGCTGAGGAAAAGACTGCTTGTAGGTATTGTATTCCATGACGGCATCATTGAAGGCTTGACGGGAGAAGGCGACCTTGTTTTCAGTGCTGGTCAACTCCTCGGTCAGTTGCATCATATTCTGGTTGGCTTTAAGGTCCGGATAATCCTCCATGACGACATTGAAGCGACCCAACGCACCCGCCAAACCACCTTCAGCCACACCCAGGGTCTGCATTGCCTCTGCCTGACCAGGGTTTGCGTGGGCCTGTTTGAGTCCATTTGATGCCGCATTCCGGGCACTGATGACGGCATCCAACGTTTCACGCTCGTGCTGCATATATCCCTTGGCGGTTTCCACCAGATTCGGGATCAGATCATAACGACGCTTGAGCTGCACCTCTATCTGGGCAAATGCATTTTCAAAGCGGTTTTTGAGACTGACCAGTTGGTTGAATATTGCAATGATGTAGAGCACGGCGGCAATAACAATAACCAACGTAACAATCGTGGAGATCTCCATAAAATTTTCCCGTTTTCAATGTAACCAAAAATTATTTATACCAAAAAAATAAACGTTCTTAACCTTCGGATTTGCGGCCATTCCCGCTCAGCGCCCCGCCCGCACCAGCCCACCCAGGCCGGCGTCTTCCAGCGCGGCGTTGAGGTAGTTACGCACCGCGTGGGCATATTCGAAGGTCAGCGCCTCCTTCAGCAGCTTGCGTGCACGGCGCTGGGTAAAGCTGCGGATCACCCACTTGATGCGCGGCAGGTTGGCGGCACTCATGCTGAGACTGTCGACACCCATGCCTAACAATAAAATGACGGCCGCCGGGTCGCCGGCCAGCTCACCGCACACGCTCACCGGGGTCTTTTCTTCGTGGGCGCCATCGACGATCTGCTGCAGGGAGCGAATCACCGCCGGATGCAGGCCGTCATAGAGCTCGGCCACCCGCGCATTGTTGCGGTCCACGGCCAGCAGATACTGGATAAGATCGTTGGTGCCCACGGAAAGGAAATTCACCCGCCGTGCCAGTTCGCGCACCTGATACACCGCCGAGGGGACCTCGATCATCACCCCCACACGCGGCATGCTGATGTTCACCCCGGCGTCGATCAGCTCATGATGCGCACGGCGCAGCAGGCGCATGGCGTCGTCCACCTCGGCCACACTGCTGATCATGGGGAACAGCAGGTCCATATTGTTGAAGCCGGCGCTGGCACGCAGCATGGCGCGCAGCTGGACGAGAAAGATCTCCGGGTGATCCAGGCTGATACGGATGCCGCGCCAGCCGAGGAAGGGGTTGTCTTCCTCGATGGGAAAATAGGGCAGGGCCTTGTCGCCGCCCACATCCAGGGTACGCATCACCACCGGCGCGGGCGAGAAGGCCTCCAGCACCTGACGATAGATCTGACACTGCTCTTCCTCGCCGGGAAAGCGGTCACGGATCATGAAGGGAAATTCGGTGCGGTACAGGCCGATGCCTTCGGCGCCGCTGCGCCGTGAGGGGCTGACGTCGGCCAGCAGACCGGAGTTGACGTACAGTGGGATGCCCACCTTGTCCGGCGTGATGGCGGGCAGGTCGCGCAGATCGCTCAGTTCCTTCGACAGCTCCTGCTCCTCACGCAGCAGGTGGCGGAATTCGTCCCGCACCCGGCGTGGCGGGTCGATATAGACACGCCCCGTATAACCATCGGCAATGATCTTACGGCCATCCACACGACCCACCGGCAGGTCGCTGGCACCCATCACCGCCGCCACCCCCATGGCACGCGCCAGGATCGCCACGTGGGAAGTGCTGGAGCCGCGCACCGAGACCACGCCGGCAAGACGTTTGATAGGCACCTCGGCCAGCATTGAGGCGGTGATTTCCTCGCCGACGAGGATGGTACGGGTCGGGAACTTGCGCGGTTCAACCGGCCCCTCGGAGACCAGCTTGGTGAGAATGCGCCGCCCCAGATCACGCACATCCTCGGCGCGCTCACGCAGGTAGGCGTCCTCCATGGCGTCGAAGGCACGCAGGTGTTCGTTGATGGTGTCGCGCAACGCACCCTGCGCCCAGTTGCCTTTACGAACACGAGCGATGGTGTCGCCCACCAGACCGTCGCCGTCGAGCATCATCAGATAGGCATCGAACAGGGCGCGATCCTCGGCCGGCAGCACCGATTCCATGCGTTCCAGCATGGCCTGAATCTCGGCGCTCACGGCGTCCACGGCCCGCCTGAATTTTTTTACCTCGGCGCGGCTATCCTGCACCTCACGATCCGGCACCGTGTCGAGGTCCGCATCGTGATAACACACGACGACAGTACCCATGGCAACCCCTGCTGCACCCGGCTGCCCCTGCAGGGGTTCGGCGCTGCGTGAGCGGCGCCCCTTGCGCGAGTTCAAACCACTGATGCCGCCACTGGCCTCGGCATGGGCAATAGCCCCGGCCAACTGCGCGGCAATGGTGACCAGAAAGGCGACGCTGTCCTCGCCAAAGGAGGCATCGGCGAGGCGCTGCACCACCAGCACCCCCAGCAGCTGACGGTGGTGAATGATGGGCACGCCGAGGAAGGAGTGGAAGCGTTCCTCTCCGGTCTCGGGAAAGTATTCGAAGCGTGGATGGGAAGGGGCATCCGCCAGATTGAGCGGCTCTTCACGCTCGCCGACCAAGCCGATCAGACCCTGCGCGGCATGCAGACGTACCGTACCAATGGATTCGGGATTCAGTCCATCGCTGGCCATGAGGACGTTTTCACCCAGCTGCTTGTCCTTGAGATAGACCGAGCAGACCTCCACCCCCATCGCAAGCTTTACGCGGGCGACGATAATCTCCAGCGCCTGATCCAGGTTCTCGGCACTGGTGACTTCCTGAACGATGCGCCGCAGCGTATCCAGCATCCACTAAGTCTCTGTTGATCCCCGAAGGGAAATGGCTAGCCATATGTAGGGTGGGCATTGCCCACCAGGAATGAATCGGCAGAGGCACTCGGTGGGCAGTGCCCACCCTACATGACTGGTGACCGAAACGCAGAGGCAGAAAAAGGTCGCGCCCGGCAATTCATCAAGATCGAATGGAACGGGGAGGCCGTTGCGGCGCTCCCGGCAACAGGGGCGCCAGTTCCTCCAGCGCCAGACGATAGACATCACGCTTGAAGGCGACCACCTCTTGCAGGGGTTGCCAGTAGTCCACCCAGCGCCAACCATCAAATTCCGGTATGTCGCCCAGATCCAGACGCACATCCTGGTCTGGGGCCTGCAAGCGCAGTAAATACCAAATCTGCTTTTGACCGATGCACATGGGCTTGCAGTCACGGCGCAAAAAACGCTTCGGCAACCGGTAACGCAACCAGCCGCGGGTACTGCCGACCACTTCCACCTGATGCGCCTGCAGACCGACCTCTTCGCGCAGTTCGCGGTAGAGTGCCTGCAACGGATCTTCGTCGGCCTTGATACCGCCCTGCGGAAACTGCCACCCCTGTTGACCAATACGGCGCGCCCACAGCACACGCCCATCCGTATTACTCAGGATGATGCCCACATTCGGTCTGTATCCGTCGGCGTCAATCATCGGTCAAATCAACAACTTATTCCTACGATTGGCGATTGTTCCACATCTGTCGTGACCCGCGCAAGCATGCTAGTACACCGCCAAGTTTGTATCAACGGAGTACTTGTTCCTGGTCTGGCACGCTTTCGTTATCATAGCCATACTTTTTTCATGCTGAGAGAACACCGTGAGCCTGGCAATTTTCGACCTCGACAACACCCTGCTGGCCGGGGACAGCGACTATCTGTGGGGCCGCTTTCTGGTCGAGCAAAATCTCGTCGATGGCGAATCCTACGAGCGTGAAAACCTGCGTTTCCTACACGAATACGAGGCCGGCACGCTGGATATCCTCGAATTCCTCGAGTTCAGTCTCAAACCCCTGTCGGAGATGGAGCCCCAACGACTGGCCGAGCTGCACCGCCAATTCATGGCGGAAAAGATCCAACCCATCATCCTGCCCAAGGCCCTGGCGCTGCTCGACAAACACCGCGAGGCCGGCGACACCCTGCTCATCATCACCGCCACCAACCGCTTCGTCACCCGCCCCATCGCCGACACCCTGGGCATCGAACACCTCATCGCCACCGAGCCGGAACAGATCGGCGGTCGCTATACCGGCCGCGTCGCCGGCACCCCCAGCTTCCGCGAAGGCAAGGTGACACACCTGGAGGAGTGGCTGCGGAAACACGGCGAAAACCTGGCCGGCAGCGGGTTCTACAGCGACTCACACAATGACCTGCCACTGCTGGAAATGGTTAAATACCCGGTGGCCGTTGACCCGGACGACACCCTGCACGACCACGCCCAGGCCCGCGGCTGGCCCATCATCAGCCTGAGAGACAGCGCAAGCTGATGCCGCGACACGGCAACGCCTTAGCACTCCGTCCAGATAATATTGGTGGAGTACTGGCATTGGGCCTGTTGCTGTCCCTGTTACCCACGGCAATCATTGCCGCGCCGGCGGAAAAGGCCGCCAGTGAGCGGCCCCGCATCGGCCTGGCGCTCAGCGGCGGTGGCGCCCGCGGCCTGGCCCATGTCGGCGTGCTCAAGGTGCTGGAGGAGAACCACATTCCGGTCGACATGATCGCCGGCACCAGTGCCGGGGCGATCATCGCCAGCCTCTATGCCATGGGTCTGTCCGCAGCCGAGATCGAAACGACCATCCTCGGCATCGACTGGAATGACGGCTTCAGCGACGACGCCGAACGCAAGTACCGTTCCTTCCGCCGCAAGCAGGACGACCTGGATATCCTCACCACCCTGCAGGCCGGCATAGACAGCAACGGCGTGCTTCTCCCCAAGGGCCTGCTGCAGGGCCAGAGGCTGGAACTGCTGCTGAAAAGAATCACCAGCGGCGCCGAACGAGTGCATGATTTCGACCGACTGCCGATCCCTTTCCGCGCCATTGCCACCAATATCGAGACCGGCGAACGCGTCACCCTTGCCGGTGGCGACATGGCACGCACCCTGCACGCCAGCATGGCCATTCCCGGGGTGTATGCGCCGGTCGAGATCGATGGCCAGCTGCTGGTCGACGGCGGCCTGTCCAGCAATCTCCCCGTCAAGGCGGTACGCGACATGGGCGCCGACCTCATCATCGCCATCGATATCAGCACTCCCCTGCTGTCGGCCGACGAACTCACCTCGGTGCTGGCAGTGGCCGAGCAGGTGTCATCGCTGCTAACCCGCGACACCGTCGCCGGGGAGCTCCAATACCTGTCCAGCGACGACACCCTCATCACCCCCGACCTGAAAGGCTATTCCTCGGCCGATTTCGACCGCACCACCGAGATCATCGCCATCGGTGAACAGGCCACCCGCAGCCATCTCGACAGACTGAGCCGCTATCGCATCGACGCCGAACACTACCACGACTACCGCCGCGGGCTGGGCCGCCTGCCGCCCCTCACCCCGATCATCGACGCGCTCATCATCGGCACCAATTCCCATCTCTCGCAGGCGCGCCTGGCCAACTACATCCGCCTGCGGCCGGGCGACCGTTTCGACCGCGCCCAACAGGAAGAAGACATCAGCATGCTGTACGGGCTCGGCTATTTCTCCCACATCAGCTACCAGTTGGACGAGGACGATGGCCAGACCAGCCTGCTGATCGACGTGCGCAAGAAGGACTGGGGGCCGAATTATCTGCGTGCGGGGGTCGCCATGACCGGCGACTTCAGCGGCTCCAACAAGATCAACCTGGCCGTCGGCCTGCTGGCCACGGAGGTCAATGCCTTGGGTGCCGAATGGGAGACCGAGCTGAGTTTCGGCGAACGCTCGGGGGTTCACAGTGAATTCTTCCAGCCCGTCAGCGCCGGCTCGGACTACTTCGTTGCCGCCAGCCTCAGCGCCCGCCAGCGCAGCGTCAAGCTCTACCGCGACGGCTCCAACCTGCTCACCGCCCGCCTGAGGGAACGGGAAGTGGCGCTGGATGCCGGTCGCCAGTTCGGCAACCGCGCCGAGCTGCGCCTGGGCATCCTGCGCTCATCGAGCAAGGCCGACGTCACCACCGGCCCACCGCTGCCCGATGTCCGCAGCGAGGACGGTGCCTACCGCCTGCGCTTCACCTACGACACCCTCGACAACCCCAACTTTCCACACCGTGGCAGCTACGGCCAGCTGTCCCTTTCCTCGTCGAGGAGCAAACTGGGCGCCGACGCCAACGTCGACCTCGGCAGCCTCTCGCTCTACCAGGCCGGCCGCTGGGGCAACAATACCCTGTTAGGCAACATCAGTTATTCGGACACCATCAACAATCGCTCCAGCCTCCCCAACCTGTTCCAGCTGGGCGGCTTCCTGAGCCTCTCCGGCTATGCGCAGGACGAGCTCGGCGGCGCCTACACGGCACTGGCGACGCTGGCCTATTACCGCACCATGAACCACTACTTCATCAAATCGGCGGAAATACCGTTGTATGTCGGCTTCTCCATGGAGGTCGGCAACGCCTGGCAGACGCGTGCCGAGATCGGCTTCGACTCGCTGATCCACGCCGGCAGCGTCTTCATCGGCGCCAACACTTATATCGGCCCCGTCTACATCGCCTACGGCTTCAACAGCGACGGGCGACAATCCTCTTACCTGTTTCTTGGCCGTGTCTTCTAAAGGCCATCAATCATGACACCTCGCGTCACGCTCGGCCTGCTCCTGCTGCTGGCCCCGGCCAGCCTGCTGCTATCCCTGCTCAGCGGCAGCATCGACATCAGCCCCTGGGCGCTGCTGACCCACAGCGCCGAACCGCTGGCACAGACCGTGGTCTTCGAGCTGCGCCTGCCGCGTGCCCTCGCCGCCTTCGCCGTCGGCGGCATGCTGGCCCTGGCCGGGGCGCTGATGCAGGTGCTGCTGCGCAACCCGCTCGCCGACCCCTACGTGTTGGGCATCTCCGGCGGCGCCGCGGTGGCCGCCCTGCTGTCGCTGATGGCCGGTCTCGGCGGCCTGCTGCTGGCCGGCAACGCCTTCCTCGGCGCGCTGGCCTCCATGCTGCTGGTGTTCGGCCTCGCCCACGGCCGCGGCACCTGGACCGCCACCCGGCTGATACTGACGGGCGTGATCGTGGCCGCCGGCTGGGGAGCCCTGATCGGCCTGATCCTCGCCCTCGCCCCCGAACGCGGCCTGCACGGCATGCTGTTTTGGTTGATGGGCGACCTCAGCCACACCCCACCGCCGCTGTGGGGGCTACTGGCCTGCGGCCTCGGCCTGCTGCTGTGCCTGCCGCTGGCGCGCGACCTCAATGTGCTGGCACGCGGCGAACTGGCCGCCAGCGCCCTCGGTGTGGCGGTACCGCGCCTGCGTCTGCTGCTCTATTTCATCGCCTCCCTGCTCACCGCCGGTGCGGTGACCATCGCCGGCAGTATTGGCTTTGTGGGCCTGGTGATCCCTCACCTGCTGCGCCTCCTTGGTCTGCGCGACCACCGCCACTTGTTGCCCGGCTGCGTACTCGCCGGCGGCAGCCTGCTGATACTGGCCGACACCTTGGCGCGCACCATCGTCACCCCACAGCAACTGCCGGTAGGCGTCATCACCGCCCTGCTCGGCGTACCGTTGTTCCTGTACCTGCTCAACCGCCGGGGGACCAGTCTGTGAACCCGCTGATCACACACCACGGTAGGAGCGGGCCATGCCCGCGATGGACTCCTTATCAAGGCTTCATCAGCGTACTTGTAGGAGCGTCTTTAGGCGCGACAGCTGGATATAAAAAACTGTCGTGCCTAAAGACGCTCCTACAATGTTATGCATCACAGCTTTTGTGCCACAAACCATCGCGGGCATGGCCCGCTCCTACGAAGCTGGTTATCAATAAATGGCAGGGGAGGCAGGCATGAGCACACCCCTCCTTTCAACCCGCGGCCTGAGCGTAGAAATCGCCAACAAACAGGTCTGCAACCATCTCGACCTCGACGTCATGCCGGGCCAACGCTGGGCGCTACTAGGCATCAACGGCGTGGGCAAGACCACCCTGCTCCACACCCTCGCCGGGCTGCGGGAACCTGCTGCGGGAGAATTACTGCTCAATGGTCAGCCGATAAAGGCACAACCACGCCGGCAGGTCGCCCGGCAACTGGGTCTACTGCTGCAGGAAGAGGGCGATGCCTTTCCGGGCACGGTGTTGGAAACGGCTCTGAGTGGTCGCCATCCACATCTGGGACGCTGGCAATGGGAATCGGCCGCAGACATCACACTGGCCGAGCAAGCGCTGAAACAGGTAGGACTAGCCAGACTTGAGAAACGGCAGATCGGCACCCTGTCCGGTGGCGAACGCCGCCGCCTGTCGCTGGCCACCCTGCTGTGTCAGGAGCCACGGCTGTTCCTGCTCGACGAGCCCATCAACCACCTCGACCCACACCAGCAGAT
>VAPL011062180.1_pt1 | contig 13766 bp, 17 predicted proteins | sample 3395061 | NCBI WGS metagenome assembly VAPL01 (sample SAMN08290444, study PRJNA428436) | hydrothermal vent metagenome | isolation source: Deep-sea hydrothermal vent chimney 2 | place: Pacific Ocean: Juan De Fuca Ridge | depth 2182 m m | reverse complement strand
CTTCGACCCGCTCGCAGTTGAAAAGGTTGTAAAAGAAATGGCAAAAAATGACGCTTTAGGAGGTGCGCCCAGTTCAGCAGCGGCAAAAATGGCAACAATGGACGACAGAGAAAGGGCGGCGCATTATTCTACAATTTTTAGGTCTATTGACTGGTTAAATGACCCGCTAATGCGCGAAATAATAACCAACCCTAGCACATTCAGTGTAAGAGATTGCAAGCTAAAAGATGCAAGCGTTTTTTTGATTTTGCCTGAAAAGCAAATATACGCAATGAGCCGCTTTTTAACGCTGTTTTATACGGTTGCCTTTGATGTACTGGACGAACACGAAACAAAGCAACCAGAGGGCAGCAAACGCCGCGTATTGTTCCTTTTTGATGAGTTTGAAGCCTTGGGAAATTTTGAACCAGCACGACAAGCAGCACTTAGAAAGCGGAGCAGTTATATAAAATGCTGGTATGTGGTGCAAAACTTCGACCAATTCAAAACCAATTACAGCAATTTACAAGACTTTTTCGGCAATGCTGATAAACAAATATTTGGCGTAGATGCCAGTGACGGCGATTTAATGGAGATAATTAAAAAAGCTTTAGGCACTTACACAGATAAAGAATTAGGGAATAACTTTGAAACAAAAATTATAGAAAAGCCTGTAATATCGGAAAATGATCTAAGAAAAATCTTTGACGGTGCGCGAGATTCACAAATATTCTTGCCAGTAAGCGGTTTTCCTATGCTTCTAAGGCGCGTACCATTTTTTAATAATTTTGGTCGTAAATTTAAAAAGCGTTAGGCTTCAAGTGTAGCGGTATTATTGCCGCTTTGATAATCAAGGCGGGCTTGCATTAGCCCGTCTTTTTCTTCATGGGTTAAGTTTTGGATTGCCGCCATTACATCACTTGTTTTTATTTTTCCGTGTTGATGGAATAAATCACCTGAAGGCGGGAGTTTTTCATTTATAATATTTTCTAAATCTTCAAAACTTGTTGTTTCTGCATTGCAAAAAGCTGCAAGCACTACTTGATTTATTTTTTCCTGCTTATATTCGTTTTTTGTGTTGTCAAAAACTGATTTTATAAACCCGCTTTCTTTAAATTCTTTTCGTACTTCTGCCAAATGTTCACGAACTGGTTTAACCACAGCAGCGAACAGGCGCGAGAGTATGCCACTTTTTCGGGCTGGTGATTGTGTGAAGGTTTCCGCGTGTTCCATTGTTTCGGCTTTCTTTTTTCTTTCTATCCCTTATCAGTAGCAGCAAACCGCCCTTATTTGCAAGCATAAGCGTTATTTTTTGACATAAAAAAGCCCGCCTTTGTGTTTTATTAAGGATTTAATGCCAGTTTAAAAAATCGGGATATATTGCAAGTTTTATTTTCCCCTTGCCCCAGGTTATCGCTTTGCTTTCACTTGGGGCAATTCCTCGCGAAACAAAATAAAGCTTGCAATATACCCTTAAAGATTTTTTCTTGAATAGGCATAAACCAAAACACAAAAGGAATTTTTAAAATGTCAGATAAAAAAGAACCAGCCGCAAAATTACGAGATCGGGGCTTAACTGTCACAGTATGGGAGAACGAAGCCAAGGAGGAGGGCAAGCCCAATTATTACAGCGCGAACCTTACAAAATCATACAAAGACAGTGCGGAAAATTGGCAGGAAACCACCAGTTTAAACGCTGATGATATTCTAAGAGCCGCTAATCTTTTACAGCAAGCCTATAACAAAATTTTAGAGCTTAGGGCTTAAATAAAAAAGCCCCTACCAGTTAAGGCGGGGGCTTACTCATTACCTTGAGTCGTGGACGTTCTCGCATGGTGGGCTTGAACGCTTTTAGAGTATAGCAAAGAATAAAAACCGAGTACAATAATTTTCATATATTACCTTAGATTGTGGCTAGTTGGGCGGGGGTTTGGGGGCAGAGCCACCAATAAAATAAAATGCCCGTTAGGGCTTCATTTCCCCCCGTCAGGGGGTGAATTTAAAAAATTGTGTCGGGGTTATAATCAGGGGAGGGCTTGCCCTGCTCATGTTCGAGTTTTTCCGCTTCGGCTATACCTTCGGGAGTGCGGGCGTATTCTTGCGCTTGTGCTTCGGCTTTGTCTAATTCTTGCGCCAGATCATCAAGGGCGGTTTTGTCTTTTTTCGTGGTCATGGTTTACCCCTCATCAAGCCCCAGCAAAAGGCGGGCTTTTTTCGTTTTGGTGTGTTTGTTTAGGATAGGGCGCAGCGTTTCAATAAGTTCGGGGTCGGTTTCACTTTCAGCGAGAACAGCAGCCCCAAGAGCGCGGCATTTTTCGGCGTGGGCAGCATCAAGCCGTTTTTGTTCGGCTTTCTTGGCGGCTTTAATTTCTGCCCTTAGTTTGTCTTGCCTTGCTTCCAGTTTTGCAAGTAACTTGCTTGTTGTGGTCATGGCGGCGGTTTGCCTGTGGTGGCTGATAGATAGGCGTATTATCCCATAGATTGAGCAGGGCGGCAAGCATGGGAACGCCAGCGGATAGGGCGGGAATTGACGAAAGAGCGGCGGGGCGTTATAGTATGGGTGTGTGAGGGGTAGCCAGATGGGGGAATGTATATACAAAACTGCTACGCGTTTTATATATTCATTCCCCACTGGACAAGGGGAAGCCGCTGCGCTCTTTCCCCGTTGTATCCCCTTTCCGCTTTGGCGCAATGCGCCAACATTTGCAAACAAGTAGCAAATTAAGGAGCTTTCACCCATGCGGGCGAATACGACAAAAGACAAGCCGAAACTTGACAAGGTGCTGCCACCTTGCCGAGTTTCTACGCCGGAGCTTTTAGCCTTCAAGCAGAAGGCAAAAACAGCGGGCTTGTCATTGTCTGCACTACAACGGCAAGCATTGCATAATTGCGCTGTGATTGTCCGTGAACCCGTGGCCGATGTTCGGCTAATCACCGAGCTTTCAGCAATCGGCAATAATCTAAACCAGCTTGCAAGAAACGAGCATATTCACGATAAAGCCGACACCGTGAAAATGCGTGAGATATTGGCCGCTATTGATATCATTGTTATGAGCCTGATTAATGATTCCGAAAGTTAATAATCGCGGCCATAGTTTCAAAGGCGTTACGGCTTACCTTATGCACGATAAGAAAGCCGACACGGGCGAGCGCGTGGAATGGACGCACACGGGCAACATGCACACGAACGACATAGAAAAAGCCGCGCTTGTTATGGCGTGGACGGATAAAAACGCGGAAATGTTAAAGGCGGCGGCGGGTGTTTCTCTGTCAGGAGCAAAACCTAGCGCGGGCGGTGTTTATCATTACTCGCTGTCATGGTCGCCAGATGAACAGCCAGATAAAGAGCATATGCAAGCGCAAGCCCTTGAAACCTTGCAGCGGTTGGGACTTGCCGAGCATCAATATTATATCGTTGCCCATAGTGATACAGACCACACACATTTGCATGTAGTGGCAAACCTAACCAACCACGAAACAGGCCAGCGCGTAACCCCTTCATTTGATAAAAAAGAGCTTCAAGCGTGGGCTTTAGAGTATGAGCGCGAGCATGGTTTATATTGTCATTTGCGCGTAGAAAACGCCCTGAAGCGTGAACAAGGAGAGCATGTAAAATATAGAGACACAAAGCAGGATTATAGCGAACAAGTAACCCGCGCATATTATGCAGCAGACAGCGGCAAGGCGTTTGCTAATTCGCTGGAAATGGAAGGTTTGCACCTTGCACAAGGGCGGCGTGGCGGTTTTGTGATTGTCGATGAAACAGGCGATATACAAAAGCTAGGGCGACAGCTTGAAATTGAGCAACGCGGAAAAGAAAAAACGGCTGTTATTAAGGCTTTGCTTGGTGATATTCAAGCAAAAGGCTTACAAGACGCGGAAGAACTCGCGGCGCAGATCAAAGAAACTCAAAGAGAAAGCCAAGGAATTGACCAAAAAGAAAAAACCACAAGCGAAGCATTCAACAAGCAAGCGGGCGAAGTTGGAGGACATACAGCCACCGACAGCACCGCCAGAGGAAACGGAGGACTTACCGCCGCCGCGCAAAAAGAAACCGCGCAAAGCTTCAACCAAGAAGCCGAGGAAAGCCACCAGCAAGCCCCAGAAGAAGCCAGAAACGCCCCTAATCCTTACAGTGGACAAACCACGCAAGAAATCGCCGCCGCGTTCGTGGAACTGGCGGGAGAACCAATGCAAGATTTGCGCGGCTGGCTGGACGCGACAGAGCAAGGACAATCAAATAATAGTTTGTCTACTGGACAGGCAGGAAGTAGCCCCACTGATAACGAATTGCGACAGGTTCGAGGACAGGACGAAGCCGAAGGAATAAACAGCCCTACCCCCTCACCAGAAGCCCCAGAGCAGCCAGAACATTTTGACCGTGATAAATTTAACATCGATTTGCATAAACGCATGGAAGCGGCGGCAATCGCTTACGGTGAAGAATTGCGCCTAAAAGAAGAAATCACGCCAAAACTTGAAAAATTACATATTCCGCGTTATGCCCGATTGAAGCAGATCAAGGGAGAAAACGCGGAGCTATGGAAAGAGCAAAGCACAGAAAAAGCGGAACTTGTCGCCCGTCTGAAAAAAGAGCAGACCGAGAAAGAAAGAACCGAGCGGGCAAAATGGAAAAAAGTAATCAATCAGGAGCAGGACAAGCAAGACGATGTTTTGCAGAAGATCAAGCAAAAGGGTTTTGTGGGTTTTTTGGTGCGCTTGCGTCATGGTGAAGATATGCGCCAGCAATATAAAGCCCATGAAATGAATATAAAAAATGCACAAATGCGCCTTGCTGAAAACTTGGAGAATTTGACACGATACGAAAAAGCGCGGCTTGCTACGCTTACCCAAAATCATAAAGAACAGCGCGATAGTTTACGCAAAACGCAAAAAGAGGATTTGCAGAGCATCGAGGACACACGCGCCGAGAAAGAAGAAAAGCTATTACAGGCGGCGCAGGTTTCCCCAGAGCTTGCCGCAGAGATCAAAAGCGCAGTTAATGCCAAGACTTCAAGAGGTAAAGCAGCAGCCGCGAAAATTGAAGGAATCGAGCGCAGCTATAAGCAAGACAAGCCCGCGCACACGCCCGCAGATGGAAAGCGGGAGCATGAAGCCCAGCCCGACAAAATGCAGCCCCCTACCCTTTCACAGGAGCAGCAGCGGGCAAGTTTTGAGAATGTGCCACCTGTTAAGCCAGAGTTTGAAGAAAGCGCAGGGCAAGCCCCTGAAATGCCACTTTCTGAAAAGTTCACTTTACGCCAGCAAATAGCAGCACAGGCGGCGGCTTTGCGTGGTGATTATGGCGAGGATATGAAGGCGGCAGCAAACAAGCCGCAAATGTCAGATGAAGAATACAGGCGCATGTTAGAACAGTTTGCACAAGATCACCCTGAAGAACTGGAACGAGGGCAGGACATTGAACAAGATAACGGGCTAGAGCGTTAAAAAATCAAAAGATAAGGGGCTTTGCCCCCCGTTCGCGCAAGGGTAAAGGCTACGCCAGAATATAAAAACTTTTCCCCTGCCCTTCGGTCATTCCGCGCGGACAAAACTTTTTATATTCTCCCCTGCACTCTCACCCCCCAAACTTCGCCAGTTAGTCAGGTTTGCATACGCAAACTTTTACAAGTAAAACAAAAGAAAAGGAATTTAAAAAATGTCAAAATATATCGCAATTTATATGTATAGCACACCTAAAAACCCAAATAATCTTTATCCAGAATTAGAAGACCATTTTTATGAAGTAAGGCACATCGAGGAATCAAAAATATATGAATCCTATCAAGAAGCTTTACAAGTAGTAGAACAATTTAAAAGGGCTTACGGCGATAACTGTTCAGCTTATGCAACTGGAGAAGTTTGGTTAGAAAACGAAGCAGAATTTTTTAAAATGTGTGCTACAGACGCATTAAAAGAGGCAATACTTGCGGGGGCTTCTTCTAAATAAAAGATAGCCCCTTAGTAATTACTAGGGGGCTAGAGCTTTACAGATTTTTTACAATCTTTATTGTATGAACGGCGTTTAAATAACCGTGTCGGATTATTGCGGAACATACAATAACAAGCCGAATTTATATTATAAATAGGATATATATTCTTGTTTTGCAATCTTTAAAGCATGATCTTTAATGCGAGTTTATAACCAAGGGTTTTAATATGTCTGTTTTATTATTGCATGAATACGGCGTAAAAGGGGCGCAGAATGAACGCTATAGCAATGATCTGGACTTTATGAACCAGAACAGCGCGGACAGTGTAAAAACTGCCCTAGCCGCTATATTTTACGAGCATAATATAAAAATGCTTTTCTATACCGATGATAATTATATACAGCACTATATAGCAGATAATCGCACCGAGTTTTTAAAAGAAGCAAACAGGGGAATATATCGAGAATATGAAAGCGGCGACCAAGGCGATTTTATATATTTTCAGGGTGATATAGATTGTTTTCCTTTGTCACAAGTTCAGCAGATGCCCGAAATACAATAAAACTTCCGTGTTTTTCAACCCCCAAAACTAGGGCAATCCCTGCCCTATCCCTTCGGGAAAACGGCGAAATGATGCCGTTTTTTTTGGCGGTTACGACTTCATAAAATAATTATGTAAATACTTAAACGAATAAATAAATAAAAATATAAATAAGTGTTTACAATATTAAAATAATAATGTTATATTTAAAACCGTAATCAATCAACGGGGGCAATTATGACCAAAGTTATAGCAATATTGAACCAAAAGGGGGGCGTGGGAAAAACGACCATAGCCGCGAATATAGGCGCGTCCATTGCAAAGAAAGGGCATAAGGTGCTTATGGTCGATAGTGACCCACAAGGCAGCCTTAGAGATTGGCGAGAAGCTACAGGAGAGGGCGAAGGGTTAAGCGTTATCGGTTTAGATCGTGACACATTAGCAAAAGAAATTGAAGAAATTAAGCCCGCTTATGATTTTGTGATATTAGACGGCAGAGCCAAAGCCGAAAGAATGGCGGGGGCTTCAATTCGCGCCGCTGATCTTGTCTTGATACCCGTTGCACCTTCTGCCCTTGATATATGGGGCGCGTCAGACTTGACCGAAGCAATAGCCGCAAGGCATGAAGTAACAGACGGCAAGCCGCAAGCTTTTTTTATTGTTAATTCTGCAATAAAGAATACAAAGCTAATAGAAGAAATCAGACCAGCCGCAGAACAAACAGGCTTTAAACCCTTAAAAACGGTTATTCATGCGCGGGAAATATACAAGCAAACTATGGGCGAGGGCTTGAGCGTTCACAGTGGAGAGAACCCCGCAGCAATAGAAGAAATTGAAAATTTAACCCTTGAACTAATGGAGATTTTAAACCATGCAGACTAAACCAAAACGCACAGAAAAAACCGCAAAAGAGCAAGTAATAGAGGAAGCAATCAAAACCGAAGCGGAAACGATTGTAAATTTTACTTTCCAGATGCCAAAATCACAGCGTGACTCTTTCAAGGTAAAAGCCGCAATAAACGGCGAAAAAATGAAAGACGTTTTAAGCCGCTATGTTAATGAATATATAAAATAATATTTATGTAAATAAGTATTTACTTTTTTAAATAATTAAGTTATTATTTAATTCAAGTTATATATAAATTCATTTAGGAGCTAATACAATGACAGGCACACAGCAAAACCTTAATAAAGCGGTACACGTTAGCCTTGAGCTTGACCCAGACAAAGCCGAAGCACTGGCGCAATTTGTGAAGCGGGTTACATGGTCAGAAATGCGGGCTTGCGCGGTTGATGAAAATGAAACTTATCAAATCCGAGATGCTATCAACACCTTGCAAGATGCGCTTGCAGATGTAGGGTATAGCCCCAGATAGGCGCATAAATGAACTATGAACCGAAAGGGCAGAGAATGACAATAGAAGATAAAAAAATAAATAAAAGCCTTGAACGTTTAGGGCGGTCGGTGGCAGAGCGTGAAGCTAATAAAATTTATCAAATGTCTTTTTGGGGTGATGAACAAAGGAGCATACCAAATGATTTAGTAAGATCCGCGTTGTTTGCAGCTACAAAAAAAATAAGCAAAGAACTAATAAGAAATAAAGTTGTTTTCTCACAGTCAGGTATAACAATAAGCTATACAGGGGCGCGGCTTAATCAAGATCATTTAGCAGTTTTTGAAGGAGTGATGCACCTTGCTAGAGAAAAGTCACAAGGTGAAATGATAGAGTTTACAGAGCATGGGTTATTGAAGCTTATAGGGCGCAATGTGGGCGGTAGCGATCATAAAAGACTATTGCAAACACTTACAGATTTGACGGCGACAGCGGTTAAAATTAAAGCCGATCAAGGCGGGGCGGTTTATTGGGGTTCATTGCTTCCAGAGGGTGCAGCTAAACCAGATCAAGGCATATATAGGGTTAGGCTAAATCGTGAAATTATCAAACTTTTTGATAGAGGATATACGTTATTAGAACATGAGCAGAGAAAAAAGCTTGCTCGTTCACCCTTGGCAAAAGCTTTGCAAGGATACTATGCCAGCCATAAAAATCCTTACCCTGTAACCGTTGCTTTTTTGCAGGAATTAACAGGGGTTGAAACAGAACAGAAGAAACATTTTAAAGCCAATTTAAAACGGGCATTGGATAAGCTTGTAAATATTGGTTTTTTGAAATCTTGGCATATAGATAAAAATGAAAAAGTTTTTATTGTAAAAGAAAAATAAGGGCACGGGCATTCAGCGACCAAGGCACGGGCATTCAGCGACCAAGGCACGGGCATTCAGCGACCAGCACGGGCATTCAGCGACCAAGGGCACGGGCATTCAGCGACCAAGGGCACGGGCATTCAGCGACCAAAAGGAGATTTGAAACATGGTTTTTATTATATATATCAATATGTTATTAACTTTTGAAAAAACGGCTATAAACTCTTTTTACAAACTATATTTAATAAAAAGGGATTGAAAACGGCGACTTATCCCCGATTTTGTCCACATTTGTAAAAAATTAACAATTTTGAAAGATCATGCAGGAATGAAACGCAAAGAATACAACCACGAAATAAAAGCCTTTGCCGCCTTCTCAAATCGGGGGCAGTTGCTTTATGCGACCATTAAGCCAACACGGGAAGAAGCAAGGGCAGCTTTTGAAAGATACAACCCAGAAGCCCCACAAGGGTATTTTGATATTTTACCCGTCTATATTGGGGTTGATAAAGGTTATCAATACGATTTAGAGGACGCTATCAAGAAAAAAAGCCGATAAACAGCCTTACAAGCCCGCACAGAGCTTTAAAATGCTTTGCAAGGGGTGAACACCAGAAACCGAAAACAAAGCCACCACGGACGCAGGAAGTCCACAGGAAAGCATAATAAAATGGATTATTTACCCAATATTTTATTTATAGCGTTATTTGTTGGCTTTTCTGTTTGGTTTTTCAGAGATACCACAAAACCACTTGAACCACAGAGAAAAAGCGGGCGCGTGGGTTATGTCATAGACGGCGACACAATCATTTTAAGCGGTACAGGGGAACGCTTGCGGCTTTGGGGAGTAGATGCAGCCGAACAGGACGCGGAAGGCTTCCAGAGGGCTAGAAATGCCTTAATAGATATGGTGGAAAATAAAAAAATCACTTTTATAAAAATAGAGGGCGACCGATACGGGCGCACCGTTGCAAGGGTTTTTGTAAAAAATCGGGAAATTAACAGGCTTTTGATTGAGCAGGGATATACAAAAGAATTTTGCAAATATTCAAAGGGGTTTTATGGACATTGCTAAACGAATATTTTTAACAAGCTTTGCATGATCTTTTAATTTTTCATCATTCCAATTTTTTGACAACCAGACCCCGCGCAATTCAGGAGATAAAAGGGCGCATTTTTTAGCAATACCGCTTGCAAGTAATTCGGCAGCAGTTGGGGGCAGACCTAAACGGCGAAGCTTGAAAGATGTAAAACAATAAACCATTATTTAATTTTATACTTTTTTACGTTTAGCAGCTAAAGCCTTTCTAGTCTTGGCTTTCAAGAAACTGGCAACTTGTGGACGAATAACCCCAGCTTTTAAACTTGTAATACCAGAAATTTACAATCATTTTATTGCTTGCATGTAAAGTTCATCAAGGGGCGCATGTTCTAAATTCATAACAGGCGGTTTATTATATCGGTGATCTATCGCCGCATTATCAGTCACGAACCAAGCCAGAGCCGAAAAACTGGACAGGGGCAGAATATCCGAACTTATCGAAAATTTGACCAGCTCCCCAGCATCGAGGGCGGGCAGGTTTAAAACAAGGGTATTTTTCCAGCCGCTTACAAGATAGTTTTCTGCTATCCAATCAGCCCCGCCGCGCTTTAACTTAAAAACAGGGTTTTCCAGTTTTTGCCCTTTGGGAAGTAAAAGCCGCAGCCGCAAATATCCCCCCGTTGAATATTCAGGAGTAAAAGCAACAAAGACCAGACCACCCCCCACGCTTGGCTTAATTTGCAGACCAACAGAAGAAGCCCCCGCAATAGCAGGAGCAGCCAGCAACACAGCCAGCGCGAGAAATAGGGCGTTTTTCATGGTGTTTTAATTGCTCGGTTTACCGTTTCATGGGATAGTGTAAACTTATTCATAAGTTAAAACCACCAAACCATAAAAAAAATAGCCGTTAGGCTTCCAATATCATAAAAGAGGGTTTACACTTGTCTTTAGAATTGTATACAAGCGACCAGAAACGCAAATATTTGACAGCGGACGAGCTGGACAGATTTTTAAAAGCGGCGAACGAACAGGAACGCCCAGAGGTGCGGACATTTTGCCTTGTGCTTGCTCATACAGGGGCGCGAATATCCGAAGCTTTAGCCTTGACCGTGGACAATATCGACCTTGAAGAAAAGACGATAGTTTTTAAGACCCTGAAACAGCGCAAGGAACGCTTTAGAGCTGTACCGATACCACAAAGCACCCTTGACGCTTTGGAGCTGGTACACGGCATAAGGCGGGCGCAGAGAACTAAAGCCCGTAAATATGGCGGCAAGCTTTGGAACTGGGGCAGACAGCAGGGCTATAAGCATATTAAGGCAGTTATGGAACAAGCAAACATTGAAGGCGCACAGGCAACCCCTAAAGGTTTGCGTCATGGTTTTGGCATAAGAGCCACGGAAAGAACCAGAAACCCGCGCTTAGTTATGAAATGGCTAGGGCATAGGTCACTAGATACAACAATCATTTACATGGACGCAATCGGAGAGGAAGAAAGGGCAGCCGCCGCGAAAATGTGGGAGTAAATGCAAAATGTTGATGAAGATAGACAAGAGAAACAAACGGGTTTTTATTATGCCCCTTTGTTCAGATGCCAGTGCAGCAGATCAGGAACAACGCCGCGAAATGCTGGATTTTATGAAAGCCAAATTTAAAACATTAGGTTATCAGGTAAAAGAAGCAACTTTTTAAAAACATACAACGGCGCAGCCCGACAGGGCGGCGACACTTTAAACAACTTCAAACCGTGGAGGTACTTAGTTATGGGCTGGTTTAGTAAGCAAACAGAACTTGAAAGACAGCTAGAAATATACGGCGAACAAATGGAAGTTACACAAGCCGAACTTGAAGAACTGGACGGGGTAGAAACTCCACAAAGTGAAATCAGGCGCGAGGAATTAACAGAACAGGCGGCAAATATTGAGCTTGCACAAGAGCAGATCAAGGAAGCAATCAGGCAGGAAGTAGAACAGGAACAGCAACAAGATTATTTTAATGATTAAGCGAGGTTTTAGCCCATGATTAACATATTTAAAAAACGAGATTTACACACCCCAGAGCCAGAGCGTAAATATGGTTTTTATGCTTATTCTTATTATGTAACAGGCGGGCTTGTTGCCTTGCTTTGGGTTTTATTTTTTACTATGAAACCCCTTACACAGAGTTTTGCAGAAGTGCGCGGAATGGTTGACTCAGCCTATAAAATCACGCCGCCAGTTCCACCGCCCGCGGTTGATGAAGAAGAACCAGCCCCCCAGCTTTCACCAGAAGAACCAGCCGCGAAGCTTTACCCAATGCCAGCGGGCGCAGTGAAAGACAGTGATTATATAGATCAAAATTCGATTACTTTTAAAAGATTAAAAGAAATTACCGAGTATATGAAAAAATGGGAAAGCGAAAGAGCCGCAAAGCTTGGCGGTAAACGCCCATTTATTCCAGATTGGCAGCATGTTGGAGAATATAACGGGTGGGGAGGACACCCCAGCATGAAAGGCTTGTTACAATCTGATTTTATCAGATATGACAAAAATAAAACCCAGATCATAAAACCCTTAGAATATGATTATTTTAAAATTACATCACTTATGGATTTTAAACCAAGTGATATAAAAGCCACTATTGACGGGTTTTATTATGAATATGGCGTAAAAAAATATTTACCGCAGGGGGTTTGTGCTTTTAAGCCTTATTCTAAATCTTGGAATATTGTAGAGTGCGGCAAAGAATGGCAAGATTTTATGATAAAAATATATTTTGCTAAAACTAATAAAGATTATCAGCAAGCAAGCCCATATTATCAATATGTGTTTATCAATAATCAGGAAATGGACAGGCGCAAAACTTCGACACTGGCGGCAGTGGAGGACGTGAGAGCAGCCCGCGCCGATTATATAGCCAAAGCCACCACCAACAAAAACAAATCAAACACACGCGACAGCGTGACCTTTATCAATCAAGCACATGCAGGAGAGGAAACCAATTTTATAAAACAGGTTAAAAATTCAGATTTTCAGCAGCGCGAAGCATTGCGCTTTGCTGCAATATTTGGGGCGTTTATTTTGTTTTCTCTGTCATTTTTAACAGGCTGGAAATGGTCGCTTTTTCGCAAGCCCTCAATTATCCCCCAGCATGTTTATATAGGCGGTTTTGTTTTCCTTGGGGTGTATTGGTTGACCTTCGCAGGAACAGCAGAGAGCGCAGCCCCCAGCATTATGGCGGCGGCTTTTGCATTCCTTCCACCATTGGTATTTTTTGCCCTGCCTGTTTATATAATGATTGTTCGAGAAGTTGCCAAAGAAAGCCAGTTTTATCAAGAAAACATTTTAGAAGGACGCGGGCAAGCATCAAGCCGTCTTGCTGGTTTTTTAACTTACTTTAAGCGAGATATAACAAGCTGGTTTAGAGCTTCAAAATATAAAATCATACGCACAAAAGAAAGCCCTATATATTTAGGGCGCACCCGTTGGATTGATGATTATAAAATTTTACAGCGTGATATAGGCGTTATCAGTGAGCAACATTTAATTACAATTGCAGGAAGTGGCGCGGGTAAAAGTAAAGATAGTATTTTTAATAATATCTTGAGCTATAACGGGGGCATGATTGCCTTTGATACTAAGGGCGAGCATGTAGCACTTGCATATAAAAAACGCAAAGCATACGCGCCCGCTCATGTGCTTGACCCTTACAAAAAGACAGGGGCAGACATTCCCCGCGCCTATTGGAATCCTTTAGACGAAATCGACGTAAACAGCAACACCGCCCGCAGTGATTTAGACCGTATCGCGGCGGCAATAATTCCGAAAGAAAAAGGAGAAAGGGCGGTTGATATTCACTTTAGACATATACCGCAAATTATTATGAGGGGATATATAGCGCATATCCTCACCACTTACCCAAAAAATAAGCAGCATTTAGGCACTCTTTACGATTTATTTATAAAAGGCAACCCAGACGGCGAAGGCTTCGACCCGCTCGCAGTTGAAAAGGTTGTAAAAGAAATGGCAAAAAATGACGCTTTAGGAGGTGCGCCCAGTTCAGCAGCGGCAAAAATGGCAACAATGG
>VAPL010341291.1_pt1 | contig 13778 bp, 9 predicted proteins | sample 3395061 | NCBI WGS metagenome assembly VAPL01 (sample SAMN08290444, study PRJNA428436) | hydrothermal vent metagenome | isolation source: Deep-sea hydrothermal vent chimney 2 | place: Pacific Ocean: Juan De Fuca Ridge | depth 2182 m m | reverse complement strand
CGATATGATGATACATGGCAAACTGCGCAATTATTTGTAATACGGAGAAAACCAACCGTTTTTTTACTAAAACCTATCGGCACATCTTTCCCCAGTTCCCATGGTATCCCCAATGAGGCGTAACCGCCTGGCCCGGGTAAATATTCAGGAAACATGCGCGGCATTACCATATATACCCAATAAGGAAGCCCAGAGCTTTCTTCAGCACCCAATGTCGCATACTTAAATCGTTCTTCTGGCGTAGCAAAATTACCCTGCGGCACCTCCCTTAATAAATTATACCAACCAATATAAGCGAGCCATAGTGCAACAACCAGAAAGAACCCTAACAGTATCTTCTTTTTTTTAATATTTGAAATAAAAGTTGAATTTAGAGATGAATCCAGCATTTGTATTTTAGCTCCAATTTTATTCTTTTTTAAAAAAGTTTTAACTAAAAAGTATTCGTTAAAATGTTTTAAGAAATTCGACTAATGCTTCTTTATTTGCAGCAGATAAGTTTGTTCCATACTTAAGTCCTTCGTGTCCGAAGTTACCGTTGCCCGGAAGCGATGTATCAAATTTAAAATATTTCTTTATTTTTCTTTTATACTTCTCTTGGGAAACATTCGATACAAATCCTAATTTCTTACGGTCATAAACATCATTACCACGGTAAAACACCTTGGGACGGTTTTCACTTGGCTCTAATAATTCCCGGATCGTCGGTACTGACCCGTTGTGTAAATAGGGTGCGCGTAACCACAATCCATCAAGTGGCATATTGGCGTAACCATGGGTCTTTTTGAAATTTCTAAATTGTTCATCAGGATAGCCCGCATAAAGAGTGCCCTGATTCACCGCCAACTCGTAAGTATAGGAATCAAGGCGATAACGATCCGTTTTTATTTGATCTATAAGCATCACTTTCCCAACGTACTTACCAGAAAAGTCTTCCCTCGAGACACCATGACAATCCGCACAATATTCTTTATATAGCGGCGCACCTTGCGCCGCTAGATTTTCATCAATGTGGTACGGGTAACGGGGTGCCTTTTTTTTATTTAACCAGTTTTCGATGCGTAATATATTTTTCCGATCCAACGTTGGCGGCGTTGCACCGGTTCCGAACGCAGCGCTCCTGTTCCTCTCCTGAACTGTTGTGTTATTACCATCCCAATGTAAATTCATACCCTGCCGATTTCCCTGATTCCAAATGGAAGGAAAATCGGCAGTACCAATCAACTCGCTTGGCGACAATTTATCCAAAGGAAAACGAAATATGATTTTTGCAGAATTAAACGTATCAACACGGCCGGGCCCCCAGTCCGGTTGTTGGAAAACAAAATTAAAACTATCTCTGAGTTGCAGTAATCCATCACGCATGAGATGTACCGCAACAGGGTAAACAACGTATCTATCAATCAAATCCAAATCGGCTCCCGCGGCCTGAATTTGTGGAATTATTATTGACGGAGTAAAATTACTGCTTGCAGCACAACTAAAAAAGAATTTCTCAAACTTTTTTAAATCCAGCAAGTTGGCTGGCATCGCAGTATAAATTTTCGGATTACTGGTTGGCGTATCGCGTACCGTGCTAACATGGCAAGAAGCGCAGTTTAAAAAAACCCTGTCGATACCCATCGAACGCCGTTTAGAAACCCCGATGGGCAAATCCTTACCTCGTTCGTATATCATGCCAAGATCAGTGTACGACTGATTGGGCAATAAATCCGGGCAGACTTTCGGCAAAACTTTCCAAATCCAGTAAGGAAATCCTGCTGTGCGCTCTCCACCCGTAGACCCGTATTTAAAATGCTCCTCAATATCATCGTATTCAACTGCCGAATCGACGGTAAATCGCATAAAGAGTGTAACGGTAGTCAATACAATAATTGCCGCAACTAAAATAAAAAATGCGCGCCAGTGCATCGATAGCATAACCTTTCCTTTTTTCTTTTTTATATCATTTAGTCTTCTATTACTGCTGCCTTTTACTGTTGCATTGGTATTGGCATTTTTTCATCATCCTCGCAGCACCATTTAATTTTACGCATACCCAAACGATCAAATAGATTTGACATCAAAGACACGCGTCTTATCGGTTTTGTATCAAATGAGTCAATTTTACCCTGTTCGGCATCCAATACCATTTCAGACACTGCGTTATCCAATATAGCAGCATCATTAAGCATCACCAGGCTGACTTTTCCCTGAAAACGCTTTTTATTTGACTCTTTAAGGATGTGACTGGCATCGCCAGCAAGTAAAAAAGGTAAATCGAATATCACTTTACTTATTCCTTCACCATCAATGCGTCTGGCTAGCAATCCATTTTTTGACAGATTAAGAGTAACAACAGCCCCCCCTTCTCCAGTATTTATTTTTGCTGAATCTATATTAATATCTCGAATTTGATATTCATCTGGAAATAAGATCTTATCAATTGAGCCCTTGCTCATCAGGCCATTTCTAATGTAAACCCTACCAATTAAAGCAATTTTATTATTTTCATTTTCTGAGTTTAAACAGTTGAAATTAATGCGAAGCTTTTCAATATCTAATCGCTTCACTATAAATTCACAATTCGATTTATAATTATTATTTTCCATATGTTTGGCGTCAATAGTCGCTGCTGCATTCCTTGCAAGTGAGACCAAGCGATTATCCAATCGATGCACATCAACAGCAGACATAAACTCCGACAAAGTTGTAATAAATTTGTCGAATTGAGTTCGTTCAAAATATTTCCACCTTTCCAAAGGTGGTCGTGGATTAAGAGGTTCTAATTCGATTGGTATATTAGATACTGTCAACAACTCTTTGAGCACATGATTCGCGCTCTTATCAAGCAAAGCAACCGTCGCAAGCTTTCGGTCTCCTTCGTATGTCAATAAAGGATCTCTGTTAGGAATATCCGAGTCTGGCATTAATAAACCCTTTGGCCATAGCCGCTCCCATTGTTGCTTTATCTTACTTATTGTCTCAGCCTGAAAATCGCGGGATAAATAATCATAGCCCTGTTTACCACTTAGTCGATAGCGCAGCGCAGCTTTAAACGCGTTAGCGCGACATCGAATCTCATTAGACATGTTATTCTGGTCTCGGCAACCTTTTTGCCATAACAACTGAGCATAGGAAAAGTAATTAGCTCGATCGCTGGCTTCCTCAATTGCAAACGGGATATCTATTCCATTGTCAATGGAAACACCATAAAATTCCTTGTTTTCCTTTTTGAGTAATTTGGCGATATGGGGATTTGCGTTTGTTTCACCCCATGTTTGCCGGGAAAATATCGGTGCAGCATTTTGATGGCATGACATGCATACAGAACGCTGGGTATAAAAAACTTTTGGCTCACCACCTGGTTTATAGTCTTCAATAACCTGAAATTCAAAACGACCGGCTTTTTCGTTATAACTGATTACCTCAAGAATTTCCGATTTTTCTCCATAGCCGATATAAAGGCGGTCTTTGAAATAAATACCTGATTCGTTTTCTGACATAAGCGGTTCCGTATCGGCTACCGCGACGACACGGGGGTATTCAAAAAAATCAGGACTCGCATGATTTCGAGCTAGTGACCGACCTAACGGTACCAACACCTGTTTCACCGTTAAAGGGTAAAGCGCGTCTTTCGCTAACTGCGCGTCTAATTTTTCGATCAATTTTTCAAATGGAAAAGGTACGTTATAAACAAGTTTGTCACCCTTCCCCCCCGGCACAGTTTCTTTTGTAAGCGGTTCGGTAACCAGATAGTCAAACAAAGAACGGCCAACTGGCGGTAGATCACTGCCAAAGTCAGTAGGATCTACCACCCATTGACCAAGTTCAGAGTAAGCGTCTGCATTGGGTATAATTTTCTTAGCAAGAGCGCCAGAAGCATACAAAACCAATAACAAAACCAGGACGTATAAAACGAATGTTTTGCTGATACACGTTGTAATATACATATTGATAATAGGTGCCTGATATAGGTTCTGCCACTATTGGACCAACTGAGTAAGATTTAATCTCTGCGAACCCACCCAGCAATCTTCATTTACCTGGCCGGTTTTAAGAAACTGATCGCCCTGCCTTTCGGCAATTTCTTTATTGTAGAGCGTGAAATTCAATATAAATGCACGGTCTATATAAGCGCGCCCCAAATAAAACCCAGGACGTACCATTCGAATTTCATCACGCACCTTAAATCCGCGCCGACTGGCAAGAAAATCCGGTTTTTCCCGATAGCCTTTAATTTCATCAGAAAACATATAATCAATGATTATTGATTCGCGGCGACTATCCAATAAACTTTGCCCACAATACAATTTTGCCGGAAACAATAACCAGGCATCCTTACCGTTTACATCGATTTTGGGTATATCTGAAAGATCGCCGTCTATAACAGGTTTCAATATCAACAAGTCTTCTATTCTATTGCGTAACACCATTTCATCCCGATAAAAGACTTTTCCTTTCCACAATATTTTACCGATCACTTCCAGCTTCTTGGCTTTAAACTTCGCGACCAGACCTTTGAGACCACCAATAATCTCCGCAACTCTCAGGCTGCCACTCGCACCCTTTGGAAAAAACAAACCACCGTCAAAAGCGCCGTCAGGAATTGGACCGGCGGTCAATCTCGCAAAAATCTGATTAATTTGTTCCTGATCATAAGATCGAATATTTTTAGGCGTTAATTTTGCCAAATCCACCGGCTCTAACGGGTACTTGTATTCCACCTTGGCAAAATCAGGTTTTGACAAATAATCTTTATCATAATCCACAAATTTGATATCAGGCTTACCACAACTTGCGATAAAAACAGCAGTGACCAGCGCGATACTGATATTCTTAATACTTTTAGTCGTTATAGTAGTTATAATAGTCATGTCATCCTCCTGCTGCTTAAATCGTTGCCAGAAATGCGGTTAATGCTTGTTTGTCCTGGTCGCTCAAATCCTCACCAAAACGATGCCCTGCATTTTCCACTGTGCCAGTGCAAGAACTATATACATCAAGCAAAACGGGCAATCTGGTTTTAATGATTTTTAGCATATCCGCGGGGCGCTCAATTACTTTGGCAACCACTTCTTTCATTTCACTGGTTACTTTTTTACCTTGGTCCTGCCCTAATAAATTCACCAATTTGATCTCCAGTTTTTTTGGATCAGTTTTCGCTAAAACCAAATCTACTATAAATTCCTTATGTAAAAAATTACCGAGCAACCCAGCATTCGTTCCCTTTGGCACCCTTAATGTAAGACCGAATACTTTTTTCTCATCTTTGCCATCCCACAACTTTGGTCCGATATCAAGAATGATATCTTCATCTAACAAGGTTATTTTTGATTTGCGTTTTTCGGGATTTAATAACGCATCCATCGACGCTTTGTAGACATTAAACCGGCCTTCAACACTGGGGTCGTACTTAAAACACGCTGGTGAATTATTTAATTGTTCACCTTTTTCATCAACGTAGGGAGACCGGTAAAATTCGTTTTCATTTATCTCTGTTTTACCACAAAGTTCTGGCCCAACCGCATTGTTATGCATAAAAGGCGCATGAGCCCATAAATTAACCAGTGAAATATTTCTATAGTAGCCCCGCCCGCCATCTGATTTTTCCTTAATACCCGAATCCGCTTTTCTCTCTCGATAGGTTTCAGAAGCAAACTCTTCCCAAACGTGATTTTTCATGTGATTTGAATGTAAAGCACGACAACGAAAGGTACCTACTTCTGAGGCAGGCATTGAAATTTCATTACCAAAAAATTCATTATTCGCATCCACAGCCGACTCAGCAGACACTTTCTGAAATTTAAAGTCATCTGGCGCTCCCTTTTGAGAAGAATGACAACGAGCACAATTTTTAGCAAAAACTACCTTACCTTTTGATACTGTACCCTGACCAAATTCTTTTTCAAGATCATCCACAAGATCGTCAAACACGTAAGATGCATTTATATTTTTTTCTCTTAGCTGGTTTGATTTCGCATCCAATAAATCGGTTGAAGCTGCATTTTTTGAAAATAGAAATGCACCTATACTTTCAATTCTATCCTCAACAGCCCTGAAATTTGGACAATCCCGCCTGCATTGACCAATATCAAATGGCGTTTGACCATAATTTCGTTGTTGTGGATCTAACTGACGCAGATCAGTTAAATGATTAACCCAGCATGCTTCTGAACACGAACCAGTATTAATAAATACACGTTGCAGCGCCTGGTGAACCCCTATACTATCACCACCACCTTTTAAAACATGGTGGACGGTCTCTTCTCTCAGGCTTTTCTCCCAACATTTTCCTGCCTTACCCGGCTCACACCAACATTTTTCTTCATCAACGTTAGCGGGACAGGATTTTGTTTTTCGCCACTTAATTACTTTTTCACCCGCAAACACAGGTCTGTCGGCAAGATTGATCAGTGCATTCATCGTACCTGGGTTATTTACCTGGTCAGTCGGTACCGCTGATGTATCCGTGGTACCGGGGCGGGCATGTGCAAAAACCTGCCACTCCAAACTATTTTTGTGCATTCCTGATACCATCACTTCAGACAAACGGGCATATTGATTTCCGATTGCACCGATAATATTTTCCCATTTAGGATTAGCAGTATCTATTGGCGGGTTCAACGGATTAAACGCAATATGACAGGCGCCACAGGCCATACCCACAGTAAAAGGTGGCTCTATGGACGCATCGAGTAAATGGCTAACAGTTGAATCGGAATTGTTTTTATCCTGACTCAACTTTTTGTTGTATCCTTCCCAGGTACCCTGCTTACCATTGTTAAGTTTTAGCCAGGCCGCTTTATTAAATTTTGGATTTGGAAATTTTCTTAAACCTAACGTACCTGTCGAGGTACCGAATTTTAAATCACACGCGCTTTGTCGTTTATCTTCCGGCCCATGAATATCACTTGTATTTAACGGAACATCGTCAAAATCGCAAGCGGGATCACGATAGCCTTGTTTACCCACAAACTTCAATAATTCTTCATCGCCAGGACAAAAATCGAAACCATAGGTTTCTTCATAACTTTTAGCGGGACAATCTTTCGACCCAGGCACACAACACGAGGGGTCATTTATCAGTCCCCATGCATTAAAACGCTCATTTCGTTGATCACCCCGTAATACCCGAAACCAATCGATTAAAACACCTAATCGTTGCTGAAATACATAGGTGTGAAACCGATCATTGCCTGCCGCCGCCTTATACCAAATTTCCCGTCCGGCGCGCTCTGTTGTTGACAATTTATCAGCGCCAGCATAAAACCCCGCCTCTTGGCGTTTAATGTCTTCATAAGTTGATGCAAAAGTGTTACCCACAAATAAAAAACAAAGGGCATACGACAGGGTCGCTATTAAATATACCGAGCGATGTAGTTTGACCATTATAAATTCTCCTGAAAACACATATATAAAGCCAATCAACACGACTGTTTTGCTAAGTCAGAGCAGAAAATGCAAACGCAAGTGTTGATGTGATTATTAGAATTGATAGATACCGTAGAAAATATAAACACGAACCGACTATCAATGTATTATTTTTATCTTGCCAAGTTTTGGATTATAGACGTTGTAAATGAAAATGCTGGTATTGGCGGGTACTAAATATGTGTAATATTACCATCTTAAACATGTATCAACATTGCAAAAACAATGGTAGGCGATATGATAACGGTTAAATACTAACTTGTCGGCTATCATTCACGCTCAGGTACGGCTCTAATATTGTAATAAGGAGATAGATATATGATTCCGCTTGATGTTAAAAAATTTATCGTCGCCACGCTCTTTCTCACCTTTACTTCAGAGGCCTTTGCTCTGGAGTGGAATGTTTCCCTTTGGAGTAAGCGCCGCGCTTTCACCGAGCATGTAGAAAAACTGGCAGAACTGGTAAATAAAAAGACGAAGGGCGAGTTCAAATTAAATATTTCTTATGGTGGTCTTTCCAAAAACAAGGAAAACCTGGATGGTATCGCCATCGGCGCATTTGAAATGGCACAATTCTGCTCTTTCTATCACAAATCCAAGAACCCAACCATTACGGTTACCGAATTGCCCTTCCTTGCAGACATTTCGTTGGCTAAACAAGCCGAAATATCTCAAAAGGTATATGCACATCCTATCGTTGTTAAGGATCTCGCTCGCTGGAATGCGACCTTGTTAATGCCATCACCTTTACCGCAATACAACCTAATCGGTGTAGGAAAGGCACCTAAGGAATTAACTGACTTCAAGGGCCTGCGTCTGCGCGGCCCCGGCGGTATAGCCGGGGTAATGTCTAAATTGGGCACGGTTAAAACCGGCGTTTCTGCCTCTGAAGTACGCCAAGCCCTTGATTCAGGTGTGATTGATGTCGTGGCCTTTGCCCAGCACGCCCACATGGCATTCGGTTCAATTGAAGCCGGTAATTGGGTAACGACTAACTTGAATCTGGGTACTGCGAATTGTCCGGTTGTAGTGAATACTGACGCGTTGAATGCGTTGAGCAAAGCTCACCGGAATGCATTGTTAGAATCTGTTGACGAAGCACTTGCACACTACATCAGCAACTATGAAGGCAAGACAATGAGTAAATATGATTCTGTTATCAGTAAAAAAGGAATGAATAAAATTACATTTACTCCGAAGCAGATTTCCGAATTGAATAACCTGGCTGCTACTGTTAGACAAAGTTGGGTAAAAGCCAACAGTAAAAAATTTGCGGCGAAAGAATTATTTGATTATACGGCTACATTGTTTGCTGATAAATAGCTTTGAACACAGCACGATTTAACTTATCCATTCTTAGTTACAGACAGCGACACCAGCAGAAGGTAAATTATGGCAAGTTCATCAGCCGTTTTAGAAGACGGTTCTACTCTTAGCCGTGCCGATAAACTTTTTTTTAAGTTTGAATCATGGTTAAACCTTATTGGCGGAATAATGATTCTGGCACTTGTTCTGCTAGCGGTGACAAACGTACTTGGCCGCTGGCTTTTTAATCTCCCGGTAACAGGTTATATCGATTGGATTGAACAGGGGATGGCCTTTTTTGCCTTTTTAGGCATTGCCTATTGTCAGCGTGTCGGTGGTCACATTCGAATGGACATCGTTATTGGCAGATTACGCGGTCGAACACTTTGGGTTTCTGAGTTTGTCTCAACTGTGTTGATGTTTTGCATCACCGTCGTACTTATTTATGGCTCTTATCTGCATGCCTGGCGCGCCTTCGATATCGGTGACAGTTCAATTAATATTGATTTACCCACATGGCCTGCCAAGTTAGTCGTACCGGTTGCGTTCACAGTTTTAGCGATTAGATTACTGCTACAGATGTGGGCGTATATTCGCGCTATCAAAGAGCGCGGAAATAAACCTGTTGCCGTGCCTTTAATAGGAAATGTAATAGAAAACGCTGCGATGCAAGCGGCCCAAGAAGCCGACGTTTTATCTGACAAAGAAAAAAACACACCATGAGTTTATTCGAGTCTATGGGAAGTCTGGCGCCCATTGACATCGGCATTATTGTGACCGGCGTGATGTTTTTATTTGTCATCATAGGTGTACGTGTCGCATTTGCGGCGGCAATCGCTGGTTTTATCGGCCTCATCTGGATATTTTCAGCGAAAATGGGGTTTGAAAAAGGTTTTTTGGTGGCCGTAAAAATGGCGGGTACGATTCCGCATTCAAAAGTATCCACGTTGGCACTGTCACTCATACCGACCTTTATCTTGATTGGTTTTATCGCCTTTCACGCCGGTTTAACACGTGCGTTGTTCGACGCCGCCAAACGTTGGGTAGGTTGGTTACCCGGCGGCATGGGTGTGGCGACCGTATTCTCCACAGCAGGTTTTGCTGCCGTATCAGGCGCATCCGTCGCCACGTCTGCGGTATTTGCGCGTATCGCAATTCCCGAAATGTTAAAACTGGGCTATGACAAACGTTTTGCCGCAGGCGTGGTGGCGGCCGGAGGTACGCTGGCCGCACTGATTCCGCCGTCCGCTATTTTAGTGATTTATGCCATTATTGTTGAACAAGATGTCGGTGCCCTACTGATGGCCGGTTTCTTGCCTGGAATTGTTTCTGCTATTATATATGCCGCTTTAGTGATTGGGCTTGCAAAATCGCGTAAGAATTTTGGCCCACCCGTGACTGGCTTTTCATGGAAGCAGCGCTTTCAATCGTTGCCCGGCGTACTTCCCGTTTTCCTTGTCGTGGCAATCATTATTATCTGTATTTACGGTGGTGTGGGTACACCCACCGAAGCGGGTGCCTTAGGCGCATTTATTATTTTGTTGATGGCGCTTTGGCGTGGTATGAAGTGGAAAGATTTTAAAAATGCGTTGATGGAGACAGGTAAATTAACGGTTATGATTTTCACCGTTATTTGGGGCGTGTTACTCTATGTGCGTTTTCTTGGTTTTGCCGACTTACCGCATACGTTTGCCACATGGATCGATGGTTTGCAGCAAAGCCCGATGCTGATTTTGGTGTTGATCTTGCTCGCCTACGCGGTACTCGGTATGTTCATGGATGCCATCGGCATGTTGTTGCTAACACTGCCAGTGGTTTTTCCGGCAATTATCGCGTTAAATGGCGGCGCAGATGTGACGGCCGCTGAATCCGCCTTTGGTGTATCAGGTACAGGCTGTGCCATTTGGTTCGGTATTATCGTGGTTAAAATGGCGGAGCTTTGTTTGATAACACCCCCCATAGGGTTAAACTGCTTTGTGGTTGCCGGTGTGCAAAAAGACATTTCAGTGCAGGATGTGTTCCGCGGTGCAGCACCTTTCTTTTTTGCAGATGCCATGACTGTTGCAGTATTGGTCCTATTTCCTGGCATTGTACTTTGGTTGCCAGCATGGGTTTCCGGGGCACTGTAAACAAATCCTAAAATGAAATATAAACGCTGCTTTGAAGCTCGGCACATGACTGCGGGGATATCACCCCAATACTGTTAAGGAGTTATTTTAGAATAAGCTGGACTCAATTGAAAGCAATTACAAATATCAACCAAGCCCAACGTTACTTGTTATTGTTTGCAGTCAAGCATGTTTAAATTTATTTTTCAAACTTCTTACTTTCTTTGCGGCAACCACGCGCTAATTCGACGGTAAAACTCCAATCGTCCAACCAAAAATTAGGTGCATTACCACCATCAAAATTAGTCACTTTCCAAAATACTTCCACAGGTACCGCTTTGGTTGAAGCACCATTGGCATTAAATACACACCGATGTCTATCCATGGCATGTGATTCCCAAGACCCCCTGCCTTCACTGCCTGCATCGGTACTATCGAAGGCATAAGTATCAGGTTGAAAACTGGATGCTGCTGGTGCTGCCTCTACTCCGTCAACTAAAATGGCAACTTCGCACCAGTTTGACGTGTTGCTGTTTAACTCACTACAACGTGATTCCGCAGTAAAAGCCACATTAACCAATACATCCATACCACTCTTTACATAGACAACGGTTTTTGCGCCTGGTATCGGAATAAATTTCTCCGTTGTTGTCGTGCGAGGCTTGGTGCTGGTTAATGCTTGTTTATAGAAATGTGCGCCAGAAGTGCGAATTTCTACGTCAGCTTCCTTCAAATCGGGTGCTTTAAACACCGGGTCAATTGTTGGTATCAGTGTTTGAGGTTCCTTTTCACGAAGCTCTTCTGGTATACCGGCTAAGACCGGTTGAGCTAAGATGGCAGCAAAAGAGGCGATGGCTAGAGTTTTTATTTTATACATAGATTGCTCCTTATTATTTATTGTAATTATAGTTTAAATTTATCAGGCGAACAATTGCTCACAAACGAACAATATAACCTTTCACCACGTTCGATATGAAATAAAAGATATACATAGATTTGCGTGACTCGCTGTAATTTAAGCATGCCAAAGTGCTGATGCCTGTGAAAAATTACCTATTTGGAGTGTGAAAAATTACCTATCTGGAGTGCGAAAAATTAATAACAGTTAATTGGTTGTATGTGTTTAAGAGGAGGATGGCCTGACTGATACACTTCTCGAATTCCAAGCAATACTAATTGCTGGCCATATTTTCCTTTTTATCATTAGGCCAAACACAAAGCGGAATATTTTTTTCTAACTTAGTACCCTTGATTAAAGACTGAATTTTTTGGATACAATCATTATCTTTTGTAACTAATAGTTTAACAGCATCGCTAATAGCGACGGCATTTTCATCAGAAATATTAAAATTAGTTTCAATAGCATTCAAAACTGTATACAAAGGACGCAAAACCTGAATATCCGACCCCTCCTCTTCACTGTATTCAGTGGTCATCACTTTTTTCTTGAAGTATTTTGTTTCATTAAAAGACAAATGGTAAAATATTGCTTCCTTGCCCTTTTTTTCCAAACCCTCAACCAATTGCTGAGTCTTAACAAGTAAGTCATCTCTCATTTTTTGCAACAAACTATCGCTGCTATCTAAAAAATTAAAGTCCACCGCGTAGCTTATACCACTTCTGGCATCGTACTTATTGGTTGGCACACCTTGGGTTTTTGTATGGGCATCAATTAATAAAATCACAATTTTTTTATATTTGTCATTTTCTTTTTTATTGATAATAACGCCCGCACTCTCCAATCCTAAATTATCAACGTTACCACCATCAAAAACGTGCAAATATTTTTCCTTTGATTTATCTGAAAAATTTCTTAACGTCATATAGTTGAATACAGCAGGAAAAGATGCGCTGGCCATTACCGCTTGTGATATCTCATATTGGGATATGTCTGAGTTAATTTTTTCTCTGAAATGCTCATCAGTAAAAGTAAATGATGTGCCAAAGTCTCCTGACGCCGCATTAGTGGAATTAATAATGAGATAGGGTCGATCCGGATTGATGTCTTTAAACGTCAAATCGATACCCGCAATGCGGGTATCATACAAATTGTCAGCAAAAGTCTGCGCCATTATATCGGAGCGGTCATAAGCTGTGGCCCAATATAACGCAATATTGTCAGGCCAGAACCAATTACCAATCCAGCGGCCAATATAGTTCACACTCATTAAGTCTTCTACAGTGTCGCGGTCCCAGACCCGGCCTGAAAGTACTTTGCCACTTTTATCGCCGGGGTCCATTGAAATGGCATAATACGCAGCGGGTAAAGAACCACCCGAAACGGAAGAAATTGCATCTACACTTTCTAAAAGGTTTTTACCATTTTTGCCCGCAAGACTCTGTAATGCCAGCATAACCTGGGCTGAAAAATAAGCTGCACGGCTGCCACCTCCCGATAGCGCCAAAATAAAGAGCGTACCGTCATCCCCTCGATCTCGTTCAATGGTGAATTGTGCCCGGTTATTTGCTGGTATTGGTTGCGTAGCTAGAATTTCTTTATTGTAATACGCAAAAGTTGAACAACCTGAGGCTAAAATCACCATGCTGAGTAGTACTATGATTGTTTTCATTAGCTGCTCCCGATTGATCATCGCGGCGATAGAAAAAGGGGATAAAATTAATAAAATTCTTGAAAATAGATAGAGCTTACATTCGATTTTACCAATCCAGCCCTCAATGTATTACTATTATTTGTTGATCTGAAGTCTTTATAAATGACTATAGGCAGTTACACAGCGATCTACAAGCTGAGATACTTGTAATGGTAATATTTCATATTTTTTTGATACGCATAAGTCTTTCGAGTGTAACGGATCGAACCTGAGCATGAATGCGAAAATCCACGGGTAGCTCACGGGTATTAGTGACGGTTAATAAACTCAGTGTTAAACTTAAGATATCTCATATTAACAATCTATCAGTTACATAGATTGCTTAGATCAGACCCGCTAT
>VAPL010324673.1_pt1 | contig 13786 bp, 15 predicted proteins | sample 3395061 | NCBI WGS metagenome assembly VAPL01 (sample SAMN08290444, study PRJNA428436) | hydrothermal vent metagenome | isolation source: Deep-sea hydrothermal vent chimney 2 | place: Pacific Ocean: Juan De Fuca Ridge | depth 2182 m m | reverse complement strand
GAAAGGCTGCAAAAATAGAATAGGTCTGCTTGTGCGAGATATTGATCACTGCGAATCAAACGGCTGCAACGTTTGCGAATCAGATAAAGTTCACGTTCAAATGCTTCTGAAGAGACTCCATCACCCGCTGCAATAAATAGCTGTTCGATCTGTGGTTGCGCATCACGGGCAATCTGGCCGACATCCGCTTTTTCAGCATCAACGGGCAGTTCACGCCAGCCAATCAAGGTTTGCTTTTGAGCAATAACAATCTCTTCAACTACTTTTTTACAGTGCAGCCGTTGCTTTTCATCGGTCGGTAAAAAGACATTGCCCGCACAAAAGAGGCCATTTTCTGGCAACGCAACATCAAATGCTTCAGTCGCAACACGACGCAAAAAGTCATACGGTAACGTCGTCAACATTCCTGAACCATCACCGGTATTCGGCTCCGCACCAAAACCACCCCGATGCTCCATACGGCGCAAAAGGTGGTCGGCATCAACAACAATCTGATGATCAGGTTTACCCTTGATATTCGCAACGAAACCTACACCACAACTGTCTTTTTCATTTGCGGGATCGTACAGCCCATGCTTGGCGGGCAAACCGTATCTATTTTTATTCACTACTTTGTTTACTCAAATTAGATCTATTTTATCCAGCGTGAAAAGGTACGCTTTGTGCGTGCACTGCGTCCACTAATGTTTTTACATGATCGGGGTTTATTTTCTGGTGAATTCCATGCCCAAGGTTAAACACATGCCCTGAACCTTGGCCGTAACTCGAAAGAATCGTGCCGACCTCTTCTTCAATGCGCTCAGGCGCGGCGTATAAAATACTCGGGTCCATATTACCCTGCAAAGCCACACGATCACCAATGCGTTTGCGTGCGTCGCCAATATTTATTGTCCAATCCAGACCGACTGCATCACATCCGGTATCAGCAATCGCTTCCAGCCACGCACCGCCACCTTTGGTAAACAGCGTAACGGGAACGCGTCGTCCATCATTTTCACGCGTGAGGCCGCTCACAATCTGATCCATATAACGCAGTGAAAACTCTTCATAATCACGCGGAGAGAGTACACCGCCCCAAGTATCAAAAACCATCACGGATTGTGCGCCTGCGGCAATTTGTGCATTCAGGTAGGAGACAACAGACTTCGCTAAAATATCTAAAAGACGATGCATCTCTTTTGGAGAGCTGAACATCATGCCTTTCACTTTTCCGAAATCTTTGGTTGAACCACCTTCCACCATATAAGTCGCTAAAGTCCACGGGCTGCCAGAAAAACCGATTAATGGAATTTCGCCATTCAGTTCACGACGAATCACGCGCACCGCATCCATCACATAACGCAGCTCAACTTCAGGGTCGAGCACACCCAACGCATCAATATCTGCTGCACATTGAATGGTTTTTTTAAAGCGAGGGCCTTCACCTTCAGCAAAATAGAGGCCCAAGCCCATCGCATCAGGAATGGTCAGAATGTCAGAAAAAAGAATCGCCGCATCAAGATCAAAACGTTTGAGTGGCTGCAAAGTCACCTCGCACGCCAGATCAGGGTTGGTGCATAAATCCATAAAAGATCCAGCACGCGCACGCGTTGCACGGTACTCAGGCAGATAGCGCCCTGCCTGTCGCATCACCCATAAAGGCGTTGCATCCACAGGCTCGCGCAACAGCGCACGAAGATAACGATCATTTTTTAATGCACTCATACAGGTGGTTTTTCCTCGAAAAAATATAGCGAAAATAGCCGAAAAGTATACAAAGCTCAGGCGTTCAATACAAATTGTGAAGCAAGCCACTATTAAATTGAAGAAACAAGCAGTAGATACAACCCCTATTCTATCTTGACCATTTTACTATGCATCTTATTTTAGTCTTGACCATTTTACGATAAAAAGTAAAATGGTCGTATGAAAAGACAATATAACAGCATTCTCGTTTCTCACAATTGATTTAATCTATATAGTATTGAAACAAGAATTTGATATTCACAAATATGCTTAAACTCCCCGATTGGGAGCCTTGCTTTTATCAGCGCTCCCCACTATTTAAACCGCTGCAACACTTGGCCGAACGCTTTGATCAATATCAACAGTGGCCTGGTTTAAAGGAGTACCAACAACTGTTGGACGACTGGCCTCATCCGATTAAAACACTGGACAACCAAAATATTACGGTCGCTTCTCAAGCAGGTAAACCAAACCACTTCAAAGAACATTACGCACCACGCATCTATCACACGGGTGAAATCCAGACCCGCCTGGAAAATTGGCACGATTTTTTTCAATACCTTAGCTGGTTCATGTTTCCCACTACCAAAGCCATCATCAACTCCATGCACATTCCTTATGCTCAGCAGCGCATTGAGCAAGGCGGCGATTTAGGTCGGCGTAGCCCTGTTGAAAATATGTTATCGCTATTTGATGAAGGCGGTGCGGTGCTGGTTTCCAGTGATGAAAGCCTTCTGCAATTAGTGCGGGACTTTCAGTGGAAAACTCTATTTTTGGAGCGACGAGAAGAATTATCAGAAAAATTCTCCTGTGTACCATTTGGCCACGCCGTTTACGAAAAGGGATTAGCCCCTTACATTGGCATGACGGCAAATTGTATTCTGTTGAACTGTGACGAAGATTATTTTGAGATGAATAATACCGAGCAATTAGTCTGGATTGATAAACAACTGGCCGCTCTATTTAGCGAAGAAACAACGCTGCAAAAGCCCAAAGACCTCTCACCATTTCCTATTTTAGGAATGCCAGGCTGGGATTATGATAATCAACAAGAGAGTTATTACGATAATGTAAATTACTTTCGTCCTGGGCGGCGGTAAGTAAATTCGTATTGCTTCTGCTTAGCCACCTTGACGAGCGCTACCCCCCTTTGCTTTAATGTGTATTGATTTGAAAAATAATACACATTAAAGGCTCCCGCAAATGAGAACAAATATCGTTATAGATGATGAGCTTATGAATGATGCTATACGGCTGACTGGAGTAAAAACCAAACGTGAAGCGGTTGAGATCGCACTAAAATCACTGATTCAAATAAAAAAACAGGAGAGCATCAGAGGCTTTCGGGGCAAACTAAAATGGGAAGGTGACTTAGATGACATGAGGAGCAACAAGTGATTTTTGTTGACTCCAGCGTATGGATTGACTACTTCAATGGAAATCAGGCACTCGAAGCAGAAAAACTGGATTCCATTCTCGGCTCTTCCCCTATCTGCATTGGAGATATTGTACTTACTGAAGTACTACAAGGCTTTAGGAGCGATAAAAGCTTTAATACAGCTAAAAACCTGTTGAACACTCTTAATGTTGTGAATGTTCTCGATACCTCTATTGCCCTGAAAAGTGCGAACAACTTTCGCACCCTCCGTAAAAAGGGAATTACGGTAAGAAAAACCATTGATGTCATCATCGCAACTTACTGTATAGAAAACTCAATTCCATTGCTTCACTCGGATAAAGACTTTATCCCATTTCAAAAACATCTTAACTTATTAACGCCCCTCATCCACTGAAGCGCACTTGCTGCGGAAAGACCTGCGTTGCCCTGCAAAAACCCAAATGTGAAATAACAATTCAAAGCGCCGAAAAAATCAGGTGGATTGATACAAATTAATAGCGAGCCAGACGGATCTGAGTCGCGCTAACAGAGGATTTTATATGGCCAATCTTGATTGAAAAAGTACATTATGCGCATAATGTACCTGCGGTCAATTTTGAAGGTGACAATATGATTAATATAGCAGCAAGAGAAGCAAGAGCAAATTTTGGTGAATTGATGGATACGGCACAACGTGAGCCGATTTCTATTGAAAAACATGGTCGACCTGTTGCCGTACTAATGTCAGCAGCGGAATATGAAAAAATTCAGCATGAACGCCTACAAATAAAAGTGACTACTGGATTCAATCAACTTGATAATGGTGAATATAGCAAACGTTCTGTCAGAGATATTTTAAATAACGCAAAAAAAATTCATGAAGAAATACAAACTCTCTCAACAAGCTGATGATGACTTGCTGACAATATTTCTTGAGGGAATTAATGAGTGGGGATATAAACAAGCCGAGAAGTACGCTAATGAGCTTCATGACTGTTTTAATATACTTGCTGATCATCCTGATATGGGTACTACAAGAAAAGACCTAAACAAAATTCCTCAAAGTTTTGTGAAGGGTTCTCACGTAATCATTTATCGAATAGTCGAAAAAGATTTAATTGAAATAGCTACTATTTTGCCACAAAGAATGGACATACCCAATCTCATCAAAAAGACGCTATGACACTATAATATCTTTGCCACCACTTAACACCTTGCAGGACAAAGACAAGGGGTCTATTTGGCGCTCTGTATAAACGCTGTCAATAATACCACTGCAAATTCACGCGTCGCTTTATCCGATGAAGCTAATTTATCTGTTTTGGTGATCAGCTCTTTGAGTGACAGCCCGGCATAATCAGCGATTAGGCTCTTAGGGGTTATTTTTCATCGCTTTTTGAATACTGCCATAACTTCGGATCCAGGGTTTAAAGCTTGCAAGTGATGCGGGAAGGTTTTTTATTGCATTAGAGGCAAGGCCATGATTTTCGTAACTTCCATAAAGCATGGCGTATAAATTTTCACCATTACGTTCAATATGCAAATAGGCGCTCTGGTCGGTGAGTTGATTTTTTTTAATAAAATCGCGCATGGCTTCTTCTTTGCTGATTGCAAATACCTGCAAAGTATAGTGCTCTTTATTTTGCTGATTAATCCATTTTTGGCTTTTTATCTCTGACGCTGCGACTGTCGTTTGTTTTTCTGCTTGAACGGGGTTTTTCGCTATCGGTTGTGTCGTGCTGGTTGTGGGTTTTGATGTGAACTTCGGCATATCAATTTGTTCCAGACGGTTTTCAGGAATTTTTTCTTTGGTGATCTGCGGTGTTTCGAGCGTAATGGATGCTGGTATCGGTTGCAGGGGTAGCGTTTGATCTGTCGAGACAATATGGATTGAATTTTTTGTTGTCTGTGGTGTAACGATGGGCCGCTCTTTATGCTCTTCAATGATGGGCAGAGTGAGTGCTTCTGTGTGTTGAGTGGTTGTTTCATCTGAAAAGTGACTGCTGATGACACTTTGCAAAATGGCAATGAATGCAATGGCACTGACAATTAGTATGGCTGGAATAAGCTTTGTTGTATTCCACATGCTTTTCACCTTTTGAATAAGAGGTGAAATCAGATCTTTTTCTTGTGATTTTTCTGTAGCATTTTCAAGTGAAAATGCCATAGAAGGTGTTGCTGAAAGTAGCTCGTCTCCTTCTTGTGAGTCTATGATTTGACGAGCCAATACATTAATGCGCTCGGGTAAGCCTTCCGATCTTTTATAGATTCTTTTTATGACTGCAGGAGTGAATAGCGAGCTGTCATAGTCATTGGCTGCATGTAGGCGATGCAGAATATACTCTTTTGTCTGGTGTTCATCAAAAGGGGGGATTTCAAATGTATGAAGAATACTTTGTTTTAGTTTTTTAAGATCTGGGTGCTCTAGCGTTTGTTGAATTTCGAGATCCCCTGCTATCACAATGTGCAGTGGTTTACTATGTTTCTGGGCGTGATGAACAATGGTTTCTATGCATTGAAGGCAGTCAATGTTCAGCTTGTGGGCATTATCAATAGCTAAAATTGTGCGTAATGTGGTCTGTTTTAAATCGCTGATTGCATCAAGAATCTGACTTTTTAAAGGTTGCTCTGGGGCTTTTTCAGTGAGATCAAGGTTAAGGGTTTCAGCAATGGCTGTGATGAACTGGATTTCATTTTCTATATCATAAACATCTATTAAATTGATTGAAGCGGTCTCTTTGGCTTGAAGCAAAAATTGCTTGAGCAGCATCGTTTTTCCAGCACCAGGTGCGCCGACGATTAATAATATCTCGTCCAGTGATATGAGGTGTAATAACAAGCGCAAGCGCTGAATGCGGGTATGCTCAGGGTAAAAAAAGTTGGGGTCGTCTGTGTCAGAAAAAGGTTCTTCTGGAAATTGAGACAACCCCAAATCAGGAGAAGAATCAGATGCCAAACGATTATTGTTATTCATATTCAAATCCTGGGTTTAGAGACGTTCACAAAATAATTGTATAAATTGCTTTGTACACGTTTCTTAATTTTCTGAAAATACGACGCGAAATCCCTTTTTCAACATTAAATCACGCTGATGGATCAGCATATTTTGTGCATGCTCTTGATCTTCAAAAAGTTTACGATTGATGCGCCCTGCTGAGCCTTGATAGCCGATCTCTTTAATAAAGATCCAGCTGCCGAGTAAATCTTGTTGCAGTAACAGATGACAAAAGCGCAAGGGCTGGTCATTTGGGGTTATTTGCATGTAGATGCGCATTTACAGTTTTTTCATATGGAGCCGATAGAATCAAAATATACAGACTTTACCTGATTAATCAAGTGATCGTTCCTACAACTGTAAATGGTGAGTAAAAATGGATTTTTCATCCACGTCAGAGCAATTGGATATTTTCAGACGGTGCGTGTCGCTCAATACGGAAATCTACAAAATGGTGCCGTTGACCAAGCGGATGCGGCTACTCTCTTCGAATGCCGTTTGTGCGGCCGCACGAGCAGGCAGCCATGGTAATACTTTCAGGGTATTGACTCAGGATATTCAGCTACTGAGTGATGATGTTTCCCATTGCATACTCAGTACCCGAAAAATTATTGATGAAGTGGTCTATCTCTCTTCCAGAGTGGTGACGCTGGATAATAATAAAAAAATGTTTCAACGCATTATTGATAGCCATGATATGGAGAAAGATAAAACACCAAGAGAATTTTTTAGTCACTCTGTAGAGAAAATGACAAAAGGTGAAGAGGTAGAGGTGGAGGCCTTAAAAAGGCAATTCAAACGGTTGCAGGAGCAGCTCTCTCCTCTGGAAGAGTTGTCAAAAAAAGGGCAATATCTTTCGGTGTATTCGGCGGTTGAAGCAGAGGCATCGGAGGGGGGCGGTGAAAGTTTTCAGGCCGTCGTGAATATGTTGCGCTCTCTGGTGAAAATATTGAAAGATCAATCGAATAAAATTACTTCTGTATTGGATGAAATTATACTTTCCGTTGAACTAAAAGCAACATAAATCATTTTACTTTAGGGATAAATAAATGATAAAAAAACAACTTTTCAGTCGAAATGGCCATGTCTGGAGTGTCATTGGACGAGATAAAAACAAGCGTGATGAAGTCATTGATACGAATCAATATTTGATTGAAAAAAATGGTAAAGGTTTGCTTCTTGATCCGGGGGGTATTGAAAACTTTTCAACAACTGCTGCGGAGATTTCCAAGCATTTTGATTTGCGTAATTTGGATGGCCTCTTTGCATCACATCAGGATCCCGATGTTATTTCATCATTGACACTGTGGGTGCAGGCGATGCCTCATATTAAGGTGCACATGCCGAGTGTGTGGGTGGGGTTTATTACACATTTTGGTGTGCTGGAAGAAAATATCAACGCAATACCTGATAAAGGTGGCATTGTTATGCTGGAAGATTTGCCACTGCAAGCATTGCCCGCACATTATATGCATTCGTCAGGAAACTTGAGCCTTTATGATGCTGAGGCAAAAATCCTTTTTTCTGGTGATATTGGTGCTGCACTGTTACCCGATGATAAAGATGATCTTTTTGTCACAGATTTTGAAGAGCATGTCGGTTATATGGAGTATTTTCATCGTCGCTGGATGCCGTCCAATGAAGCAAAATCACGTTGGGTCTCCATGGTGAGAAAGCTGGATATTGATATGATTGCACCACAGCATGGTGCTATTTTTCAAGGGGAAGATGTGACGCGATTCCTGAATTGGTTAGATGCTTTGCGTGTTGGCAATGGTTGGGAAGAGTGGGAAGCTACAGAGTTAGAAAAAGCCCATGAAGCTGAGACAGCTTTGGCATAGTAATATTTACCCCGTTTTGCTCCCATGAATAAAATCATGGGAGTTTAATTCCCAGTTGACCCCATAATTCATCCACGCGTTTTTTAACAGCTTCATCCATCTTAATAGGCACACCCCATTCACGATTGGTTTCACCTTGCCATTTGTTGGTCGCATCAAAACCCATTTTAGAGCCTAAGCCTGAGACGGGTGACGCAAAGTCCAGATAGTCAATCGGCGTATTCTCAATGGTGGTGGTATCACGAGCAGGATCCATGCGTGTTGTCATGGCCCAGATCACATCATTCCAGTCGCGCACGTTCACATCATCATCAGTGACGATCACAAATTTGGTATACATAAACTGGCGCAAGAAAGACCATATGCCCAGCATCACACGCTTGGCATGACCGGGATACTGCTTTTTGATGCTGACGATTGCCATGCGATAAGAGCAGCCTTCAGGGGGAAGGTAAAAATCAACGATCTCCGGGAACTGTTTTTGCAAAATGGGCACGAACACCTCATTCAATGCAACGCCCAGAACCGCCGGTTCATCGGGTGGACGACCTGTATACGTGCTGTGGTAAATAGGGTCGCGGCGATGAGTGATACGTTCTACAGTGAAAACAGGGAAAGTATCCACTTCATTGTAATAACCGGTGTGATCACCAAAAGGGCCTTCTGGTGCTTCTTCACCCGGTTCAATATAACCTTCCAGTATAAATTCAGCGCTGGCAGGCACTTGTAGATTATTGGTTTGGGATTGCACAACCTCAGTTTTTGAACCGCGCAATAAACCGGCAAAGGCATATTCTGATAAGGAATCTGGTACGGGAGTGACTGCTGCCAGAATAGTGGCCGGATCTGCCCCCAGTGCGACCGATATTGGAAAGCGTTCATCTGGGTGTGCCTGTTGCCATTCTCTAAAATCCAGAGCGCCCCCGCGATGTGAGAGCCAGCGCATGATTAATTTATTACGACCAATCACTTGCTGGCGATAAATACCTAAATTTTGCCGTTCTTTATGTGGTCCTTTGGTAATCACTAATCCCCAGGTGATTAATGGCCCTGCATCACCGGGCCAGCATGTTTGAATGGGGAGCTTGTTTAAATCAACATCATCAGCTGACTGGATAATGTCTTGGCACGGTGCGCTTTTAAGCTCTTTGGGAGCCATATTCAATACTTGTTTAAAGATAGGCAGCTTTCCCCAGGCATCTTTCATGCCTTTAGGTGCTTCAGGTTCCTTAAGGTAGGCCAGTGTTTTTCCCACTTCACGTAAGGCTTCGACGGAATCTTCACCCATGCCTAGTGCAACGCGGTGTGGTGTGCCGAATAAATTGGTGAGAACAGGAGTATCAAACCCTTTAGGGTTTTCAAACAGCAGTGCCGGGCCTCCTCCACGCAGTGTACGGTCACATATTTCAGTCATTTCCAGGTAAGGGTCAACTTCTTCAGTAATTCGTAGAAGTTCACCCGATTTTTCGAGCTGCTTAATGAAATCGCGCAAGTCTTTATATTTCATATTTAAGGAAGTGTCCGATTAATGCAGGGTTTAAATTGAACATTTTACTTATCATTCATAAAATTTCACTAAAAGTTTTGAGTCAGAGGGCGCTATTACATAGAGATCATTTTTATTAAAACAAGGAACGTATAAATATGAAAGCGCTCTTCACTCCAGCGATATCGATTATGAATAAGTTATCGTATGCACAAAAAATACTCCTTATTGCTATAATATTTACTATGTCTGTGGTGGAGGAGTTGTATCAAATTATTTTTGACATGAAAAGCTCTCAAGAGCTTTTCAGTACAGGTTTGCTAATATTTACTACATTGTTGGGGCTATATTTTTTAATTGGTTTTTATCACAGTATGATGGGTACAATTAATGAGCTGAAAGTAAGTTCAAAAAGAATAGCTGGGGGTGACCTTTCTGTTCGTGTGCAGTGTGAAGCGAAGGATGAGTTGGGAGAAGTCGCTGCTTCATTTAACAATATGGTAGAACAATTTGCTGCTGTGGTGAAAAAAATCATGGCATCAAGTACACATTTATCTGGTGCAACAGAAGAGCTGAGTGCAACAGCTACACAAACCAGTGATGGTTTGATCGCACAGCAACAGCAAACCGAACAAGTGGCGACGGCCATTACTGAAATGACCGCTTCAGTATTGGAAGTGGCACGTAATGCAGAGCAAGCATCATCAGCAGCGCATGAAGCGGATAGTGAAGCTGCTAAAGGAAAATGTGTGGTTTCAAGTACCGTAGAGGCGATTGAAGCGGTTGCATCCGAAGTGCAGAAAGCATCGGTTGTTATAGATTCTCTGGAAAAAGACAGTGAGGGTGTAGGTTCGGTGCTGGATGTGATTAAGGGTATTGCCGAGCAGACCAATTTATTGGCGTTGAATGCGGCGATTGAGGCTGCGCGAGCCGGCGAACAAGGGCGTGGATTTGCCGTGGTGGCTGAAGAGGTGCGAACACTCGCCAGTCGTACACAGGAATCAACTCAGGAAATTCAAGAGATGATCGAAGGGTTGCAAGCGAATGCAGCGAGTGCAGTAAAAGTAATGAATAGTGCGCGTGAGCGCACTGAAAGCAGTGTGGAGCAAGCAGTGCAGGCAGGCTCTTCATTAGATTCCATTACACACGCAGTTAATACAATCAATGATATGAATGCTCAAATTGCCAGTGCTGCTGAACAACAAAGTGCCGTATCAGAAGAGATTAACAGCAGTGTGGTTGCGATCAGCGAACTTTCATCACAAACATCTACTGGAGCAGAGCAAACCAGCCGCAGTAGCGAAGAGTTGGCTCGACTGTCTCAAGAGCTGGAAGATATGGTAGGGCAATTTAAAACTGCTTGATGTACTAGGGGGCGTTCTCAATCACCATTCGTGGCGAGATTCTGCCCTTTTTCGCGCTGGCGGCGTTGCGGTTCGTTGCAATAGAACGACTATTTACGCCTCCCCGCGCCTTGCCAGCACAAAAAATGCCTCAGAATCACACTCACTCAGGTAATTGAGAACGCCCCCTAGGGTAAATAGTAGGGGTTAACTATCAAGGCGCATCGAACGAACCTTTTCGTGTATAATTTCCAGCAATTTCCAGCAGCTTTAAGTTTTTTATGTTTCATATTGTTCTATTCGAACCAGAAATCCCTCCCAATACAGGTAATATTATTCGTCTTTGTGCCAATACTGGAGCAGAGCTGCATTTAATTCAGCCATTGGGGTTTGAGCTGGATGATAAAAAATTACGCCGTGCAGGTTTAGATTACAGTGAATTTTCATCCGTGAGTGTTTATCCGAATCTGGATGCGTGTATTAAAAAGGTTCAACCTGAGCGAATCATTGCTTGTTCGACAAAGGGAAAGCAAAATCATACGGACATTAAATTTAAATTAGGGGATGTGTTGCTGTTTGGCTCTGAAACCAGAGGGCTGCCCGATTTAGTATTAGAAGCAATTCCTGAAAATCAATGCATTAGAATTCCAATGGTAGAGAGCAGTCGCAGTTTAAATTTGTCTAACGCGGTTTCGATTATTCTTTATGAGGCTTGGCGGCAGAGTGGGTTTGGTGGGGCATTATGAGTATATATACGGTAGGGCGAATATAAGTGAAGGGGATAATACTCGCCGGAGGCACAGGTAGTCGCTTACACCCTCTAACCTTATCAGTCAGTAAGCAGCTGATGTCAGTGTATGACAAGCCGATGATCTACTACCCGCTCTCAACATTAATGCTCGCAGGCATCCGCGAAATACTTATTATCACCACACCTCGCGATCAAGCCTCTTTTAAGGCTCTGCTGGGCAATGGCAGTCAATGGGGTCTATCCATTGAATATGCGGCTCAATCAAGCCCGGATGGTTTGGCTCAGGCTTTTATTATCGGTGAAGAATTCATTGGTAATGATTCAGTGTGTCTCGTTTTAGGTGATAACATCTTCTTTGGACACGGATTTCCCCAATTACTCAATACCGCTACAAAAAAAGACAAAGGTGCCACCGTATTTGGTTACTATGTCAAAGACCCCGAGCGCTATGGTGTTGTCAGCTTTGATGAAAAAGGCAAAGCGATTGGTTTGGAAGAAAAACCCGACAAGCCCCAATCCAATTATGCCGTCACCGGCCTCTATTTCTACGACAATGACGTTATCGAAATTGCTAAAAACATAAAACCCTCCCCCCGAGGAGAGCTTGAAATTACCGATGTCAACAAAGTCTATCTTGAGCGCGGTGAGTTGGGTGTAGAAGTGATGGGGCGAGGTTATGCCTGGCTCGATACTGGAACGCATGAATCTCTGTTAGCCGCATCCAATTACATTCAAATCATAGAAGAGCGCCAAGGGCTCAAAATATCATGCCCCGAAGAGATCGCCTATCGTTTGGGCTACATTGATGCCGAGCAATTATCCAAACTTGCAGAGCCCCTCTCCAAAAATGGCTATGGCCAATATCTAAAAGAGCTGCTCAAACATAAGGGCAAGATATGAATGTTATAAAAACCAGGCTTGCCGGAGTACTCATCATAGAGCCCCAGGTATTTGGAGATCACCGAGGTTTTTTTCTGGAAACTTACAGAGCAGAAGATTTTCAAAAAGCAGGCATCACAAAACCCTTTGTACAAGATAACCACTCCCGCTCACAAAAAGGGGTGTTGCGTGGCCTTCATTATCAACTCACACAACCCCAGGGAAAACTGGTGCGCGTCAGTCGAGGCAAAGTTTTCGATGTCGCGGTCGATGTTCGCCCAGAATCTCCCACCTTTGGCCAATGGGAAAGCGTCATCCTAGACGATGAAACACACAAAATGTTTTACGTTCCCCCAGGTTATGCCCATGGATTTTGCGTACTCAGTGATGAAGCCGATTTCACCTACAAATGCACCGACTACTACCATCCACAGTCAGAGCAAGGCATCGCCTGGGATGATCCCGAAATCGGTATAGAGTGGCCTGAAATGGACTACACCCTGTCAGAAAAAGACAAATGCAATCCAAAGCTCAGTGAACAGAGTAAAGGTAAGTTGCCCCTGTTTAAAGGATAAAGAAAAAGATGCGTATATTAATTACAGGGAGTAAAGGCCAGGTTGGTACAGAGCTGGTCAAGCAAGGTCAGGCACTCAATCATGAGATGCTCGCATTCGATCAAGATCAACTGGACATCACACAAGCAAACAGTGTTCAAGAAATATTCAACGAACATCAACCCGATATCGTCATTAATGCAGCCGCCTACACAGCCGTTGATAAAGCAGAGCAAGAAGTCGAACTTGCCTACGCAGTTAACAGAGATGGTGCAGCTAATTTGGCCACGGGCTGTCAATTACATAATATTCCTTTGTTGCACATCTCTACAGATTACATTTTTGATGGGAAGAAAGACTCTTCTTACAACGAAGAAAACCTTGCCAGTCCAACCGGCGTTTACGGACAAAGCAAATGGGAAGGTGATCAGGCGATTAGTAAAATCCTCTCAAAATATATTATTTTACGAGTCAGCTGGGTATTTGCAGCCCAAGGCAACAATTTTGTAAAAACCATGCTACGTCTTGGAAAAGAGCGTGATGAACTCAGTGTGGTTGCCGATCAGTACGGCGGCCCCACTTGCGCAGCAGATATCGCAAGCACACTCTTGAATATTGCCCAGCAAGCGCTAAGCAAAGGAGGTCAGGCGTCATTTCCTTGGGGCACCTATCACTACAGTGGCAGCCCAACGACAACATGGCACGGATTCGCACAAGAGATATTTACACAAGCCAATGCCATAGGCCTAATAAAGGTAATCCCCAAAGTTAATGCCATCACCACAGCAGAATACCCTACACCTGCCGCACGTCCTGCAAACTCAGCGATGGATT
>VAPL010398586.1_pt1 | contig 13789 bp, 15 predicted proteins | sample 3395061 | NCBI WGS metagenome assembly VAPL01 (sample SAMN08290444, study PRJNA428436) | hydrothermal vent metagenome | isolation source: Deep-sea hydrothermal vent chimney 2 | place: Pacific Ocean: Juan De Fuca Ridge | depth 2182 m m | reverse complement strand
GGGTGGGTTATTTATTGCGAGTTGCCTTAACATCCTTTTAACCTCAACTCATTGATTAATGAAAAACGAATTTTTCCAATTTGAGCAGATTCACATAGAAGTTGCACGAAATGCTTCTGATGACTTTAACCTCTTTCACGATAAACATAAGTGGCTGCAGATTAATCATAATCCTTTTAAAGGGCCTATTGTGCTGGGTTTTCAATTAAATACCTTTATTGAAGACCAAATGCGTTTATATAGAGAGGCGCACCATGAAAACAAGATTATTTTGGAAAATAATTTACGTTTTAGCAACTATCAAATTACTTTCATTAATCCACTTAAGCCCAGTACACCCTTTTATTTAGATATAAAAAAGACTTTAATAAAAACGATTCCAGAATTAACTCTAGGCAATCGAATTGCCATAAAATCAGAAAAAAAAACTATTTTATTGGGATTTAAAAAAGAAACACAAAACCCCTTATTTTTACCAGACATACAATTCAAACAATTACCTAATCTGAATGTTATTTCAGATAAAACAATAATACCCGGTACTGAATATTTTCTAAAACGGAAGTTTCTCAACAATGGTAATGTGAAAAACTTTTTGTCAGGTTCTTTAGTTGAACAATCCGACTATTTTGATGAGCTGGCACATGCGGCTAATTATCCTGAAACCTTTCCTTGTAGTCTCACATCCGGTGCTTTACTTGAAAAAGCACAACTAGAAAACCATGACTTTAAGCGTAACCCCATGGTTTACACTTCACATGAGTTGTCTATTGACCGTTTCCATTTAAGTCGTTTAAAAAATGATGACAAACTCTATATTTTGGTAAAACAGCATCCTGAATCTCAGGAGAACACCTTAAATCAAACCAATATCCAGATAAGAAGGTATGACTGTTTTGGCCTATTACATAATCATGATGTTCTATTTAGAGCCAAAATGAACCTGGTACCCTTAGAAGAAATACTTAGAAATTTGAATGCAAAAAAATAGTTGTTAGATTATAAGAATACATATAAACCTGTTAAAATATGCGGTTAACTTAATATTCTTTACATAAACTTAAAAAAGCATGAAAAAAATCCTTGTTTCTGACAAATTAGCTGATGATGGTATTAACTATTTAAATGATCAATCTGGTATTCAGGTTCACATTCAAACGGGGCTGAGTGAAGATGGACTTTGTGAGATTATTGGCGAATATGATGCATTACTAATTAGAAGTGACACCAAAGTAACAAAAAAAGTATTACAGGCTGCAACTAATTTGAAAGTAGTTGGGCGCGCAGGTATCGGGGTAGATAATGTGGATATTCCGGCGGCTACTGAACAAGGTATTATTGTTATGAATACACCGGATGCTAATGCCACGACGACTGCAGAACTGGCAATTGCCCATATGTTCTCCTTAAGTCGTAATTTGCCAGAAGCCAGCCAATCGGTTCGTGCGGGTAAATGGGAGCGTTCACAATTAGTGGGGGCAGAGATAAATCACAAAACTTTCGCTATTTTAGGTTTTGGTACGATTGGTCGGTTAGCAGCTAAAAGAGCCGTGGGTTTAGGCATGCGGGTAATTGCTTATGATCCCTTTGTAACCGCTGAAATTTTTGAAGAATGCGGAGCGCAATCAGTTGACCTGGAAACCTTGGTCAAAGAAGCAGACTATTTGACCTTGCATTGCCCGATGATTGAAAAAACCCGTGGCATTATCGGTGCTGAGCAATTAAAAATGATGAAAAAGACAGCCATGTTAATTAACTGCGCACGCGGTGGCCTGGTTGATGAGGCTGCTTTATATGATGCTTTGAAAAATGGTGAAATTGCCAAGGCAGCACTAGATGTTTATGAGACAGAGCCACCTAAAGATTCACCTTTATTTGAATTGGATAATATTACTTTTACCCCCCATTTAGGTGCTTCAACACGCGAAGCTCAAGTCGCGGTCAGTGTGGAAATTGCGATTCAGGCAGTCACGTATCTGAAAACGGGCGAAGCAATCAATGCCTTGAATTTATCAACAAAAATTTCTGCTGAAGAGCTAAAAAAATCACGTCAGTTCATGATGCTGGCTAAAGTTATGGGTAAATTACTGGTGAACCTAGCAGGTAAACCGATTGAAAAACTGGAAGTTGCTTTGTTTGGTACAGCAGCAGCAGTAGAGGTAAGACCCATTACCGTTGAAGCTTTAGTGGGTGTTTTGGAAGATCAGTTTTCCACACCGGTGAATAGTGTAAATGCAGAGAATATTGCTAAAAAACAAGGTTTAAGTCTGGTTGAATCCAAGTCAGAAGAGCCTCAGGGCTATTTGTCCATGGTCAAATTAGTTGGACATTGCTGTGAAAATAAAACGGTATCAGTTGCGGGTACCTTATTAGGAGCTCAGCATCCACGTATTGTAAACATCAATCAGTTTGAGATTGAAGTTGTACCAGAAGGCACTTTGTTGATTACTGAGCATAATGACAAGCCAGGTGTTATTTCGGCCATAAGTTCTATTTTAGGTGAAGCGAATATCAATATATCCAGAATGCAAGTGGGTGTGCCTGACTCTAACGATAAAGCCATGGCAGTTATTAGTGTTTCCAGTCCTTTGCCTGATGATATTTTAGATAAAGTGAGAAGCCTTTCTTTTGTTAATAGCGCCATTCAAATTAATCTATGAGTTTTGACATTATCTGCTTTGATTGCGACAGTACTTTAAGCAAGATTGAAGGCATTGATGAATTAGGCCGATATGTTGATAAGTTTGCAGAAATGGCGACATTAACTAATGCCGCCATGAATGGGGAACTGGCGCTTGAGCAAGTTTATGGCAAGCGCCTGGCGTTGATAAAGCCGGATAAAAAACAAATAGACTGGCTGGCAGATTTGTATATATCTGAAATGGTCGAAGGTGTTGAAGAAGTTTTTAATACTTTACTAACGCAAGGCAAACAGCTTCATATTATCAGTGGAGGTATTCGCCAGGCTATTTTGCCTTTGGCCAGGAAGCTGGGACTTCCTGATAAGCAGGTGCATGCAGTTGATGTATTATTTAATGATGACGGCTCATATCAAGATTTTGACCAACAATCACCGTTGGCAAAAACGGGAGGTAAAGCAGTGATTTGTCAGCAGATAAATAAGAATAATCTGACGATGGCAATGATAGGTGATGGCAAAACAGATTTAGAAGCAAAACAGGCCGGTGCTAAAATCATCGGTTTTGGTGGGGTTGCTGCAAGAGCCATTGTTATAGAACACGCAGATAACTTTGTAAAAGACACATCGCTTTTGGCGGTGTTGCCGTATTTGAATTAACAGATTTTGTAGAGAGATAACATGGCTGGACATAGTAAATGGGCTAATATTAAACACCGTAAGGGTGCTCAGGATGCTAAGCGCGGAAAAATTTTCACCAAGATAATACGGGAAATTTCTGTTGCGGCAAAAATGGGCGGTGGAGACCCCGTTAATAACCCTGCCCTACGAACTGTAATAGATAAAGCCTTAGGTTCCAATATGAAAAGGGACACTATTGAAAATACTATTAAAAAGGCAACCGGTACTATGGAAGGGATTGTCTATGAAAATGTACGTTATGAAGGTTATGGGCCGGGTGGAACGGCTGTTATGGTGGAATGCTTAACGGATAATCGAAACCGTACCGTGGCAGAAGTAAGACATGCATTTACTAAAGCGGGGGGAAATCTGGGAACTGATGGTTCAGTGTCTTATATGTTTAATAAAATTGGGGTTCTTAGCTATTCTGATTCTGTTGATGAAGATGCAGTCATGGAAGCTGCTATGGAAGCTGGAGCCGATGACATCGTCACCAATGATGATGGCTCAGTTGATGTAATAACAGCACCTGAAGATTATTTGGCTGTAAAAGAAGCTATGCTGGCCGCAGGATTTGAACCGGAACATGCAGAAGTAACCATGCAAGCCGATACTAAAGCTGAGCTGGATATCAAAGGGGCAGAGAAAATGTTACGTTTAATTGATGTTCTGGAAGATTTGGATGATGTGCAGGATGTTTTTTCCAATGCAGATATATCAGCAGAAGTGATGGCGCAACTTGTCGATGAATGAGCCACTTTCCTAGTGGCAAAAATCCTAGGTATAGATCCCGGCTCAAGAATAACGGGTTATGGCATTATTGAGGAAACTGGACTAAATAGTTATCAATATATCGCCAGTGGTAGTATTCGGATAAAAGCTGAGTCCTTTCCAGAGCGCTTGAAGCAAATTTTTGATGGTATAACGGAAGTAATTGAACTGTATCGTCCTACGCAAATGGCCATTGAACAAGTCTTTATGCATAAAAATGCAGATTCTGCCTTAAAACTGGGGCAGGCTAGAGGGGCCGCTATTTGTGCAGCCATGAACGCGGGTTTACCGGTTTCTGAATATGCAGCCAGACAGGTTAAACAAGCTCTGGTGGGCAAAGGTAATGCAGATAAAACACAAGTGCAACACATGGTAAAAATATTGTTGAATGTTCAAGGTAAATTACAAATAGATGCCAGTGATGCGCTAGGGATTTGTCTTTGCCACAGTCATTATCAGCAAACGGAAAAACGCTTAAAACAGCACGCCTTATGATTGGTTTTATTCGCGGGAAGCTGATTGCAAAAACACCACCGCAATTACTGGTGGATGTTCAAGGTGTTGGTTACGAGATGGAAGCCCCCATGACTACATTTTATGATCTTCCTGCTATTGGTCAGGAGCTTCAGCTTTTTACTCATTTAGTGGTTAGAGAAGATGCCCATATTCTGTTTGCTTTCGCTAAAGAAGCGGATCGCATCATGTTCAGAAGTCTGATAAAAGTCAATGGCGTAGGGCCTAAACTCGCTTTAACTATTTTGTCTGGACAAAGTGCTGACGAGTTTCATCGTTGTATTCATGATAATGATATTCAGGCTTTAGTACGTTTACCCGGCATTGGTAAAAAAACAGCGGAACGACTGATTATTGAAATGCGCGATCGACTGCCAGCAAGAACAGATGAATCCGGTGTTAGTCAGAGTAATTCCCTTCAGCAAGCAAGCAATAATCCTAAGCAAGAAGCGATTAGTGCGTTATGTGCTTTAGGGTATAAGCCGCAGGATGCCAATAAAATGGTGCAGAATATTCCTCAGCAAGATAAAAGTTGTGAAGATATTATTCGCTTGGCATTACAAGGCGCAGCTGCAAGATGATTGAAAGTGATCGCTTGATATCGGCCAATAGCGCAGTAGATGAAGAGCGGCAAGACCGTGCCATACGACCTAAACGGCTGGCAGAATATGTGGGGCAAAAAGAACTGCGCATACAAATGGAGATTTTTATTCAAGCGGCGGTAGCTCGAGGCGAAGCTTTAGACCATGTTTTGATTTTTGGCCCTCCAGGTCTTGGGAAAACAACTCTCTCCAATATTATAGCCACAGAAATGGGGGTTAATATCCGCCAGACATCGGGTCCGGTTTTAGATAAAGCGGGTGATGTGGCTGCTTTACTGACTAATCTTGAAGCCCATGACGTGTTGTTTATTGATGAAATCCATCGCTTAAGCCCAGTGGTCGAGGAAATTTTGTATCCAGCAATGGAAGATTATCAAATAGACATTATGATTGGTGAAGGCCCAGCGGCAAGATCAATCAAACTTGATTTGCCTCCATTTACCTTGGTTGGCGCAACTACAAGAGCAGGGTTGTTAACCTCTCCTTTGAGAGACCGCTTTGGTATTGTGCAAAGGCTGGAGTTTTATTCGGTTGAGGAACTTTCCATTATTGTAGAGCGTTCTGCCAAGGTATTAGGTATTGAAATAAATACTAGCGGCGCCAATGAAATAGCTAAAAGATCAAGAGGTACCCCTCGAATTGCCAACCGCTTATTGAGAAGAGTGCGCGATTTTGCTGAAGTTAAAGCGGAAGGTGTGGTGTTGAGTGAAATTGCTGATCAGGCGTTAGATATGCTAAAAATCGATCATAATGGTTTTGATACTTTGGATCGTAAATTATTATTAGCAATGATCAATAATTTTGAAGGTGGTCCGGTGGGTCTGGATACTTTGGCAGCATCAATCAGTGAAGAAAGAGGAACTATAGAAGATGTACTGGAACCTTATTTACTGCAACAAGGATTCCTTATGCGCACAGCTAGAGGACGCGTTGTGACTGCCAAAGCTTATTTACATTTTGGTCTTAAAGCCCCACAAAAAGAACCGGTCAATGATGATGTTTTTCAATAGCAGTTACAGTGCTTCAAAAGTTTAAACAAAAATAACATGTCTGTTTTCCATTGGCCTGTTAGAGTATATTATGAAGACACGGATGCAGGTGGTGTTGTTTTTTATGCTAACTATTTAAAATTTTTTGAACGTGCTCGAACAGAAATGTTACGTGAACTGGGGTTTGAACAAGATCAATTACGGACTGAACAAAATCTTATTTTTGTGGTCAGATCGGTTCAAGTTGATTATTTAAAGTCAGCACAGTTTAATGAATTAATTGATGTTAGTGCAAAAGTGACCCAGACAAAAAAAGTTAGCCTTAATTTTGAGCAAACTATTTCACGCGATGATGAGGTGCTTTGCACGGCTAAAATACGCATTGCCTGTTTACAGGCTGATAGCATGTCTCCTAAAAAAATCCCTGATTTTATATTACAAAAGTTAAGCAATGACTAACGATTTATCCATTTTTCATCTAGTAATAAACGCCAGCTTTGTTGTGCAGTTTGTTATGCTCATTTTATTAGTAGCTTCCATACTGTCATGGACATTCATTTTTTCCAAACGCAAGGAATTAAGTCAAGCCTATAAAGTGACTGATGAATTTGACAAAGTATTCTGGTCAGGCATTGATCTGGCAGAACTCTATAAGAAATTAAACAGCAATGGATTTGAACCAGAAGGTATCGAAAAAATATTTTTAGCCGGTTATAAAGAATTTTCTCTGATGAATAAAAAACAGGGCGTTGCCCCCGCCATTCAGATTGAAAGCGCACAGAAGGTGATGCAGATTGAGTTAACCCGGGAATTAGATAAGCTGGATGAAACACTTTCTTTTTTAGCCACCGTAGGCTCAACCAGTCCTTATGTCGGTTTGTTTGGAACAGTTTGGGGGATCATGAATTCATTTCGGGCATTGGGCGATATTAAACATGCGACATTGGCTAATGTGGCACCGGGTATCGCAGAGGCCTTAATTGCAACAGCCATTGGCTTATTTGCTGCCATTCCGGCCGTGGTTGCTTATAACCGTTTTACCACAAGGCTGGATAAACTGGCCGGGCGTTATGAGCTTTTTGTTGATGAATTTATTGTACTGTTACAAAGGCAGGTTCAGGGTACATGAGTCGACGCTTGAAAAGTAGAAAACCAATGGCAGAAATCAATGTGGTTCCCTATATTGACGTCACATTGGTTTTACTCATTATTTTTATGATTACAGCACCGTTATTGCAAACGGGTGTAGAGGTCGATTTACCTCAGGCAGATAGCGCTGCAGTAGAACAAAAAGATGAACTACCCATTATTATCTCGGTAGATAAACTCGGTCAATATTATATTGATATAGGCGAAGATGAAGATAAAGTTGTGAGTGCTGATGTGCTGTTATATCGAGTGGCTGCTGTATTGAGGAATAAACCGGATACCCAGGTTTATATCAGAGGCGATCATGGGGTTGAATACGGTAAGGTCGTGACTGTTATGGCCGCACTAAAAAATGCGGGCGTACCCAGTGTAGGATTAATGACTCAGACATTTCAATAATCCATGAATATCATTAAAAAATTTAGCTTTTCTTTTGTATTAGCACTAAGCTTGCATTTAAGCATTCTGGTTTTATTTGGAATCAGTTTTAGTAATGAGGCTGACGAAACTGTGGTAGAACCTTTACCGGAGATTATTCAAGCCTCTATTTTGGATGACGAAAAAATACAGCAAGAGGCGCAACGTTTAAAGGACAATGAAGAAAATAAATGGTTGATGCAACAAAAAAAGCAAAAGGAAGCAGAGAAGAGTCTTAAAAAAGAGCAACAACGTTTGCGTGATACTAAGGAAAAAAGATTACAGGAAGAGAAAAAAGCCAGAAAATTAGAAAAAAAGACACAAGAACTTGCGCGTAAAGAAAAAAAACAACAACAAAAACTAAAAAAACAGCAAATTATTGAAGCCGCACGGAAAGCTAAAATAAAACAACAGCAAGAAGCAGAAGCAAAAAAACGGAAACAGGAACAATTAGCTAAAGAACAAAAACAACAGGAGTTAATAGCAAAGCAAAAGGCTGAAGCAGAAAAAAAACAAGCTTTACTTGCCAAACAGTCGGCGGAAAGAAAAGCACAGGCTGAACAAAACAAACAGGCCAGTATTTCTGCAAAACATGCCATTCAGCAAAAAGTAATTAATCGCTGGATTAAACCGGTGACTTCGGTAAAAGGCATGAGTTGTATGGTGCGTGTTAAATTGTTGCCGAGCGGCGATGTAATGGAGGTTTCGGTAATTAAAGGCAGTGGAGATGACATTTTCGATCGGTCTGCTGAAAATGCAGTGCGTAAAGCATCCCCGCTGCCTGTTCCCAAAAGTAGAGATTTGTTTAGCAAAGAATTCAGATTATTTACTTTTAATTTTAAGCCGGAATAATGAAGCCTAGGAGGCTGTCCGAGAATAGGTAATCGGCTACGGAAAAATTATTTTTGGCCATTTTTTCCGTTCATTTTCGTTAAATAGCACAACTATTCGCCTCAAATGAACGAAAAAACTGACTCAAAAGGACTTTCCCTCGCGACGATTTCTATTCTCGAACAGCCTCCTAGAATAAGCTGATTAGGTGAACTATAAAAAACAAATAGTTATGATGTTATTATTTAGAAAAATTTTATTAATTAGCATTCTGCTTCTATATACATCCTTTTCTCGGGCAGAACTAGTAATAGAGATTACAAAGGGTGTTGAAGCATCTGTCCCTATTGCTGTTGTACCTTTTGCCTGGCAAGGCGGAACACTTAAAACGCCTGTTAACGTAGCCACAGTAATACAGGCGGATTTAAAGCGGAGTGGTCTATTTAAGACCCTGGCTGTAGCGGATATGCTAACGCGACCTATGGATGCCAATAAGGTTAAATACAGAAATTGGCAAGCACTAGGCCAGGACTATTTGCTTATCGGTCAAGTCAGCGAAGTCAATGGTCGTTACCAGGTACAGTTTCAGTTATTTGATGTTTATAAAGGTGAGCAAATACTGGGCTATCGTTTATTGGTTGTAGAGCAAGAATTAAGGCGTACAGCCCATTATATTAGTGACCTTGTTTATGAAAAACTAACGGGTAAAAAAGGTGTTTTTAGCACACGCCTAGCTTATATTACCAGTACTTCAATAAGCGCTAATAAGAAGCGGTACAGGTTATTAGTAGCAGATGCTGATGGTTATAATCCAAAGACTATTGCGTCATCTTCAGAACCATTAATGTCGCCAGCCTGGTCGCCAGATGGTAAAAAAATTGTATATGTTTCATTTGAAAACAAGCGTTCTGCCATTTATTTACAAACCCTGGCGACTGGAAAAAGGTCAAAAGTGGCGGCTTATAGAGGCATCAATGGAGCCCCTGCTTTTTCACCGGATGGAACGCGACTTGCATTAACTTTATCAAAAGATGGCAGTCCGGATATATATGTTCTAAATTTAACAAGTGGAACACTGACAAAAGTGACCAAAAGTTATGGTATTGATACCGAACCTACCTGGGCACCCGATGGTGAATCCATTGTTTACACCTCCGACCGGGGCGGAAAACCGCAGTTATACAGGGTTTTTGTCCGTGGCGGCAATCCTAAACGGATAACCTTTGAGGGTGATTATAATGCCAGGGGACGTTTTTCTACCGATGGCAAAAGCCTGGCAATGGTTCATGCCAATCGTGGGGATTATAGAATAGCAGTAATGGACATGGCAACAGGATTGGTGAATGTATTAACAGCAGGGAAATATGATGAATCTCCCAGTTTTTCACCTAATGGTGACATGGTTTTATTTGCCTCTAAAAACAGTGCTGGCCGAGGGGTGTTAACAGCTGTATCTGTTGATGGTAGAATGCAACAAAAAATGGCTTTTAATAGTGGTGATGTACGGGAGCCCGCCTGGTCACCCTAGATTTTAATAGTAAAGAGCGAGGATTTAATAACTTCCGGATTTTGACTTGCCTTTTGACCTCACAGAAGTGCTTATAAAATGAGTTGCGTAGCCTACATGCGCTTATTTTATAAGCACTCCTGAGAAGTCAAAATTCTGTGCCAAACTCCCAGGATTTATTAAATCCTCACTCCTAAGTAAATATTTTTTTGTGGAGAGATAAAAGATGAGAGTAAAAAAAGTCGTATTAGTTTTGCTATTGAGTGTAGCCTTTTTATCAGCTTGTAGCACGACAGAAGAAAAAGGGGAGGGCATTATGGATGGTATGCCTGATGGCAACAATGATGCATCGACTCAAGGTTATCAAAATGGTTCTGGCATTTCCGCTGAAGCAATGGATTCAAATTCAAATGGTAATGGTGTAGATCCTCGATTTAGCGATCCTGCTAACCCTTTGTCAAAGCAAATTATTTATTTTATGTTTGACAGCAGTTCAGTTCAACAAGAGTTTGTGCAGGTCATTGCAGCTCATTCTCAGTATTTAGTCAGTCATCGTACTGAGAAAATTGTATTGGAAGGGCATGCTGATGAACGGGGCTCCAGAGAATACAATATCGCATTGGGCGAGCAACGAGGCAAAGCCGTATTAAGAATGATGAAAATACAAGGTGTTGCCAGTGATCAAATTGAAGTCGTCAGTTATGGTGAAGAAAAGCCCGCTGTAGAAGGGATGAATGAAGCCGCCTGGCAATTAAATCGTCGAGTAGAGATTGTTTATCAGGGTCGGTAAATGAAAAAATTAATAATGGTAATGTGTTGTGCCAGTTCCGTGGTTTTTGCTGAATCCAGGGTGCTACCTCCAGTTATTGACAATTCTACTTATCCAGCAGGTTCATCATCTTTAGGTTCGACACCTTCTAATCATGCAATATATGAAGTGCTTGGGCGCCTGGAACAGCTACAACATGAATTGCAACAACTGAGAGGAATGGTAGAAGAGCAATCTCAAACTATTATTGATTTAAAAAAACGGCAGGGTAATATCTATTCTGACCTGGATTTAAGATTGCAGGAATTATCAGGAGTCGATATATCGGCCAGCAAAAAACCGCCAGAAATAAGCCTATCTGAAATGAACAAGCCAGCTGTAGAAATGCCTGAAAATATGGCTGGCATTGTAGCGAACAACAAACAAAAGCCTGTTGAAAATACAGTGGCAACAGTAGAGCCTCACTCTACAACGAGTGGAGCAGCAAAAAGCGTAACAAATGAAAGTGAGTTATATCAAACGGCTTATGAAACCCTCAGAAATGGGCATAATACCCGAGCCATTAGTGCTTTTAAATCGTTATTAGTTAAATTTCCAGACGGTGAATATGCTGATAATGCGCAGTATTGGTTAGGCGAGGCTTATAAGGTTAATAAAGAGATTGACTCTGCTAAAACAGCTTTTACTAAAGTAATGACTCAATACCCTGGAAGCGCCAAAGTACCTGATGCAATTCTAAAACTAGCTTATATAGAATTAGAGCAGAATAATATGGCTAAAGCCAGAGACTATTTGACCCAGATTACTGTCAGTCACCCTGGAACCACAGCAGCACATCTTGCCAGTAAAAAACTGATGTCACTGGATATGGCAATGCCTTAGAATCTAAAAATATCGTTACAAACCCTTACTTTTAATTGTTCCAAAAGATTATTGCCCTCTCCCAAGGGAGAAGGCTGGGATGAGATAATGTATGAGTTTTATGTGAAACAGAAGACTGAGAAAGGACTTGGAATTTAATAAGCTCCGGTTTTTGACTTGTCTTTTGACCCACATAAGCATGAATAAAACAGTTGTGTAGCTTGCTATGCGCCTATTTTATTCGCACTCCTGTGAAGACAAAAGCCTGTGCCAAACTCCTGGAACTTATTAAATCCTCACTCCTCAAGGTGGTTGAGCATGGGCGTACTGTTTCCCATGAAGATGCAAAAAGGAGGTTGTTAGATGCACCAGAAATCATCTTTCCAAAAATGAAAAAAGCCAAGGGTTTCGAAGTAAATTCGTGGCAATCCGATCATTGCAAGCAACTTTACAATGAGTAAAGTGTAATAGTGTGTACTACTGAGAGTACTAGTGAGAAATCAGAACAAAGTAAAAAAAAGCCATCAGCTACGCTCTATGATCTAGTCTTTATCAACGTCCATCTGAGCAAGGAATTGTTGGATCAGTTGAACCGTTTTATTCTCAAATCGTTCCAATTCACACAATAGCCTTTTTTCAAAGTTTGCCATATTATAAGTAGACGCCATAAGCTTTTTATTTTTTTGTATTTAATTAAGTAAAAAATAAAGCAATAACTATAAAGTTCATCAAACTGTCACTTGCGTGACATAACTCTATCCTGTTTTTTTCTACACTACGAACCCATGGAAACACACCTATTGCTTTTGGATGGTTTTTAAATTTAAAAGAACAGGAGAAATATTATGAGTAAAGTAATTGGAATAGATTTAGGTACAACAAACTCCTGTGTTGCCATTATGGAAGGTGGTTCGGCACAGGTGATTGAAAATGCAGAAGGCAGTCGCACCACACCTTCTATTGTAGCGTATGCAGATAATGAAGTATTAGTCGGACAATCTGCCAAGCGTCAGGCGATAACCAATCCGAAAAATACATTATTTGCTATTAAGCGTTTAATTGGACGACGTTTTGAAGAAGATGCTGTGCAAAAGGATATTAAGTTGGTGCCTTATAACATTGTTAAGGCAGGTAATGGCGATGCCTGGGTAGAGGCTAATGGAAAACAGCTTTCTGCACAGGAAGTTTCAGCTCAAATTTTAAGAAAGCTTAAAAAGGATGCAGAAGCCTATCTGGGTGAAGAAGTTAAAGAAGCGGTAATTACGGTGCCTGCTTACTTTAATGATTCGCAACGCCAGGCAACTAAAGATGCAGGCCGGATAGCCGGGCTGGATGTTAAACGGATTATCAATGAGCCAACAGCAGCAGCTCTTGCCTATGGCATTGATAAAAGTGGTAAAGATGATCAAAAAATAGTGGTATACGATCTGGGTGGTGGCACCTTTGACGTTTCTGTTATTGAAATTTCTTCAATAGATGGCGAAAAGCAATTTGAAGTATTAGCTACTAATGGAGATACTTTTCTAGGCGGTGAAGACTTTGATATGCGCTTGATGGACTTTTTGGTTGAAGAGTTTAAAAAAGAAAGTGGTGTTGATTTAAATAATGATCCATTAGCCCTACAGCGCTTAAAAGAGGCGGCTGAAAAGGCCAAAATTGAATTGTCTTCCACACAACAGACAGATATTAATTTGCCTTATGTTACTGCAGATAATTCAGGGCCGAAGCATCTGAACATTAAAATTACTCGAGCTAAATTAGAGTCTTTAGTGGCTGATTTGATTGAAAGCACTTTAACACCTTGTAAACAAGCCTTAAAAGATGCCGGCTTATCTAACGGCGAAATTAGTGACGTTATTTTGGTGGGCGGCCAAACCCGTATGCCTAAAGTTGTTGAGGCTGTGAAGCAGTTTTTTGCTAAAGAACCACGCAAGGATGTTAATCCTGATGAAGCGGTTGCTATGGGTGCTGCAATTCAAGCGGCTGTATTAACAGGTGATGTTAATGACGTGTTATTGCTGGATGTTACTCCTTTATCCCTGGGAATAGAAACCATGGGTG
>VAPL010734577.1_pt1 | contig 13790 bp, 11 predicted proteins | sample 3395061 | NCBI WGS metagenome assembly VAPL01 (sample SAMN08290444, study PRJNA428436) | hydrothermal vent metagenome | isolation source: Deep-sea hydrothermal vent chimney 2 | place: Pacific Ocean: Juan De Fuca Ridge | depth 2182 m m | reverse complement strand
TATAACATTGGGTTGGGTTACCGTTAACCAAGGCACCATTGCCACCACCACCTAGAACACAGTTTGTTACTACGTAGGTGAAATTAAGGTTGGCGATATTATCGGCTACGTTCAAGGTTTGTTGCCAGGGGGAGGGGAACCATAGACCGTTGCTGCCCGCTGCACCGACGAGAATGGTCGTACTTACACCAGTAAAGAAAAAGCCATTTTCTTCAAAAAATTCGACCTGAGCAAGATGCAGGAGAGCAATGCTGTCAGAGCCTTCAGCCATACGGGCAGTACGCACATAGCCGTTATAGGCTGGGATGGCGATGGTGGTAAGAATCCCAAGTATGGCCATAGTGACCATAATTTCAATCAGACTAAAACCGGTATTTGGTTTTTGAAGACGATGTTGCATGGATTATCTCCTGAAAATAAGCATGTATAATTCCATAAGTTTAGCAGTTGTTTGATTACAATGTGATTTTCTGTCACAGTAAAATTTATGAATGTGTGATTGGTGTCCGCGCAAGGAAGAATAACTCCTAAATTTCGGCGCAGATGCTAGCAAATGTATGAGAATCAAAATCTATTTAACCATTAGAATATCATTAGGCTCTAATTTTATTGGCTGGCTATTAAATTTTTTCCAGAAAATGCCGACAAAATTGTTGACGTTCCTTGAACGCATTTCCCTGGCCTGAAATAATTGTCACAAACTTCTTATCTGGAATGGTTTTATTTAAAATTTATGACTAAATCGCTCAGTATCATCTTACCGGCCAAAAACGAAGCCCCGTCGCTAATTCGATTATTACCTGAACTACGTCGTCGCTATCCAGAGGCTGAAATTATCGTTATTAATGATGGTTCAACTGATAATACGGTCGAAATATGTGAGCAAAATGAGGTTAAGTGTGTCAAACATGCCCATAGCCTGGGTAATGGCGCAGCCATCAAGCATGGGGCACGTTTTGCCAGTGGAAAAGTGCTGGTATTTATGGATGCAGACGGTCAGCATGATCCCGCCGATATCGACATATTACTAGAACGACTGTACAGTGGTTTTGATATGGTGGTCGGGGCTAGAGATAGTGCGTCTCAGGCAAGCCTGGCTCGTAGGATTGGCAATGGCCTTTATAATCGCATGGCTAGCTGGATAGTTCAGCATCCCATTCGAGATCTAACTTCCGGATTTCGTGTTGTTCGGGCGAAAAAGTTTCGCCGTTTTCTGTATCTATTACCCAATGGTTTTTCCTATCCAACGACCATTACCATGTCTTTTTTTCGTGCAGGCTATCTGGTGGATTATCTTCCTATCACGGCAAATAAACGTAAAGGAAAAAGTCATATCAATCTAGTGGCTGATGGTGCACGTTTCTTATTGATTATATTCAAAATTGGTACACTTTATTCGCCACTAAAGATTTTTGTGCCTATCAGTTTTTTCTTTTTCCTGACCAGTATTGGGTATTATAGTTATACATATTTCATGGCTGCCCGATTTACCAATATGGGCGTACTATTATTCATTACCTCAGTACTAATTTTTCTTATAGGCCTGATTTCTGAACAGATTACCACCCTCATGTATCAGAATCAGCATATAGAAAATGAAAACTAAGTTAGTATATTGATAAGGGAATGAATTCACCGCCCAGGGTTAATATTCTCTTGTCGACATATAATGGCGAGCATTTTATTGCCGAGCTCCTGGGAAGTTTACTTAATCAAAGCTATTCAAATATTGCACTCTACATAAGAGATGATGGTTCGACAGATGGAACCGTTGAGCTAGTTAAATCCCACTCGTTCAATAATAAACTAATTAGATTTACAGCAGAAAACAATATAGGTGTGATTAGCAGTTTTATGCAGCTTCTTGCCAATAGTGGTGAGCCGGGCGATTTGTACGCCTTCTGCGATCAGGATGATGTCTGGAAGTGTGATAAAGTTTCTCGTGCCGTTGAAAAAATCATGGCTGGTGCAGAGCCTGACCGAGTATTGTATTGTACACGGTTAGAATATGTGGATGAACAGTTAAAGCCTCTCGGGTATTCTTCAATTCCCCGTTTAGTTGGATTCAATAATGCAGTAGTAGAAAATATTGCAACTGGATGTACGGTTATGTTTGGTGAAACCATCCGACAGTTAATATTGAAAGGTAGGTCGGGTGATATGATAATGCATGACTGGTGGGCTTACCTTGTGGCATCCGCTTTTGGTGAAATCATTTATGATGACTTTCCTTCTATTAAGTATCGTCAACATGCAAATACGGCTACTGCATGGGAGCCTGGGCTTGTAAAACTCCGCACCAGGATGCACGATTTCATTACACGTCTGAGAGCGGATGAGCATAAAGGACTGGACTCGCTAAATCAGGCTATTCGTTTTTTAGAGACTTATCATGATATGCCTGATGAGGCAAAAAAAATAGTGAATACCCTGCTTTTATTTCGCAAAAATAGAAATTTTTGGTCGCGGTTTCGTTATTTGATGCATCCGGGAGTGTTGCGAACTCATCCGCTAGAAAACCTGGCGCTGAAGGCGGTAATTCTATTTGGTTTTCACTAAAAGATGTATTCTATAATGACAGCCTGGCTCGCAGGCGGTGAGCCTTAAAAAGCCTCGGAGGCTGCAGTACTTTATTTTTATGCTATTGTAACCCCGTAGAATGTGCTGAATGAAATGAAGCGCATCGCTCGCGCTGAAGGAAATACACTACAGGTACTTCTTTCTGGTGGTTGATTATTTTGTTATTAGAGATGAGGTAATAATTACCTAAATCACTTCGACTTTAGTCTTTCGCAAGTTGTTGAGGTGAATTTATTTATTCTTCGTAAAGTAGCGACTTAAGCCGGGACAGGGCTATATTGTTGCACAGCTGTTGTTCATAATATCGCTGACTATTTTGTGCAAGCTGTTGCCGGTATGCGGGTGAATTTGAAAGTTTTTTTATAGAGTTTGCTAGTGCGATACCGTTATCTACTGTGACGGTTTCAAAAGGTTCATAGGCAAGTTTCTTTCTAACCTTGCGTGTCCACTTTGTATCACCGGTAATAATAGCCCTGCCGCAGGCAGCATAAGCATATAGTTTGAGTGGGCAGACACGCTGTGTTTTCCCCCCCGCACCAAATATCCCCAAACAAATATCAGATTCCTGAATCATTTTGGCCAATGATTCAGGTGACTGCCATGTGCAGATCCATTCCAGGTTGGCTTCTCCTTTTTTGACTATTAATTCGATTTCTGCAGAAGTTTGTCCTGAACCAATAATTTTAAAAATAATATTTCGTTCATTCTTTAATAAAATTGCGGCTGAAAGAATAGTTTCTAACCCATGTAGAGGAATAAATGTGCCAACGAATAATACCTGGCACACTGTATGGTTTGCCAGGTAGGGTTGTGGTTGAAAATTTTTTTCATTAGTGGATAGTGGTATATCGACCACTTTATTTTTGCTTAGAGAAAATTCCCTGCAGAGATAAGACACATTGTCCAGAGTATCGACAATAATAAGATCTGCGCATGAGTATGCTCGTTTTTCGATATATTTCAAAATGATTGATATTAAACTACTCGGAGGCAAAAGTTTACGGTCGTTTACGACGGTATCATATAGAGAAATGAATGCATCGAGTACAATGGTCTTTGGCCTGAATATGCGTGGCAAAAAACCGAGAATAAGCCCCGTGAAAACTGAAGGATATGGGACGTATGCCAAATTAGCCCGCCCGTGTAAAAGATACTTTATGATAACTGATAAATGTGCATAGCTTGCTCGAAACAGGCCAGAAATAAAACGAAGTTTATGATGTTTTGATGGAACATTATTTTTCCACATCGGAACATTGATTTCGGTTAAATCCAGCCAGTCTGAATGTCTAAAATCCTGGATTCGATAGCGTACATTTGGGTAACCTTCTGAAGATAGATGGACACCAATTATAAGCATTTTTATTTTTGATTGAGGATTTAGCATCAGGCTTACTCACGGTTCCCCATTTTGTTTCTTATTCCATCGATAATGCCCTGTATAAAGGCATAGCTTTTATTTTTTTTATCTTGTTCAAACAATATAATAGATGTAAATTCTGTGGCTAACCTAAGAATTTGACGGATAGCCCAGACTGGCTCACGATTGAAATAGTTTTTTAGCGTTACCAAAGTGTTTCTGGCAATATAGTATTTTCGTATGGGTGGATGTTCAAATGCCTGAAAACGGTTTGTTTTGGTGCGCAATTGACCGATGGAATGAGACATTAAACTTTTGCAACTTATTACGACGGGGAAATTATTTGCTCGGGCTCGAAGACAATATTCATGATCGACAGAGTCAATAAAATAATCTTCTCTGAAACCACCAATAGACTTTATAAGCTCTAATTTCATTAATGTTCCAGAAGTTATAAGTGTGCGTTGTTCAATAAATGCATTATCAGATTCGCCAGGGCATGATATCTGTTTTTTGTTTTTCACTGTGCTCCAATAATTACTCCCAATAAGCGGTGAGCGATGGTTGCATCTATGATAGATGGCTACAAGTATTTCAAACATATCATCATTAATAACCGTGTCCTGATCAAGTGTCAGCATCCAGTAAAATCCAGATTTTATTGCAACTGCCGAAGCCTGGTTAAGTGCCTTACCAATCCCCTCGTTTTTGTTATTTTCGAGTAACTGAACAGTCTGTAGCCTGGAAAATTCCCGCAAAATAGATAAGCAATTCTCACTGGATGCATTATCAATGATTATTATTTCTGGAACTTGTTTTTGTATTCGTTTAAGTCTTAAAAGGATTTCATTATCTGGAAAGTAGGTAATAACTGCTGCACAGGTGTTATTTTTAGTTGGACCTGGATATGTTTTTACCATAGTGCTGTCTGATATCTGATTATTGTGAATGATTAGAAAAATATAGTTCACATTTTTCTATGAAATCAACTACAGATGCTTTGTTAATGTTTTTTTCTTGATTAAGCAAAGACGGTAATACTTTGTTTTGTGTCTCTTTTGCCCATTCTACATCATTGAAACCATATGCTATTCCCCAACGAAGTTCTTCTTCGGGATGCCAGTGATATTTATCTACTGCTGGATCTGGAACAACGATAGACAAACATCCACATGCTGCCGCATATCTTGAATACATAGTATACATATCATATGAAATGCAGGTCCTGGTTCGGTTAAAAATATCCGCTATTTCCACATGTGATAAACCATCAATTAACACCGAGTCATTCAAGTTATGGACAATGCTGCGATTTTCCCCTTTTCTCAAAATGTAGCAGGTTCCATCTCTGCTATAGTTGTGTTTAACTTTGTATGCTTCATGAAAATAAATTATTTTTAAGGCACCGCCAATATTTGTTATAGATGTTTTATTTAGGAATGCTTTCTGATAGTAAAAAAATAAGTCGTTTTCGCCAAATAAAAAATCATTAACAAAGTAGCCAGGGTTATGCAATAACCAACGTACTACCTTATTGGCACCAAGAGGGTTGCCTATAGTTACTTCAGGGTAAATGGCAATATCATTTCTCGGATTAAAGTTTAAACATAGTGGGGTGTTAAATGCGTAGAATGTCCTAAATTTTCTTACTAATATTTTTTCCATTACTGCCACAGCTACTTTATTTAAAAACTGAGATGGAATAAGCCCTCGAAAGTGTGGTTTCATGGGGTAGATGCAACTTTCCACCCCACTTGAATTTAGTAGGTCACATAATCTATGTAACGCTATAGCACCGCCATTATTCTCATCAAATGTTGGTGCATAAATTACGTATCTAAATTTTTTAAATGTCACAATTACTCATTATTTCATATACGTATTGCATTTTGTGATTATCCATTTGATAAAGCCAATAGAACCCATGCTTGTTATTATAAGCATGATTAAATAGATTTGAAATAAATCAAATATGGTGCTTAATCGTGTTTCAATTGAAACGTCAAACTGCATGCTTATAATGTAGATACCAACAAATCCGGCAACAACAATTGGAATTATATCAATAAACATCCATTTTAAGTGCATCTGTGGAAAAAACTTTTTATGTATGATGGGTGTCCACAATAAGAACCACAGGAGCCTGAATCCAAACCAGGCTATGCCAGCTCCAATCGCACCATATCTATTTGCAGCGTAATATATGATGGGTATTTGAATCACTGCAGAAATTGATGAGCCTTTTACATGTAGCTTTAAATCACCATACGCATATTGCAAGTTATATTGAAAAGAGTTTAATGCGACTACAGCATTACCCAGTACGAACCAAAACAATACTTTACTTCCCCAGTTGGCAGCATCAGAATTGTAAGTCCATGCATACAATAATTGTTGCCCATATGCAGCCATAACAAATGCCGTTGCTAGCATGATTACAGAAACGAACTGGGTCGCATTACGGTAAAGATAAATCATTTCATCGTTTTTTCCTGCCGCAACTAATGCAGTCATTCTTGGTAGTAGTGCTTGCATAACCGGTGTAAATAGTTGAATTAATCCGCCAGCCGCCAGACTAACTAGAGTGAAATAACCAAATTCAGATAAAGATAAAACCCCAGACAGTACCAGTTTGTCCAGATGCATTATTACAACCCAAACAGCCGCTGTATAAGCTATCGATAAAGTAAAGGGGGCGATTTTTCTAATGCTTTTTAATGAGAATTTTATGCCACAGTCAACAAATGAGCCCGGTAGCATTTTGTAAAATTTACTTACCAGAATTAAAGCTTCTGCCACACCTACAATAAGTTGGTATTCAAAATAATGTTTAATATCAGTGCTTACAAACTTTAAAAGTAACAGTGCTCCAATGAATTTTAATGTTATAAAAATAGTATTCGCAATATTCAACCAAACCTGGCGCTCCATGCCATTAATGCCACTTCGATAAAGAGAAGAAAAAAACCGAAGACCTATTAAAAGCCCCATTATCGAAATGCAATAAGCTATGGTCTGATTATTTATTTGTCCAGCATTAATCCACTCTTTTGCTACCCAGTTGCTTGATGAAATGATTGCTGTTGTGACGAGTACTGTTATTATAATGAAAATTATTTCAAAGCTTCTCAAAAGTTTTTTGAAGTCTTTAAAGTCTTCCCCTTTGCCTCGAGTATGTGCAATTTCTCGGCTTAATGTTGGGCTTAGTCCCATGTCCAGTAAATATAGCCAGGCTTGCATTAATACAAAAACACCTACCAGGCCATAGGCTTCAGCGCCAAGATATTGTAAGTATAAAGGCATGATGATTATGCCGGTTACCACCTGGTAGCCTTGCCCAATGTAGTTTGCGACTGTGTTATGCTTTATTGACTTTATACTGTTCACATGTTTGTTAGTTTTACTGTTGATTGTAAAAGCAATGTTTAATGTTGCGTTATTTGAAATAATTAATTATGTTTTTCATGGGATATCAGATAAAGCCTTTTCGATTAATGTTCTATTAACTATATTTCCAGTTCTTGATTGTTTGAAATGCTCGGGCCCAGAATAGATTTTTGCTGTTTCTGAAACCTCCAGTTTTGTAATTAACTGATTGAAAATAATATGAGGTTTTTCACAAAAATCCTCATATTGAACCACCAGTTTTCTTGATTCGTCAATTGTTGCCATCCCTTTTGTAAGTGCGGTATTGATATAGTGTAGTTGTCTTGCAGATTGAGTTACAGGTTCAAGATCTTTCAATTGAGGATATTCTGGTATTTTGAAAGAATACCACTCTTTTTCACTTCCGAGCTGCCGCTTACGCGCATCAAGAATAGAAGCCACATTCGTAACTGGATCGCGTTTAAGCTGGATGAAAAGGGCTTTTTTAAAAATCGTATTCAAAAAAGGGATGTTGTAATTCAGGATCATGCTTTTTAGAGCAAAGGGTTTACCGAAAACCCGAGTAAGTGTTGTTAGTTCATTGACTAATTTGTTTTTGTCAACCACGTGAAATAGTTCTTTGTCAGATAGCCAATCTATTTCCTTAAACGGAAGAAATCGCCGCCAAAAATACCAGAATTCATTTGGTGCCAATGCACCTCTGGTTTTACCGTTTTCTGAGTCAAACGTAATGCTGCTATTGAACTCAAGAATCTCATCACGGAAATTAAAACATGGGTCGGTTAATAGTAATTGTATCTGGGCTCCTATCACTGGTGCAGCATAGAATCTGGAGAGAAGATTGCTGGGATAGGCCGCTATATTGCAGTCTGCTAACCATTGTGTGAATAATGTTGTGCCACTTCGTAATGGACCCATTATAAAGATAATGGGGAAATCTGGGCCAAGTTGATCTGATTGTTGGAGGAGTTGTTCTTCTGCGCAAGCTAATGTCCCGTTTAAGGAATCTAAAAAGCTCTCTAGTTGTATATTTCTTTTAAATGTCGCAGCGCGATTTTTTTCTTCTGATTTATTAAACATGGCTACATTCATTTGTTGTCAGCTTAAAGTTTTTCAGTTGTTGTATCACTACTTGTGGCCCAAGCTCCATTAATGTATCAATGATGGAAAGCCTGTTTATAAATCCAGTTGATCTTTGGCTGTAAGGGGTATGGTTCATCACAATAAAACACAGCTTGATGCCACGGCTGGAAAATTTTTCTATATTATAGAGTGCCTGTCCGCCTTCTAAATTGATATAGGTGTTTGCACCCTCGTGCTTGCATATATCGAGAACTCTATCCTCACCAGCCAATGTGTTATTTTTATAATTGCGGCTGCTTTCCACCAGGTTGGTTTGTATTCCAAGGAAGCTACTCATATCTCTTATCTGATTTAAAAGTAGCTCAGCTAGATTGTCAGTTTTATAACAAATAATTTTCTCAACAATTGGGAAAACTTTTGAAAAAAACGGAGCTCTGCGATAGGTGTTCTCGATTGATTTAGTCATTTTTTCTCGCCAGATAGACGATGATTGTAGAGATATATCACAAATTCGTTTGTTTGGAGAGGCTTGATATAGCGGAGCTGTAATATAGTTTGGTTTGCCGTTAATCAGAATACGATTTCGGTTTATCCAGCCACCCTTAATGAAATTCACATCATCATAGATCACAAAGCGATCAACCGTATTAATGAGTTGCCAGTAACCAAGATAAGGAAAAAAATAGGGTTGCATTATGGCAAGCTTCACAGTTTACCCTCTAACAGTACCCGTATTATTGTGACCACCGTCCTGATCATATTGGTGTCTATAGTTGTACCTGTGGGCAATAAAATAACTCGGCTTGCTACCTGTTCTGTATTGGGTAACATTAATCCTGCATGAGGGTATAATTCTTTATAGGGCTTCATCTTGTGGCAGCCAGGCCAGAAATATTTGCGTGCGTGGATATTTTCAGCATGTAGGCACTGAAAAATATCATCACGGCTTGCTGAACATTTTTCATCAATCTCAATGACGATATATTGGTAGTTATTATGTTCAGATTCATCAAAAGAGAGCAGCTTAATGCCGGGCAAATCGGATAGTTCATCACGGTAGGCGTAGTAGTTTCGGCGATTAGCCTCGATCATGCTATCAATAGCATCCAGATTAACGATTCCCATCGCCGCTGCAATTTCAATCATTTTACCGTTGGTTCCAGGATGAATTACATTATCCATTCCTGAGAAGCCAAAATTACGCATTAGACGTACGGTTTCGGCAAGTTCATCATCATTAGTGAGGACTGCGCCACCCTCAAAGGTATTAAAGAATTTGGTGGCATGAAAGCTTAGCACCTCACAGGCTCCAAATTGTCCAATCATTGTACCTTTGTATGAACAAGCAAAGACGTGAGCAGCATCGAACATTAGTTTGAGACCATATTCGTCAGCTATTGTCTGTAATGCCTCAATCTGAGCTGCACGTCCCCAGAGATGAACGCCGATAATCCCGCTAGTGCGAGGTGTGATCATGCTGCGTACAGCATCAGGATCGAGGGTGTGGGTGTCAGGGTCAATATCTGCAAATACCGGTGTTATAGCCTGCCAGTTCAGTGCGTGTGCAGTAGCAATAAACGTATATGAAGGTATGATTACTTCGCCTTCAAGTCCCAGTGCGCGGATGGCTATCTCTAGCGATATTGTACCATTGCACATTGCTATGCAGTGTTTGACCTTGTGATAGTCAGCAATGCGCTGTTCGAATTCCTGTACTATTGGGCCATTATTGCTTAGCCAGTGACGTTCAAGAATTTCTCTCGTAAAGTTTAGGAATGTCTCATGATTGCCAATATTGGGGCGACCAACATGCAGTATCTGATCAAAAGCTGGTTCAGCTCCATTAATAGCGAGATCCTGCAGAGTCTGAATTGATTTCATAGTTTAAATGTCACTTGGGTGATTTCTGTTATGGTTCTATGCTGCTGCTTGTTTATCCATGTGGGGCTGGTATCAATGCTTGCTCAGATTCAGATATCCGCTTTTTTGCTTCAAGCACCTTGTCTGTCAGTGTGCCGTTTAATTTATTGCATATTACTTCTAGTGTGTCGTAGGTGCTGTTAGCCTCATTAGTTTTACCTTGTTTGAGTAATATATCAATTTTACCTATGTAAGGGGATAGATGATTAGGTGCCTGGTGAATAGAATAATTAATATACTTTAAGCCTTCATCGAATTTGCCCTGTGCCGCTAGCGTGTTGCCGAGATAGTATTGGTAACGTGGTGAATTTGAGCTTTCCAGTGCTGCACGAAGCCATGTTTCAAAAATATTTTGCATGCCCTGGCAGGATAAATCAATGCAACTGTTTATTTTATGAAAGGCAAGGACAAGCATGCTGGCATGAGGATATTTTTTTATAGCTTTAATTGTATTGTCTTGTTCAATATCTGGCAGTGCTAATCCCAGCCGTTCCATATGCATGTATAAATGGACTAGATAACCGGGTTCCCGAGGGTCTAATAGAATAGCCATTCTTAGTGCGGCGACGGATTTCATATAGTTATTATTGCTTGCGTAGACGTTGGACAGGTGACCCCATGCGCGCGGGGATTCTGGATGGTTTTCGACATGAGTATAAAGAAGTGTGCGGATATCTTGCCATTGATAGCTGCGAATAGCGGTATTAGCTGCGAGAATAATGACAATAAATGGTGTGAGCAGCCAAACTCGTTTATCTCGATAGTGGCTATATAACCAGAGTATGCCTTGTATGATAATAAACACCATGCCCAGGCTAGCCAGATAATTTCGGTGCTCAAATATAAGCTCAAATGGATAGACTGTGGATTCTAGAGCATGGCTGGCAAAGAACCAGAGCAGGCCAAGTGAAAGTAAGGGCTGTCGGCGTAGTGTAAGCAAAGCAAATAAAACTAGTGTGGTGATGATCAATATTGCTGGCAGGGTAGTCCATGGCTCAAATAAATTATGCGAGAGTACAAAATCATCGTGGTAAAGGCCAAAAGCAGAAAGACGGGGAATGAGTATTTGGCCAATATAAAACACGAGGACTCGAGCTTCAGTGAAAATTCGTTCTAGTAAGTTAAAGTCTCTTGGAGCATAGGCTGGGAGAGAATAACGAACAGCCGCTACAACTAAGAATAAACTTAACAGACCGGTTCCAAATATTATAAGCCAGCGGCTGTGTTGCTTTAGTTTGGGCCAGTATTTCCATGGAAAGGTATCAGGAAAAAGGAGTAGCTCTAATATGAGGAGATACAGAGGTAGAAGAAATCCAGATTCTTTGCTGTAAACTGCCAATAGACCCCATAATGGGATAGTTAAAAACCAGCTCCATCTTTTGTGTACTTGCTGCGTGGTTCGTGCTTTCAGATAAGCAATCATGGCAAGTAACATGAATAGAGCTGCCATCGAAGTCATTCGCTGTACGACATATAAAACACTGGTGAGCTGTATTGGATGGCAGACCCATAGCAAAGCACAAAAACCGGCTAACAGAGTGCTGGCCTGGTGAGTAGAGAGCTCTTTTAGTGGTTTGGCCGGATGTGCTTGTAGACGGATGAATATGAGTCGTGTAAGCCAAAATATCAGAAAGCCATTAATGGTGTGGATGATAATATTAAAGAGCTTGAAACCATAGGGACTGTCTGCACCATCAACAAGATAATAGTTAAAGGCAAAGCTGAGTGCCGCAACAGGGCGGCCGAGAATGCTGGAAATAAGAGAGTTGGCTGCTTCTTGTAAAGTAGTGAGTGATAGATTGTTTATGTGGACGGATTTGTTTTGTACAAAGTTGGGCAGGTCATCGAGAAGAAAGGGACCGTTAATCCCGGGTAAATAGATTAGGGGGGGCAGGATTAATAGCAATAGCAACAGTATAAGACTAACCCGAGTTTGGGCGGGGTTAATTATGTACCGAGTCTGTTTGTCGAACTGCTGCATGAGTGGCTATTCCGCCTGGCAGAAATGATAGAGCTGGAGTTTACTTCCCTGAGCGTTCAGCCTCTTGTTGCCGACGTTCTTTTGCTTTTTCTTTTCCCCAGACAAGCTCATCAATTTTGGGTGGTGGAATATCTAAAATTTCGACGAAATCCAGAGTGTTTTGGTTAAAGGCAACAATGTGTTTTCCATAACGGGCATTGAGTGGAAAGAATAGCATGTCATTGAGTGTATTTGGATGAGATTTTATGAATTTTTGATACTCTTTGTTCCAGGTTTCTGGCTCACCTTTAAGGTAGGCATCCATATCAATACTAAAATGCAGAATATTGTTGATTTGGTTTTTATCAAATCGTTGATAGCGCTCACCCATGTATTGAATTGGGGCTGTCGCAACGGCCTTGGTGAGCACGGCCATATGTTCCTGCTCATCAATGGGGATATCAACATAAATCTTTTTGGGTACGGAGTCAGAATCAACAAGCTTATTCACATCCTCTATGCTAAGACCTGTTTCCGGAACCTGATAGTAGGCTAGAGGGTAAAAGCTGCCATCGGCAAAAACGGCAAGATAAGGGCGTTCATTGTGTACTGTCCACATTCCCCAGGTCAGTGCGGCAATCTGGACAAGGCCGATAAGGCCAAGATCCAGTTTTAGTGTTCGGAGTGGCTTACTGGAGTTAAACGCGATGAATGTCAGGACTGGGCCGAGTACCAGATCTACCCCGGCGATGATGCGGATTCCCTGCCAGCCACCATCAGTGCTAAAGAAAGGTGGGGGATACCAGTAAAATATAACAATATAAAGCAGAATGAAAAAAATTAGAAGGCTGAGACTAAAATGGATGCCAAAGGCGCGGAGTTTTTTGCGCAGAAGATCGTGGGGTATCATGTGAGGCTAAACTTAAGTTGAGTGTATTTATGTTGTTTTATTTTGCTGATAAAGGCCTGGTCGATTAGGAAAAAGGCTCCCCTCTCAGGGAGCCTTTTTGTCAACCTCAGTAAGCTACGCCTGTTGTCTGAATGGTGAGGAAATCCAGATAGATTGGACGGTAAACAACGACCCGGTCGCCAGTTGCATAGGGATCTGTACCACCTACTGTACGTACAATACCGACTGCACCAAATACGTTGCCTGTGTTGTTTGCTACAAATGCATCACCACCACCTTCAGGTGCGGTGCTGTTACCTAAATTGAGTCCAGTAACAATAGTCGCATCAGTGCGTGGGAATTCAGCCTGGGTGCCGCCGACTGCGCCGATGTCATTTGAGGAGTTATAGACGATGCCCATGGAACGGCGGGAGGCATCATTCTTGAATCCGGCTTCAACCCAGCGAATAGCAGTATCGACGTGGTCAGCCGTTTTCTGCATACGTGCGGTGCGGATGTAACCGTTATAAGCCGGGATGGCAATAGCGGCGAGAATACCGATAATCGCAACCACGATCATCAGTTCGATAAGGGTAAAACCCTTGTTCGTG
>VAPL010042346.1_pt1 | contig 13792 bp, 11 predicted proteins | sample 3395061 | NCBI WGS metagenome assembly VAPL01 (sample SAMN08290444, study PRJNA428436) | hydrothermal vent metagenome | isolation source: Deep-sea hydrothermal vent chimney 2 | place: Pacific Ocean: Juan De Fuca Ridge | depth 2182 m m | reverse complement strand
ACACGGCTTTGAACATGGCGGCGCTTAAATCCGGTGGCTGGAAAACGATGATGAATCATCATAATTCTTTATGGCGGCGGGGCAAAGTAATACCAAATTGTAGAAAGAATAACCCTTGATGTGTCGGCGCTATGGGCGGACAATCCAGACCGTTACCGCCAAAATAAACACGGGGCAGAGCACATGGATATCGAATTCAGCGAGCGCGAAATTGCCTTTCGCGACGAGTTGCGCGGGTATTTCGAGACTGACTATCCGCAGGATATTCTGGAACGCAGCCGGGCCGGCGTGGGGCCTGGCAAGGACGATATGGTGCGTTCGCAAAAGGCCTTGAATGAAAAGGGCTGGGCCGGGGTCAACTGGCCTACGGAATATGGCGGTACCGGCTGGACGCCGACCCAGCGTTATATCTTCGAAAACGAAATGGCCCGCGCCGGGGTACCGCCCATTGTGCCGTTCGGCCTGGGTATGGTCGGCCCGATCATCTATTCTTTCGGCACGGACGAACAGAAAAAGCGCTTCCTGCCCGATATACTGGCGACCAATGTGTGGTGGTGTCAGGGCTTTTCCGAATCCGGCGCCGGTTCCGATCTGGCCTCGCTGCGGACCAGGGCGGTGCGCGAGGGCGATCAATACGTGGTCAACGGGACCAAGACCTGGACCACCCTGGCCCAGTTCGCCGACTGGATTTTCTGCCTGGTGCGCACCAATCCCGAGGTCAAGCCGCAGGAAGGAATTTCCTTCATTCTGATCGATATGAAAAGCCCCGGCATAACCGTCAGCCCGATCATCACCATCGACGGCGGTAACGAGATCAACGAGGTTAATTTCCAGGACGTCCTGGTTCCGGCCGATCAACTGATCGGCGAGGAAGGCATGGGCTGGACCTACGCCAAGAAGCTGCTGACCCACGAACGCACCGGCATCGCCGGGGTCGCACGTTCGAAACGGCAACTGGAAAAACTAAAAAAAATCTGTGCTTCGGAGCCCAGCGGCGGTGGCGAGACTTTACTGCACGACGACGATTTCCGGCGCCGCCTGTCGGAGGTGGAAATTGAATTAATGGCGCTGGAATTCACTGACCTGCGGACCCTGGCGGCGGTCTCGACCGGCGGAGCGCCGGGGCCGGAAAGTTCAATTTTAAAAATCAAGGGAACGGAAATACAACAGGCGGTGACCGAACTTTTTGTCGAGGCCGCCGGCTACTACGCCATGCCCTATACGCCGGAACGCTTCGAGTCGGGGTCCAACGTCGCCGGCATCGGCCCGGATTTTGCCGCTCAGGCAGGGCCGCGCTATTTCAATACCCGCAAGACCTCGATCTACGGCGGTTCCAACGAAATTCAGAAGAACATTATCGCCAAGGCGGTGCTTGGCCTTTAATCCAAAGACAAGGCCGTGCCCGGCCTTTAAGGGAGAACCGGTAAAATGGATTTTTCATTCAGTGAGGAACAGGGACTGTTGCGCGACAGCATCATCCGGTTCGTGCGCGAAAACTATACTTTCGACAAACGCCATGCCCTGGCGCTAAGCGATTCCGGCTTCAGTGCGGAAAACTGGAAACTGTTCGCCGAACTGGGCTGGCTGGCCCTGCCTTTCGCCGAAGCCGACGGCGGTCTGGACGGCGGCGCCATCGACACCATGATCGTGATGGAAGAATTGGGCAAGGGCCTGGTGCTGGAACCTTACCTGGCTACCGTTGTGCTGGCCGGCGGTGTTTTAAGGCGCGCCGCCAGCGCCGCCCAGCGCCAGACGATCCTGCCCGCCGTTATCGGCGGCGACAGCCAACTGGCGCTGGCCTATGCCGAAGCCCAGGGCCGCTACAACCTGGCCAACGTGACTACTACGGCGAAAGCCGCCGGGGGCGGCTATGTCATCGACGGCCACAAGGCGGTTGTGCTGAACGGCCCGGCGGCGGACAGCCTGATTGTTTCCGCCCGCACCTCGGGCGATCAACTCGATGACGACGGCATTACCCTGTTTCTGGTCGATGCCGGTTTGGATGGCGTCTCTCGCCGCAATTATCCTACCCAGGATGGCGGCCGGGCTTCCGAGATCGAATTTTCGGGTGTCCGGGTTGCCGATGACGCGGTCGTGGGCGAAGTCGGCGGCGGACTGCCGGTGCTGCAAGACAGCATCGACGAAGCCATTGTCGCGATCGCCGCCGAAGCCGTCGGCGGCATGACGGCATTGCACGCGGCCACCGTCGAATATGCCGGCACCCGGGTCCAGTTCGGCGTGCCTATCGGCAAGTTTCAGGTATTGCAGCATCGCATGGTCGATATGTTCATGGAATGCGAACAGTCCAGATCGCTACTGTACAGGGCCGCCATGACCATGGATAACGGCGCCGCCGATACCGCCCGCACGGTCTCGGCGCTGAAAGTGCAGATCGGTAAATCCGGTCGCTTCGTCGGCCAGCAGGCGGTGCAAATTCATGGCGGCATGGGCATGACCGACGAATTGAATGTGGGCCATTACTTCAAACGCCTGACCATGATAAATACCCTGTTCGGCAACCTGGACTACCACATGCGCCGGTTCGCGGCGCTGGACAGCGCCGCCTAATCGTGGGCCGGTCGCGGTACCGATCCGGCCAGCAGGAATACCGCGCCGCCGGTAAGGGCGAGTCCCGACATGACGAACATGGGCAGCACATAGCCATCGCTTAAGCCATAAAGAAACCCAACCAGCGCCGGCCCGGCGGCGACGCCTAACTGGGCGATCGCCTGGCCGGTGGAATAAATGCGTCCGTAGTCGCGCATGCCGAAGGCATCGGCCAGCAGCAGCGGCAGCGCCATCAGCAGGTTTCCAAGGGCCAGGCCGAGCACGGCGGAAGCCGCCAGCAGCGACAGGGCGGTATCGGCAAATGCGATGGCCAGCAGCGACAGCGCCTCCAGAATAATCAGGAATACCGTCACCGGACGGATGGAAAAACGGCTTATTGCCCAGCCGCCGATGAAACGCCCGGCCATCGAAGCGCCGGCCAGGGTAGCGACGGCGCTTGCCGCCATGGTCGTATCGACCCGCCCGGCGACAAGGTTGAACTGGTGCGCCAGGGCGCCGACCTGGGCCAGGAAGATCAGGACGAACGCCGCCGTACACAGGATGAAGAAACGCGATCTGGCCGCGGCGGAAAAAACCGTACCGGTCAGGTAGCTATCGCCTGTTGCAGTCGTCGCCCGCGCCCCATCGGGCGCCAGGCCCATGCCTTCGGGTGACTTGCGTAAAAACACGGCGGTTACCGGAACCACGGCAAGAACGTAAATGATCGCCAGCCATGGCGTCGCCTGGGCCAGCCCCAGCTTGCCGGTCAGTGTGGCGGCGAACGGGGTGACGACAATTCCGCCCATCGACAATCCGCTCGACGCGACGGCCAGGGCGAACGGGCGGCGTTTTGAAAACCAGCGGGCGACCATGGTGGTGGCGGGGATAAGCGAGGTGCAGGAAAAACCGATGGCGAACAGGACATAAGATGCGAGCAGCGAAAGCGGCGTATTCGCCCGGCCTATGGCGAGCAAACCGGCGGCGGCCAGAAAGGCGCCGATGCAGATGGTGTAGCGGGGATCGAAACGGTCGATCAGGCGGCCGACGGCAAGGCCGCTGACGGCGACGACCAGGAAAAACAGCGAGGTCGCGTTTGAAACCATATTGACGGCGAAACGCCCTTCGCTGCTAAGCGCGTTGATTATTACCGACAGGTTATAAAACCCCAGCCCCGACGATATCATCAACATCACGAAGACAACGCCGACGACGCGCCATCCATAGAAGTAGGGGGTCCGGTCCGAAGAGCGGTTCCCGTCAGCCATGTTCTTTCAGTTCCATTCTGGCGACCGCCATGGCGTGGACCTCGTCCGGGCCGTCGGCCAGACGCAGGGTGCGGGCGTGCGCCCAGTCGGCGGCCAGCGGGAAGCCGTCGGATACGCCGGCCCCGCCGTGGACCTGAATCGCCCGGTCAATGACCCGTAGCGCCATGTTCGGAGCGATCACCTTAATCATGGCGATTTCCTTCTTCGCCACCTTGTTGCCGACCGTGTCCATCATGTGGGCGGCCTTGAGGGTCAACAGGCGGGCCTGGTCGATGTCCATGCGGGATTCCGCGATGGCCGCCATGACGACGCCCTGTTCGGCCAGCGGTTTGCCGAACGCGACCCTTTCCCTGGCCCTTTTACACATGGCCTCAAGCGCCCGTTCGGCCTGGCCGATCAGCCGCATGCAGTGGTGGATGCGGCCCGGCCCCAATCTTCCCTGGGCGATTTCGAAGCCCCGGCCTTCGCCCAGCAGCAGGTTCGAGGCCGGTACCCGGACGTCGGTGAAATCAATTTCACCATGACCGTGCGGGGCGTGGTCATAGCCGAACACCGGCAGATGGCGGACAACTTTCACGCCGGGCGTGTCCATCGGCACCAGAATCATCGATTGCTGCTGGTAGCGACCGGCGTCGGGGTCGGTTTTGCCCATGAAAATAAGGACCTTGCAGCGTGGGTCCATGGCTCCCGATGTCCACCACTTGCGTGAATTGATGATGTAGCCATCGTTGCCGTCACGCCTGATCGAGCCCTCGATATTGGTCGCATCGGACGAGGCGACGGCGGGTTCGGTCATGGCGAAGCCGGAGCGGATTTCACCGGCCAGCAGTGGTTCCAGCCATTGCTTCTGGTGTTCTTCGCTGCCGTAACGGACCAGCACTTCCATGTTGCCGGTATCCGGCGCCGAGCAATTGAAGGCTTCCGGACCAATCGGTGATCGTCCCATAATTTCACACAGCGGCGCGTATTCGGTGTTGCTCAGCCCGGCGCCGAGATCGCTTTCCGGCAGGAACAGGTTCCATAGTCCGGTATCCCGCGCCCTGGCTTTCATTTCTTCCATGACGACCGGTTCGCACCAGCGCCCGCCCTGTTCGGTCTGCTCGTGGTAGACCGCCTCGTTGGGATAAACATGGGCTTCCATGAAATCGGTGAGGCGCCGTTGCAGGTCTTTCACCTTGTCCGAATAGTCGAAATCCATATCACCGGTTCTCCTGAAATGAGGATGTTTTCGAAAAATACGCGCCGCGCCGGGCCAGTCCGGCGACCCGTTCATGGAATTTTGCGAAGCGCCGATCCCTGGTCTGGCCGCGCAAATAGCGGATGTAAATCTGTTGCAGGATAACCGCCAGTTTGAACGAACCGAAGACGAAATACCAGTCGATCGCCGATATATCGAACCCGGTGCGCTCGGCATAACGGGCGACCACCTTGCGGCGGTTCGGGAAACCGTCGCGCCAGGTCGGCATGGTCAATACCGTGCGCCATTCTTCGCCGTCGCCGGCGTCGGTCCAGTAATTCAGCATGTGGCCCAGATCCATCAACGGATCGCCGAGCGTACACATATCCCAGTCCAGCACCGCGCTCGGCCGGGCCGGGTCGTCGGCATCCAGCAGGACGTTGTCGAGCTTGAAATCGTTATGCAGCACCGTGGTGTATTTTGTATCCGGCAGGTTGTCTTCGAGCCACCGGGCAATGGTGTCCATATCGGCCAGGTCCCTGTCCCTGGCGGCTCGCCAGCGCTTGTTCCAGCCGGCCAACTGGCGTTCGACGTAACCTTCCGGATGGCCCAGGTCGGCCAGGCCGATAGCCGCCGGGTCGATCGAATGCAGGTCGGCCAGCGTGTCGATCAGCATCGTCCCGATGCGTTTGTTCAGTTCCGGATTATCGGCGAAGCGATCGGGCATATCGCCGCGAATGACCAATCCATGCCGCCGTTCGCTGATGTGGAAATCGGCCCCGATCAGGTCCGCATCGTCACAATACAGGAAACTGCGCGGCGCCAGCGGGAAGGCCTTGTACAGGCAGGCCTGTACCTTGTGTTCGCGTTTCATGTCGTGAGCCGATGGCGCCACCGGCCCTTTCGGCGGCCGCCGCAGGACATATTCATGGTCGCCGAAGGCCAGCAGGTAGGTCAGGTTGGCATGGCCGCCGCCAAACTGGGCGATGCGCAGGGGGCCATCTGTTTCGGGAAAACGGCTGCGTAAATATGGCTCCAGCAGGCGGGTATCAAGTTGCTCGCCATCGCGGACGGGGATGGTCTCCGGATCCAAATTCAGGCTACCTCGAACAACCCGGCGGCGCCCTGGCCACCGCCGATGCACATGGTGACAACGACATATTTGACGCCCCGGCGCTTGCCTTCGATCAGCGCATGGCCGACCATCCTGGCGCCGCTCATGCCATAGGGATGGCCGATGGAAATGGCGCCGCCGTTGACGTTCAGGTTCTCGTCGGGAATGGCCAGCTTGTCGCGGCAGTACAGCACCTGTACGGCGAACGCCTCGTTCAGTTCCCAAAGGCCGATGTCATCCATTTTCAGGCCGTGCCGCTCAAGCAGCCTGGGCACCGCGAACACCGGTCCGATGCCCATTTCATCGGGTTCGCAGCCGGCGACGGCGATGCCCCGGTAAATGCCCAGCGGTTGCAGTCCCTTGCGTTCGGCCAGCCGGGCCTCCATGACCACCGCCGCCGAGGCCCCGTCGGAAAGCTGGCTGGCGTTGCCGGCGGTGATGAAACAGTCTTTACCCAACACCGGTTTCAGGCCGGCCAGGCCTTCCATGCTGGTTTCCGGGCGATTGCCTTCATCTTTTTGCAGCGTTACCGGGTGGTAGGAAAGTTCTTTGGTTTGCTTGTCCATGACGGCTTTCAGCGAAGCCATCGGGACAATTTCATTGTCGAATTTGCCGGCGGCCTGGGCCGCCGCCGTGCGCCGCTGGCTTTGCAGACCGTAGGAATCCATGGCCTCGCGGCTGACGCCATAACGGTTGGCGACGATTTCTGCCGTTTCCAGCATGGACATATAGATTTCCGGCCTGATTTCCATCAGGATCGGGTCCCTGGCGCGGAAGGTGTTCATGTGTTCGTTCTGGACCAGGGATACCGATTCCAGGCCGCCGCCGACGACTATCGGCATGTCGTCGTCGATCACCTGCTTGGCCGCCGTGGCGATGGCCATCATGCCCGAAGAACACTGCCGGTCGACGGTCATGCCGCCGACGGTGACCGGCAGTCCGGCGGCGATGGCGGCGAGGCGGGCGATATTGGCGCCCTGGCTGCCCTGTGGCAGGGCCGTGCCCATGATAACGTCTTCGACCTCGCCCGGTTCCAGGCCGGCCCGGCTGACCGCGTGTTTAATGGCATGGGCGGCCAGGGTCGGTGATTCGGTATTGTTGAAAGCGCCGCGATAGGCCCTGCCGATGGGGGTGCGGGCGGTCGAGACGATGACGGCTTGGCGTTTCATGGGGTGGCCCCTTGTTACAGATTACAGGTCGTTGAAGCCCTTGCCCTCTTCGGCAAGACGTTTCAGCAGCGCCGAAGGCCGCCAGGTAACGCCGTGGATTTCGTGAAATTTGGCGATATCGTCGTAAACCTGCTTCAGGCCGACCCGTTCGGCGTAGAACATGGGGCCGCCCCGGAACACCGGGAAGCCGTAGCCGTATACGTAAATAACATCGATATCGCCGGACCGCATGGCGATGCCTTCATCCAGAATATCGGCGCCGATATTGACCAGCTGGTACATGCAGCGTTTGAAAATTTCCTGGTCCGTTATGTCGCGCCGGGTAATGCCTTTTTCCTTCGACACCTGTTTCAGCATGTCTTCCACTTCCGGGTCCGGCTGGGGAACCCGCGAACCTTCCTGGTAGATATACCAGCCGCGCCTGGTTTTCTGGCCGAACCGGCCCATTTCCGCCAGCCGGTCGGCGACGGTCGATGAATATGGCTGATCGGGATCGCGGCTGGCCGCCTTTTCCTTGCGGATGCGCCAGCCGACATCGATCCCGGCCAGGTCCATCACCGCCAGCGGTCCCATGGCGAAGCCCCAGTCGTAAAGCACTTTGTCGACCTGATGGGGCAGGGCTCCTTCCTCAAGCAATCTCTGGGCCTCGTTGAAATAGCCGTGCAGCATACGGTTGCCGACGAAGCCGTCGCAGACGCCGACCAGCACGCCGACCTTGTTGATCTTTCGGGCCAGCTTCATGGTCGTGGCGATGACTTCCGCCGAGGTTTTCCCGGCGCGGACGATCTCCAGCAGTTTCATGACATTGGCCGGGCTGAAAAAATGGGTTCCGATAACGTCTTGCGGGCGACCGGTGGCGGCCGCGATTTCGTTGACATCCAGCGTCGATGTATTGGTCGCCAGAATGGCGCCCGGTTTGCAAACGGCATCCAGCTTGCCGAATATCTCTTTTTTCAGGGACATGCCTTCGAAGGCCGCTTCGACAACGATATCAACCTGGGCCAGGGCGGCGTAATCCAGGGCGCCGGAAATCAGGCCCATGCGCTGGTCCATTTCGGCCTGGCTGATGCGGCCTTTTTTGACCGTGGCGGCATAGTTTCCTTCGATAATGCCCAGGCCCTTGTCCAGGCCCTGCTGGTCTATGTCGATGATTGTCACCGGGATGCCGGCGTTGGCGAAGTTCATGGCGATGCCGCCGCCCATGGTCCCGGCGCCGATTACGCCGGCGCCGGCGATGGTGCGTAGCGGGGTATCTTTCGGCACATCCGGCACCTTGGCCGATTGCCGTTCGGCGAAAAACATATGCCGCTGGCCCGCCGATTGCGGCGATTTCATGCATTCGATGAACAGTTTGCGTTCGTTCGCCATGCCTTCTTCGAAAGCCAGTTCGACCGCGCCCCGGATCGCCTCGATGCACTTGAACGGGGCCAGGTATCCGCGCGCCCGGCGGGCGATGGATTTCTCGAAGGTATCGAACAATTCGGGCGGGGCCTCGGCGTTCATGTCGCGGATGCGCCGGCGCGGTTTGCCGTCATCGATCAGCGACCGGGCATGGGCCACGGCGCCGTCAACCAGGTCGCCATCGACGATGTGGTCCAGTATACCCAGATCCAAAGCCTTGCCGGCGGCGACGAAATCCCCCGACACGATGATCTTCAGGGCCGCCTCGACACCAATCAGGCGGGGCAGCCGCTGGGTGCCGCCGGCGCCGGGCAGAATGCCCAGTTTGACTTCCGGCAGGCCGACCCTGGCGGCGGCGGAACCACAGCGGTAATCGCAACCCAGCGCCAGTTCCAGTCCGCCGCCCAGGGCGGTGCCGTGAATGGCCGCCAGTACCGGCTTGTCGCTGTTTTCATAAGCCAGGATAACCTCGTGCAGATCGGGATCGGCCATCGGTTTGCCAAATTCGGTAATGTCCGCCCCGGCGGGGAAGGTACGACCGCTGCCGAGCAAAACGATGATGTCGATTTCCGTATCGGCGTTGGCCTGTTCCAGGCAACTGACCAGCCCCTGCCGGACCCCTGCGCCGAGGGCGTTGACCGGCGGGTTGTTGACGGTGACGACGGCGACGCTGCCGCGGCGCTCCAGGGAAACAAAATCGCTCATGGGTATCCTCGTTTGAATTCGAAAGAATAAGACCAGAGGCATATGCCCAATCAGATCATACTTCAAGCCATTCCTTGCGGATGCCGTTATCCCGGTTCAGGTCTTCCGGGACACCTTCGAAGACCACGTGGCCGTGACCCATTACATAGATTCTACGGGAGATTTTCAGGGCTATGGTCAGTTTCTGCTCGATCAGCAGGATCGATATCCCACGCCGGGAAATTTGCTCCAGCATGGCGGCCACCTGGGCGACGATTTTCGGGGCCAGTCCTTCGGTCGGCTCGTCGATGATGATCAGGTCGGGGTCGCCCATCAGGGTCCGGCACATGCTTAGCATTTGTTGTTCGCCGCCGCTCAGATATCCGGCCAGGATATCGGATCGTTCGCGCAGGTTGGGGAACATTTGAAATATGTATTCAATGTTCCAGCGACCGCTGTTTCGAGTTTCCTTCTGGCCCAAAACAAGGTTCTGGCGCACCGTCAGGGTCGGAAATACATCACGGTTTTCGACCACGATGCCAAGGCCCGAGCCGGCGATTTCATGGGGTGGCCGTCCAACCAGTTCGGTTCCCCGGAATTTGACCGAGCCATGGCAGTCGACGACGCCCATGATGGCCAGCGCGGTGGTCGACCGACCGACGCCGTTACGGCCCAACAGGCTGACGATTTCTCCTTCATTAACGTCGAAGGTAACGCCTTGCAGAATGTGACTTTTGCCGTAGTAGGCGTGCAGGTCGCGGACTTCCAGCATGGCGGCTTCAGTCATCGCCACCCCCCGTTCCCAGATAAGCTTCCTGCACCTGGGCGTTGTTGCGTATGTTTTCCGGCGTGTCGGTGGCGATGATCCGACCGTAGACAAGCACCGAAATACGGTCGGCCAGGTCGAAAATCACGCCCATGTCGTGTTCGACCATAACCAGGGTCTTGCCTTCCGAAATATTTCTGATCAGCTCGACCGCCTGTTCGGTTTCGCTATGGCTCATGCCGGCGGTCGGCTCATCAAGCAGCACCACCTCGTTGCCGCCGGCGATGGCGATACCGATTTCCAGGGCGCGTTGTTCGGCATAGGCCAGCAGGCCGGCCGGAATGAACGCCCGGTCGGCCAGGCCGATCTTGTCGAGAATTTCTTCGGTTCGATCATTCAGGTCATCCAGTTCTTCTACCCGTTGCCACAGGGAATATTTGTAATCGGCGACCCACAGTACCGCGCAGCGGATATTCTCATACACCGTCAGGCCGGGGAATATGTTGGTCACCTGGAAGCTGCGGCTAAGGCCTTTCCTGAAAATCTCATAGGGCGGCAGACCGGAAATATTTTCGCCATTCAGTTCGACCCGGCCGCCGGTAGGCCCGTAACGCCCGCTTATAAGGTGGAACAGGGTCGATTTTCCGGCCCCGTTCGGGCCGATAATGGCGTGTCGTTCGCCTTTTGTAATTTCAAGATTGATGCCCCGGATGATCTCCGCCGGGCCGAAGTTCTTATGCAACTCGATAATTTCAATGGCGGCGGTCATTGCTCGTCTTTCCCGGTCGGGAGCGGCGCGTTGGCGCGGTCCCAGGCGTCAAGCAGGCCGGGTTTGGCCCGCCGTACGCCAAGAATGCCAAGCGCCGTCAGCACCGCCAGTACCGCCCATGGCAAGATATTGTCGATGTTGCACGGAACGCCATACAGCACCATGACCCGCTCGTCGACCGAGGTGTTCTGGGAGAAATGGGCCAGTTCCAGAACGCCGGTCAGGCCGACGGTGACCAGCAGCACCGGGACGGCCATTGTAAGATAGGGGACAAACAGCAGACCCAAACGCCTGGCCCGGTAGGCGGGGCCGTGCATCATCAGCAAACCGGCCAGCCCGGTCGGCGCAAACAGCACGGTAGCAAGGAAGATCAGGCCCAGATAGAGCAGCCAGATATCGGTGAAGTTGCTTAAGACCGTGCGCAGCAGGGTCAGCAGAATGGCCCCGATGACCGGCCCGATAAAGTATCCGATACCGCCGATATAGGCCATCAGCAGGACACTGCCGGACTGGTTCAGGCCCAGGGTTTCGGCGGTCACGATTTCATAGGCGATGGCGAAAACGCCACCGGCCAGGCCGGCGAAGAAACCCGAGGCGCAGAAGCTTATCATTCGTATCTTGCGCTGGCTGTAGCCGATGAATTCGGCCCGCTCCGGGTTTTCCCGGACCGCGTTGGCCATACGGCCGGCGGGGGTGCGGGAAAACCAGAACATCGCGAACATGGCGATGAAGACCCAAAATGCAGCCAGATAGTAGACTTCAATATCGGCGGCGTAATTTAAACCGAACAATACGGGGCCCATGGTGCGGTCGCCGGTGATGCCTTCCTCGCCGCCAAAAAATTTCACGAAAATCAGGCTCGACGAGGCCATCAGTTCGGCGATGCCCAGGGATATCATGGCGAACACCGTGCCCGCCCGGCGGGTCGAGAAACTGCCGAAAATAACCCCGAACAACAACCCGATCAGCCCGCCGACCAGTGGCAGCAACGGAACCGGCAGGGGGAAACCGCCTTCGATATAGTTCATAAAGTGCATCGCCAGAAAACCGCCCAGACCAAAATAGACGGCGTGGCCGAAGGACAACATGCCGCCTTGACCCAGCAACATGTTGTAGGAAAGCGCGAAGATCGTGGCGATGCCGATCTGGGTCATTATGGAAACCGCGAAGGACGACGAAAATATCCAGGGCAGGGCGACCAGTACGGCGGCCAGGGTAAACCAGTACAGGCGCTGACGCCGCCTGGCGTCGGCGTTCATGGCCCGGCGGCGCGTCGTCAGGCGGTTCATGATTCACGTTTCCCGAACAACCCGGTAGGCCGGAATATCAAAATCAGAATCAGCATCAGGTAGGGTATCAGCGGTGCTACCATGGGCAGCGACATGGTCCACAGATCAACCAAAAAATGGTCGGGTCCGAAGTTTACGCCGATCAGGTCCAGCAGGTCGCTGACCGAAACGTCAATGGCCACGGCGAAGGTCTGGATAACGCCGATCAGCAGCGAGGCGACCAGGGCGCCAGCCAGCGAACCCAGGCCGCCGATCACCACGACTACGAAAACTATGCTGCCCAGATCCGCCGCCATCGCCGGATAGGTTCCCATTACCGGGCCGGCGATGACCCCGGCCAGACCGGCCAGCGCCGTGCCGGCGCCGAACGTCAGCATGAACACCAGCGGCACGTTGTGGCCCAGCATACCGACCATGTTGGGGTGGGTGATGGCGGCCTGGATAATCAGGCCGATCCGGGTTTTCGTCAGGACCAGCAGCAGGCCCAGGAAAATAAGAATGGATATGCTCAGCATAAAAGCCTTGTAGGCCGGGAAATTTGCGCCGAACAGGGTGAACAGGGGAAAATCCAGAACCTCGGGCCCATGATAGGGCAACTGGTCATTACCCCAGATGAACTGGATTATTTCCTCCAGCAGGAAGGCCAGGCCGAAGGTAAAGACCAGTTCCGCGACATGGCCGAATTTATGAACATGGCGCAAGGCATAGCGTTCGATCATGGCGCCGATAATGCCGACGATAATCGGGGCGACGATCAGGCCCGGCCAGAATCCGATATATTTTGAAATCTGGAAGGCAAAATAGGCGCCCAGGGCATAGAAGCTGGCGTGGGCGAAATTAAGAATTCCCATCATCGAGAAAATTAACGTCAGGCCGGCGGACAGCATGAACAGCAGCAACCCGTAAACGGTGCCGTTAAGCAGGGAAAAGACCGTGTTTTCAAGCATAATTCAGGGCCGTAAGAAAAAAGGAAAGCGGGCCGGTCCTTCCAAACGAAGAACCGGCCCGGTCGATTCAGTCCCGGCGGCTAATGCCCTATGCTTTCGGGCGAACCATTTCGCATGAGGTCGGCAGTGTCGTATCGGCGCGCGACGCGGTGCTTTCCACGTAGGTTCCGAAACCCGAATTATCGTAGTCCCATTCGATGTTCTCATTGGTGTGGACCGAGATATTCAGCGGCATCAGAAGCTGATGGTCGCTGGCCCGCATTACCAGATCATCACCGTCAAGGGTGGTCAGCGTCATTCCTTCCATGGCCGAGGCGACCTTGAACGGCTTCGCCGAACCGGCCTTGTTCATGGCCTTGGCCAGCATCTGGATAGTATTCACGGCGCGCGGATAGATCAGGTCGTTTTTCGGGAACTTGGCCTTGAAGGCCTTCAGATAATCTTCCCATTCCCTGGTCCTGACCGGGTTGTGGCGTCCTTCCTCGACCAGCCGTATCCGGCCCTTGCCGGATTCGCCGATAGCCGCCGTGATGCCGGTGCCGGCGGCGTAGTAGGTGAAAAAATCGGCCTTGATGCCGATCGCGTTGGCGGAACGGGCCAGGTTGACCATATCCGATCCCCAGTTACCGGTAATGATGGCGTCGGCGCCCGATGCCTTGATCTT
>VAPL010268793.1_pt1 | contig 13801 bp, 12 predicted proteins | sample 3395061 | NCBI WGS metagenome assembly VAPL01 (sample SAMN08290444, study PRJNA428436) | hydrothermal vent metagenome | isolation source: Deep-sea hydrothermal vent chimney 2 | place: Pacific Ocean: Juan De Fuca Ridge | depth 2182 m m | reverse complement strand
GAAAGTCCTAAAAAATCAAGTAATTCTGTTGCTTCTTTTTCTGCTTCTTTTTTAGTTTTATTTGCAATAAATGCAGGAATACAGACGTTTTCCAATGCTGTAAATTCTGGCAATAATTGATGAAATTGGAATATAAATCCGATATGTTTATTTCTAAAATCGGATAAACTTTTATCGTTAAACTCTAAAATGTTTTTTTGATTGATTTTAATTTCAGAAGTATCAGAATTGCTGGGTTTATCTAAAGTTCCTAAAAGTTGAAGTAAGGTTGTTTTACCAGCCCCAGAAGGACCAACTATTGCAACAATTTCTCCTTTTTTAATAGCTAAATTGATTCCTTTTAATACCTCTAAATCTCCGTAAAATTTGTGTATGTTTTTTGCTGTAATCATTATAAAAAATAATACGGTGAAAATACGGAATTAAATTAAAACTACAACCAACGTTTTACATTGTTATAATCTAAATAATAAATTAATTTGATTGAAAAAATATTGGTTTTAGGTTGTTTAAATAAATTATTCAAATTTTGAGAGAAACTTAAATCTGCCATTTCATCAGAATTGAATATCGAATTTCTGTACAATACAATTAATTGACTTCCAGAAGCAAATTCCCAATTATAACTCAAATCTAAATTCCAAATATTATAATTAATATCATGAACAGCAGTGTAATTACTAGCATCTAAAGTACCGTTGTTATTTAACTCGTAATAATTATCAGCATATTTTACAGGAGACCAGTAATACCTAAAAGAAAGGTTTAAGGCATTTTTAATGTTAAAATTATAACTACTTGTTAATGTATTGGTTAATGTTCTAATATTTCTATTTCCAAATATAATTGTGCCATTATTCAGTTCATTAACCCAACCTTTTTCTTCGGTCATATTACTATAATTTATTCGATATATTAGCTGAAATTTATCAGAAAAGCGATATCTTGGAGAGAACGTTATGGTTCTGTAAAGATTGTTGTTTTTATGTCTAATTCCATAGCCAGCCCTTAAATCCATAGCAAACTTTTTTCTATAATCGGTTGATATCCAACCCATAGAAAAGAAAACAGCATTTTGTTTAAAAAATCGACCTGTAACTCTAGGTTCATAAAAATCATACTGGCTTCCAATATTTTTCATGATATTAGCTCCAAAAGCAAAACGACTTTTTGTTATAAAAAAAGCATCTAAATTAATGGAACTACTTTGATAATTATTAGGCTTATTTTGGTAATTAAGATCACCGTTTAAAAAAACTCTATATTGATTAAAATGTTTGGTTGGTTTAAAAATACGATAAGAAATTCCACCAGAATAGTTTGCATAATTATTGTTTCTTTGAAATCCTAAATCATTAATATCATAAGTATCATTACTTCTTGAATGTGCTATTTCGTACTGAAAATTTCCATAAGTTTTCTCAAATTTTAAATAACCTGCATAACCTGTAGTTTTATCACTATTTTCATATACGCTACTTAATTTATAGGCTCCTGATAAATTATATTTACTTTTTTTATCCGCTAAATTAAATAAAAGGGCAGAAACATTGGCGTCTCTAAAATCACCATTACGTATTACACTGGTATTTACAAAACTTACCGATGAGTTTTTGTTAAATTGCTGATCTAAAACTAAAACATTATAGTTTGCTAAAGGTTCTGTGGTTTCGTTTCTAATTTTATTAGTAATTGTATTTTTAATTTTAGCAAATGTTTTTTCGGTGATAGCATTAAAAAAACCAATACCTAATCCTTTTGAGGTTCTGCCAGATACTTTAATAGCATTTAGCATATTAACCTTGCTTGGGTTGTCAATTATTTCTTCATTTGAACCCAAATTTGCTTCAACAGCATAAAAATTTGTTGGAGTATTCCCAATTCTTCTAGAATAAAACAAACCACCTTTACTAAACAATTCTGTTCCTTCTGTAAAAAAAGAGCGTTGTTCTTGATATTGTTGCTCAAAAGGTCCTAAATTTAAAACTAAATCGTCAAAAGCAGTTTGACCAAAATCGGGAATTAAAGTAGCATCCAATGTAAAGCTTTCATTAATTCCATATTTTAAATCCATTCCAATATTGTTATCAAAGCTATGTTCTCCATCAAAAGAGCTATAATTAGAAGAAGCGTAAGGTGAAAAGCTTAAACGAGTAGGAGGTGTAATATTTTCAATTCCTGTTAAATTTCCACTATATTGTGTAAATGAGCCTACTTTTTTATCTACATAATTCCATACATATTGTTCATCTAATTTATTAAACTTCCTACTAAAATTTATTCCCCAAGTTTTAGATTTTTCGTTGTTAAAACGCAGGGTGGAATAAGGAATTTTCATTTCAACAGTCCAACTATCATTGTTCAATTTAACTGCACTTTCCCATACTGCATTCCAACTGAAATCTTCTCCATCTAAAGATAATTTAGCATCAGCTTGATTACCAGTACTCATTACTATGAATTCAGTGTCATTTTGACCATCATTTTCAGGATTAATGGTTACCACAAAAAAATCGGTTATTCCAAAATTATCTCTAGTAGAAAATTGCATAGGAATTTCATTCGGTTTATTATCGTATAATGTTGCTCCTATGTATATTGCTTCATTATTGTAAGCAATTTTAACAATTGTTTTTTTATCAGACCTTTCTGCTTCACCATCTCCTGGATTGAACATTACGAAATCTTTAGCAGGTTCAGCATTATTCCAAAATACTTCATTTAAAACCCCATCAATAGTTGGAGATTTATCTATTTTTAATGCTTTTACCGTTTTTGGATTTTGTTGTGCTTTCGAAAAAGTAAAAATAGTAATAAAAATAATGGTTAAGTAATATTTCATCATTAAGAATAAGGTGTAATTTCCAAAGTTCAAAAATATTTAACTGTTATTCGATATTATCTTAAATAAATGTTAATAAAATAGATTTTTTGTTATTTTTTATGTAACCAAATAAGGAAAACTTTTTTTATTATTCAAATAGAAATTTTGATAAAATGATTACATTTGTACATATTTAATAAAACTGTTATTTCTAATGAATTTACACGAATATCAAGGAAAAGAATTGCTAAGTAGTTTTGGTGTAAGAATACAAAGAGGTATTGTTGCCGATAATCATAAAAAAGCGGTGGAAGCTGCAAAACAATTAAGTACTGAAACTGGTACGCAGTGGTGGGTTGTTAAAGCTCAAGTTCATGCTGGTGGACGTGGTAAAGGAGGAGGAGTTAAACTTGCTAAAAGTTTACAAGAAGTTGATGCCATTTCAGAAACTATGATTGGAATGATGTTAAAAACACCTCAAACTCCACCACAAGGGAAAAAAGTAAATCAGGTATTAATTGCTGAAGATGTTTATTATCCAGGTGAATCTGAAACAAAAGAATATTATATGTCTGTTTTGCTAAACAGAACAACTAGTAAAAATATGGTAATGTATTCTACAGAAGGTGGGATGAACATTGAAGAGGTTGCAGACAAAACACCTCACTTAATTTTTACAGAAGAAATTGATCCAGAATTAGGTTTATTACCATTTCAAGCTAGAAAAATAGCTTTTAACTTAGGATTATCAGGTTCTGCATTAAAAGAAATGATAAAATTTGTGACTTCATTATATACTGCTTTTGTAAAATCAGATGCATCATTATTTGAAATAAATCCTGTTTTAAAAACATCAGATAATAAAATTTTAGCGGTAGATTCTAAAGTAGTTTTAGATAATAGTGCTTTATTTCGTCATAAAGATTTAGCAGAATTACGTGATTTACGTGAAGAAAATCCGATTGAAGTTGAAGCAAATGCTGCCGGATTAAATTATGTGGATTTAGATGGTAATGTTGGTTGTATGGTGAATGGAGCTGGTTTGGCAATGAGTACTATGGATTTAATTAAACAATCTGGTGGTGAGCCTGCTAACTTTTTAGATGTTGGTGGAACTGCGGATGCAAAACGTGTTGAAATTGCGTTTAGAATTATTTTGAAAGAACCAAATGTAAAAGCAATTTTAGTGAATATTTTTGGTGGAATTGTACGTTGTGATAGAGTTGCCCAAGGTGTAATTGATGCTTATAAAAATATGGGTGATGCTATTAAAATACCTATTATTGTTCGTTTGCAAGGAACCAACGCTATTGAAGCTAAAGAATTAATTGATGCTAGTGGTTTAGATGTTATTTCGGCTACAGAGTTTCAAGAAGCTGCCGATAAAGTACATGAAGTTATTTCTTAAATTTCACTTAATAATAAAACATAAAAAAGCCGATGAATTTTCATCGGCTTTTTTGTAAATAAGTATCAATACTTTTTTAAATATCTTCAAAATTTACATCAGTAAAGCTTTCTGTACTACTGTTATCATTAGTTTCACCATTTACTTCTGAAGGTCTTTTAAAGTCTTTTTGGTGACGTTCTGAAATTACTTCTTCTCCTTTTTCCTCTAAAATGTAGTCAGTAGCGGCTTTTAGCATTTCATTAAATTCAGAAAAATCTTCTTTGTATAAATAAATTTTGTGTTTTTTGTAATGGAAAGAACCATCATCATGTGTGAATTTTTTACTTTCTGTAATAGTTAAGTAATAGTCTTCAGCTTTTGTTGCTCTTACATCAAAAAAGTAAGTTCTTCTTCCTGCTCTTAGAACCTGAGAAAATATTTCTTCTTGTTCCAAATGATCTTTTTCGTTCATATTTAACTTTCTAAAATTATTTAATCTTTTTATTAGATTTATTCACAAATCTATAAAATTATTTCACTATTTAAGCCATTTTTAAATTTCTTTTTCTAAAAGTTGTTGTTCATATAATACTTTATAATAACCTTTTGAGTTAACTAATTCATTGTGTGAACCTTGCTGTATTATTTTACCGTGGTCAAGTACTACAATTTTGTCTGCGTTTTTAACGGACGAAATTCTATGGCTTATAATTAGGGTAGTTTTATGTTTACTTATTTTATACAAATTATTTAAGATAATTTCTTCAGTTTCTGTATCAACTGCAGACAAGCAATCGTCAAAAATTAAAATTTTAGGATTTTTAATAATAGCTCTAGCAATAGAAATTCGTTGTTTTTGTCCTCCAGAAAGTGTTACACCACGTTCTCCAACATAAGTATTATAACCTTTATTAAAGGCTTTAATGTTGTTGTGGATATATGCATCTTTAGCGGCTTGTTCAATTTCGATATCAGAGGCATTTTCTTTTCCGAATTTTATATTGTTTTTAATAGTGTCTGAAAATAGAAAGGCTTCTTGTGGCACAAAACCAATACTTTGACGTAAATCATTCAAGTTTACATTTTCAATGTTTGTATCATCTATTAAAATTTCTCCAGAGGTAACATCGTATAATCGAGCAATTAAATTAATTATAGTAGTTTTACCAGAACCAGTATTTCCTAAAATTGCCAATGTTTTTCCTGTTTCAATTTTAAAACTTACATTTTTTAAAGCTGTTATTTCAGTATCATCATAAGTGTATGAAACATTTTTAAATTCAATGTTTCCTTTAATACTTGAATGTAAAAAGGTATTGTTTTGAATTTCTGGTTTTTGATTTAAGAATTCATTTATTCGTTTTTGAGAAGCTTCGGCTTGTTGAACCATTGAGGTAACCCAGCCTACAACGGCAACTGGCCATGTAAGCATATTTACATACATTATAAATTCTGCAATAACACCTAATGAGATAGAACCTTCAATATACCGTAAACCTCCTACATAAATTACCAAAATATTACTTAACCCTATCAATAAAATCATCAAAGGAAAAAATAAGGCTTGTGCTTTATAAAAATTTATGTTTTTTTCTTTGGCTGTATTAGCCAAATTTCCAAAGGTTAGCATTGCATTTTGTTCTATTCCGTATGATTTTATAATACTTATCCCAGAAAAAGTTTCTTGTGCATTTGCAGTTAATTTTGATAAATATTCTTGAATTGAGGTGCTTCTTTTGTTAATAACTCTACTTAAAAGATAAATAGAAACTGATAATATAGGTAACGGCAATAAAGTGTAGTTTGTTAAAACGGTATCAATTTGATACATTTTTATAATAGCTACAATAAATAATACTAACATATTTATGGTGTACATTACCGCAGGACCAAAATACATACGAACTTTAGAAACATCTTCACTTATTCGATTCATTAAATCACCAGTTCTATTTTTTTTGTAAAAGTTAAGTGATAAATTTTGGTATTGTTGATAAATTTCGTTTTTTAAATCAAATTCAATTAAACGAGACATTACAATGATAGTTTGCCTCATTAAAAAAGTGAAAAAACCTGAAAGAATTGCGGCTCCAATTATTAGAAGAATATTTATTAATAATTCAGATTTTACATCAGCTAAATTGGTTGTCAAACCATTTTTGTAATCTCCTGCAACATTAATAGATTCTCTTATTATTTGAGGAATTTGAAGTGCTAAAAATTTAGAAGCAATAGTAATAATAATACCTAATAATAATCGATATTTATATTTTAAAAAGTATTTATTTAAATATTGTAAAGCCTTCATGAAAAATTAAAAAATAGTTCTTTTTTAAAAATACGAATATACAGCATTTAAAACTTTACATTGTCTTTTTAATAAAAATTAAATGCTATTAAAAATGATAAAACATAGTCTGTTTATTAAAAATAATATAGTATTTTTGCCAAAAATTAACGATTAAATTTATAAAGTTCTTTCTATGATTAACAGGCGCCATATTAGAGTTAAAGTAATGCAATCAGTTTATGCCATATTGCAATCTAAAAGTGATAATTTAGATATTGAAGAAAAATTCTTATTGACTAGTATAGATAAAATGTATGATTTATATGTGGTGTTACTGCAATTGTTAGTGGAAGTAAAGAACAAGGAAGCAAATTATATTAAAATTGCAAAAAAGAAATTTTTAGCAACCAAGGAAGAATTAAATCCATCTGCAAAATTTATTGATAACCAAGTATTTAAGCTATTGGAGGAAAGTGGATCGTTGAATCAATACGTTGCGGCGAATAAATTAAATTTTTGGAAGTTAGATTCGGAATACACTACAGAAGTTTGGAATAAAACCAAAAAAAGTACTTTATATCAAGATTATATGAATTCAAAAAAATCTTCATTTGAAGATGATAAAGAATTTGTAATTAAAATGTTTAAAGAATTTGTTGCTCCAAACGATAAATTAGCTGAATATTTTGAAGATAAAAATATAACTTGGGTTGATGATATTCCGTTTGTAAATACTTGGATTGTAAAATCTTTGACTAAATTAAAATCAACGAGTCCATTTCTACTAAAAGAGTTGTACAAAGATGACGATGATAAAAAATTTGTTTTAGACTTATTTAGAAAAGTAGTGTTAAACCATAAGGAATTTGAAAAAGATATTATTGATAGAACTCCAAATTGGGATACAGATCGAATTGCAGAAATAGATATGATTTTAATTAAAATGGCTATTGCAGAGTTTTTAAAATTTCCATCAATTCCAGCACGAGTAACTATTAATGAATATATTGAAATATCAAAAGATTATTCTACTGAAAAAAGTAGTTATTTTATTAATGGTGTTTTAGATAAAATTTTAAAAGATTTTACAACAACAAAAAGAATTAAAAAAATAGGTAGAGGATTGTTATAATTTAGTATTTTTACGAAAATTTTTAATACATGAAAAAAATAACTATAATTTTAACCGTATTGGTAAGTTTGGCAGTATTATCTTGCAAAGATAATGCAGCTGCAAAAGTAAAATCTTCAAATATAGAAACTGCTAAAGCACGTGATGCAAAAATGAGCAAAGGTATGCCCATAATTGCATTTGATAAAAAAGCATATGATTTTGGAACTATCAATGAAGGAGATAAAATTGATGGTGCTTTTACTATTTATAATAAAGGTAAGGCAGATTTAGTAATTACAGGAGCAAGAGCTTCTTGTGGTTGTACAGTTCCTTCTTGGCCAAAACAAGCTATTAAACCAGGTGATTCAGCAAAATTAAATTTTGTATTTAACTCTAGAGGTAAACGAGGTAAACAAAATAAATCCATTACCTTAAGAACTAATACAGAAAATGTAAACGAAATAATAAGAGTTACAGGTAACGTAACGCCAAAACCAAAAAATTAACTCAAAGTTAATACTAGAGAAGAATTTAAAACCGTATAAAAAACAATAAAATTAAATTATAAAGTATTATGTATAGCACTATATTTTTAGCTGAAGGAGGCAACTCTTTAACAAGTATGTTACCATTTTTATTAATGTTTGTGGTAATCTATTTTTTTATGATTCGACCTCAAATGAAACGTCAAAAAAATGAAAAGAAATTTCAATCAGCTCTAGCTAAAGGGAACAAAGTAATTACCACAAGTGGTATTCATGGTAAAATTGTGGATATTGTTGCAAGTGATAACACTGTTATTATTGAAACAGGAGCTGGAAAAATTAAGTTTGAAAGATCTTCAATTTCTATGGAATTAAGTAAACGATATTTAGCTCCAAAAGATAAAAAATAATAAAAATTACTTCTAAAAAAAAAGTGAGCTATATAGCTCACTTTTTTTGTATATTTAAGATTTATTTTATAATAATGAAATCTAAATCAAAACCATCAGGATTTTCTAACGCAACTAAACGTAAAGTTAAAGAGTTTACTATTTTTTTAGTATTAACCTCAATTATCTGGCTATTGATGGAGTTGTCTAAAACATATACAAGTACTGCAGTTTTTAAGGTTAATTATAAAAATTTACCTACAAATAAATTAATTCAAAATAAACCAGTTGAGGCTGTAGCAGTAGCTTTAAAAGCACCTGGATTCTCATTATTAAGATATAAAATTTGGAATAATACTGTTAATTTAAGCTTGTCAAATATGCGAAAGATAAAAGCTAAATACATATTATTACCAAATTTGCAATTAGCCTATATAAATTCTCAATTACCTAATGAAACTGAAGTTGTTAGAGTTTTAAAAGATACAATTTCATTTGATTTAGGAGTTAATATAACAAAAAAAGTAGTTGTAATTTCTTCTATTAAATTAAATTTTAAATTAGGTTTTGGATTAACAAAACCGTTAAAAATAAGTCCAGATTCTGTATTAATTACAGGTCCTAAGAAATACATAGATTCTATTAAAGAAATAGAAATGGTACCAATTAAATTAAATAATATTAATAATAATATAAACCTTACTGCAAATTTAAAATTATCATTAAAAAACAAACATATTTTGATGAGTACTAAAAAGGTAAAAATTACTGGTGAAGTAGATAAGTTTACGGAAGGAAGTTTTACCATTCCTGTTACAATAATTAATAAACCTAAAAATGTGGTAATTAATACTTTACCAAACGTTGTGAAAGTTGTTTTTCAAACAGGATTGACCAATTATTCCAAAATTAATAGTAAAAGTGTTTTAGTAGTTTATGATTACAATCAATATAAAAAGGACACATTAATACAGTTTTTAACTCCAATTATTAAACAAAAAAGTGATTTAATTACATCACTTAAAATAAATCCAAGTCAAATAGAATTTTTTATTCAAAAATGAAAATAATTGGTTTAACAGGAGGTATAGGAAGTGGTAAAAGTACGGTTTTACAGTTTTTTAAAAAGATTGGTGCTAAAACTTATATTGCAGATATAGAAGCCAAAAAACTGATGAATTCTGATGAAGAATTAAAATTTCAAATAATACAATTATTTGGAGATAAAGTGTACAACAGTGGTGCTGTTGATAGAAAATACTTGGCAAATATTGTTTTTAATGATACTTCAAAATTAGAAAAGCTAAATAAATTAGTTCATCCAAAAGTCCAGCAACACTTTTTAAACTTTGTAAAAAAATGTAATCGCGGAATTATAATTTATGAATCTGCAATTTTATTTGAAAGTGGAAGCAACAAACTTTGTGATTATGTAATTACGGTATATACAGATTATAAAACTAAAATGGAACGACTTAAGTTACGTGATGGTTCTTCAGAAGAAGAAATTAAAGCAAGAATGCAACATCAATTAAATGATAACTACAAATTAGCAAAAGCTAACTTTATAATAAATAATAATAATATAGAAAACACAAAACGCCAAGTTTCAACAATTTATGAAATTTTACAAAAAACGGGTATTGAATAAACTTTATTTTAATAATATGTTAAATTATTAAATTTTTGTTAATATTTAGTACAACTACAACATTGTGAATGTTAAAAGTTTAAATTTGAATAATGAGAAAACGAGTATTTTTACTCATCACTATTTTAATGAGCATTGCTTTAATAGGTATTATTTCAGTTCAAGTTTTTTGGATTAAAAATACCATTCAAATAAGTAATGCACAATTTACTTCTAATGTAAAATTTGCATTAGCCAAAGTTTCTGAAGAAATAAAAGATCGCGAATTTTCTCAGTTTTATAATAAATTAAATGGTTTATACCAACAAGGTAAAAAATTAAAAGATTCAGATGTTCGTAGATTTATTTATGAAAAAATAGATACCACAAACAATGAAAAGTTTACCTATTCACAAAGTATAATCGAAGCAAATTATAAAGTACCAACAGAGTTCTTTGACAATGATTCTATAAATTTTAAAAAAATATTTAGCAAAGAGAAAATTGTAGTGGTAAAAAATCAAACTATGGATGATAATTTAAAAACATCCAACCCTCCGAAAGAGAGCTATGTTAGATTGAGTAGATTTAAAAGTGCTGAAAAAGCTTATTTGGAACGATATTTTGACATAATTACACATAGATTACCAATAAATAAACGAGTTAGTAATAGAGAATTAACCAATAGATTAACTCAAGAACTGAAAAAAAGAGGAATAGCAACCAAGTTTAAATATGGTATTTATAGTAACGGATTAGCCACACAAGTCAAATCGGGTTATTTTAGAAGAGAGGAAGGTAAAAGCTATAAAGTGCCAATGTTTATTAATCAAGATGGTGAAAGCAATTATCAATTATATGTAAATTTTCCAGACAAGAAAAATTTTATTTTAGGATCTATATCTAAAATATTAATTTTATCTGTTTTTTTTATCTTAATCATTATTTTAACTTTTGCAACTGCATTGTATCAATTAGTTAAGCAAAAACAAATTTCAGAAATAAAAACAGACTTTATTAATAATATGACGCATGAATTTAAAACGCCAATTGCAACTATTAATTTAGCCTTAGATGCCATTAAAAACCCTAAAGTTATTGATGATAGAGAAAAGGTAAATAAATATGTAAAAATGATTCGTGATGAAAATAAACGAATGCATGCACAGGTAGAAAACGTTTTAAGAATATCTAAATTAGAAAAAAATCAGTTAGATGTAAGTAAGGAAAAAGTAGAGGTTCACGACCTATTAGGAAAAGCGGTTACCCATGTAGATTTGCTTATTAAAAATAGTAGTGGTTTTATCAATTTGAATTTAAATGCACATTCAACTGAAGTTTTGGCAAACCCGTTTCATCTAGAAAGTATATTTGTAAATATGTTAGATAATGCAATAAAATATTCGAATGGAGCTCCTAAAATAACAATTAGCACTGAAAATTCACCCAAAAATTTAATTATAAAAATTGCAGATAAAGGAATTGGAATGAATAAAAACGTTCAAAAAAATATATTTAAAAAATTCTATAGAGAAGAAACAGGAAATATTCATAATGTAAAAGGTCATGGTTTAGGCCTTGCATATGTCAAAAAAATAGTAGAAATTCATCAAGGAGAAATTTATGTAGAAAGTGAAAAAGGAAAAGGAAGCACTTTTTTTATTAAATTACCTTTGATTTAAAAACATTAAAATATGGAGAATAAAAGAATTTTATTAGTAGAAGACGATCCAAATTTCGGTACCGTTTTAAAAGACTATTTAGGTTTAAATGACTATAATGTTACCTTAGCTAAGGATGGCTTAGAAGGCTTAATAATGTTTAAAAATAACGATTACGACTTATGTATTTTAGATGTTATGATGCCTAGAAAAGATGGGTTTTCATTAGCACAGGATATTCGCTCAACAAACACTGAAATACCAATTATTTTTTTAACGGCTAAAACTATGAAGGAAGATGTTTTAAGAGGATACCAAGTTGGTGCTGATGATTATTTAAATAAACCTTTTGATTCCGAAGTTTTATTGTACAAAATAAAAGCAATTTTGCAACGTAAGGAGAGTGAAGAAAGTAAAGAAGAAGAAATTTTTGAATTTGAATTAGGTAAATTTCATTTTAATTCAAAATTACGTCATTTATCTTTTGATGGTGGAGAGATACAAAAACTATCTCCAAAAGAGAGTAAATTGTTAAAATTACTTACACAATATAAAAACGACTTAATGCCTCGTGAACTTGCTTTAACAAAAATTTGGAGAGACGATAATTACTTTACTTCTAGAAGTATGGATGTATATATTGCAAAATTAAGAAAGTATCTAAAGCTAGATGAAAATGTAGAAATACTAAACATCCATGGAGAAGGGTTTAGGTTAATTGATAAAAGCTAAATTAAAAAAAACCTGCTTGAGTAGATTTTTTTATTGGAATTTAGTTATAAATTTGACTAAATTGCATTTATGGCAAAATTAATTAAAATATATGAAGAAAATCCTAATGAAAAGGAAATTGAAAAAGTAGTTTCAGTATTAAAAAAAGGAGGCCTTATTATTTATCCAACAGATACGGTTTATGGTGTTGGTTGTGATATTACCAATGCAAAAGCTATGGAAAAAGTAGCTAAAATAAAAGGTGTAAAACTTAATAAAGCTAATTTTTCATTTATTTGTAATAATTTAAGTAATCTTTCTGATTATGTGAAGCAGATTGATACACCAACGTATAAAATTTTAAAAAAGGCATTTCCAGGTCCGTTTACTTTTGTTTTATCTGGAAACGCCAATTTACCAAAATCATTTAAAAATAAAAAAACCGTTGGAATTCGCATTCCTGCTAACAATATTATAAGAGCATTAATCGAAAAATTAGGAAATCCTATAGTGTCAACTTCTATTTATGATGAAGATGATTTAATTGAATATACTACCGATCCTGAATTAATTTTTGAAAAATGGCAAAATAAAGTGGATATAGTAATTGATGGAGGTTATGGCGATAATATTCCGTCAACTGTTATTGATTTATCTGATGGTAAATTTGAAGTATTGCGTGAAGGAAAAGGAGATGCTACTTTATTATAAAATTTCTGATTGTCCGTAATTAGTAATAACAAAGAACAACGTCATCCTAAACTCGTTTCAGTATCTCATTATCAATTTGATAACCAGCGTTTTTTTGAATACGACCCTGAAACAAGCCCGCCTGCAGCTGGCAGGTTTAGGTTGGCGGACATTATGTTAGATTACACGGACTGTCAGATAAAATTTTTAAATATTTTCTTTTTTAATACAAAATAATTCCAAACAGTACTTTTAACTAAATAATAATCTTTTTTCTGATTAATTTCGTCTCTTTTGCTCAACATTTTATTTAGGTTTTTATAAAAACTAAAATGTGCTTTTATAATAGCAAAAGTATGTTTAGGTTTTAGTTCAAATATAAATTTAATTCCTGCTACACCATCTAAAATTAAACGCATAAAAATAATGGAAAATAAGGATTTTTTTGGTAGATTTTTAACCAATGAAAATAAACTATTTCTGAAATTTAAAAATGTTTTTTTTGGATTTGTTTCTTTTAACGTTGCTCCGCCAATGTGGTAAACCGTTGATAATCCTACAAATTTAATAATTTTATTTTTGTTTTGAACTCTCCAGCATAAATCTATTTCTTCTTG
>VAPL011074323.1_pt1 | contig 13803 bp, 13 predicted proteins | sample 3395061 | NCBI WGS metagenome assembly VAPL01 (sample SAMN08290444, study PRJNA428436) | hydrothermal vent metagenome | isolation source: Deep-sea hydrothermal vent chimney 2 | place: Pacific Ocean: Juan De Fuca Ridge | depth 2182 m m | reverse complement strand
TGTTTTAGAAATTATTTTTTCTAAAACTTTATTACCATCTCTATTGTCACCCATTACAGCAAAAGAGAAAATTTTTTTTATATCTTGGTTTTTCTGAATTTTTTTTAGTTCTATTGTATTGAAATTTCTAGTGTTAATTTTAACTGGCGAAAAAATCGAATACATAATAAATCCGCTAATTAAAATAACTAATATCCCAAAAACCACAGCGAGTTTTAATAAAAGTTTTTTATTTTTTATAATTAAATTTTTTATTTTATTTTTCATAAAATTTTATAATTTATTATTTTTTATTAATAAATTTCCGTCATTAAATACACAAATTATATTTTTCCATCTTGTGTTGGTTTTTAAATTTGATTTTGGCTTTTCTCTGTGATCATACATTATTATAAGTATAATATTGTCTTTTGCCATATTTTCTTTTTTTGTTAAATCTTTAAAATAAAATTTCAGTCTGTTGTTGCCATCTAATGCCACATCATGTGCAGGAATAATAAACGCTTTACTTTCTAAACCTTTTTTTTGATTTTTTATTTGATAATTTTTGTTTTTTTGAAATTGAAAATAATTATCACTTCTACCGTGCGTTATCTGATATATCTGTCCTAAATATTCTAAATCACCTGGCTCATCAACATCTTTTTCTTTATATTTAAAATTATTATTAAATGAAGTAATATTTTTAATATATTCTTTTTTATTTTTTAAAAATTTAAGAAATACCTGTATTTCATCTAATTTTTTATCTCCATTGCCACAATACTTTTTCCAATTATTATCAAAAGTTTTTTGGTGATAGAAATCTTCTAATTTCTCAAAAATATCCATAATATCTAAATATTAATCTCAACAACTTTAATTATAACATTTTAAAAAATATCAAGTATTTTATATTTATCTTTTGGAAAATCTTTGTGTAATGCCATGGTGTTTTGATTAGTATACAAAGAAAATTGTTAATTTGTGGTCTTTATAAAGAGCTTTAATTCTCTTTGTACTAGCTTTTATAAAGAAAATATTGAAATTTTATACAGTTTTTATTATCATTAGCTAATAATTTCAGTTGTCGACGAATTATTAATAACTGAAATCCATCCATATCTTTAACTTTAATTTTTTCTCCTACAACTATTCAATTGAATTAGAGAATAGAAAAGTAAAGAAAATAAAAAAAAAGAATTAAATACTTGAGATTATATTTGAGATAAAATTAGGTAATGATTTAGATAAAGAATAATAAACAAGTAAGTTTCTTTGATCAGAAAAAATTATTTCAACTGATTCTAAAATTTTGAGATGTTTAGATGTAGCTTGTATAGAGATTTTCAATTCTTCAGCTATCTCTCCTACTGAAGCTTCTCCTTCCCTTTTTAAAAATGAAAGAATAATTAACCTACGATAATTCGCAACTGCTTTTGTATATCTCTCTAATTTCTTAAATCGTTTAACTTCAATCATTTTAAAATTTTAACATAAAACCCCACTCCCTACAACTATTCAATTGAATTAGAGAATAGAAAAGTGGGTTCAATTAATAAAGGAAATAGGATTAGAAGAGATTTTTAACGGCTCAGGCGGTTGAGCTGTTGAGATTTTTCTTTACTTTATATCTAAATATTCGTTTAGCTGTTTCTACTAATAGAACATTAAAAATAGACCATAAAATAACTAACCATATCCAAGAAAAAGGTAGTGGAGCTATATCAAAAATGTTTCGCATAAAAGGTACAGAAATAGTTATAATTAAAATTACCAGAGCGATAATAATTGCGATATTTAATTTTTTATTAGAAAATGGATTATACGAAAATATAGGTCTGTATAAACTTCTAAACGAAAAAGCTGTAACTAAAATATAAGCTGAAAAACAAACAAAGAAAATTGAACGAGCAACCGGAAGGGCAACATCAAATTTTAGTAAAGTATAGTAAAGAAGAAACATTAAGATTGAACTAACTATACCAAGTCCAAAAGATAAAACTTTTACTTCTGGAGTTAATAATTCTTTTTTGGATATTTTTTTATAAATTCCTTTATCCAGATTATGATCATAAGCAAAAGCTAAGGCTGGTAAACTTCCAGTAAATAGATTCACCCAAATTATTTGAAGAGCAGTAAGTGGTAGAGCTATATTCATAAGAATACTTCCACCAATAACAAAAACTTCATCAAGAGAATTAAACATTAAATAAATAAAAGTTTTTCTAATATTATTGATAATTCTCCTTCCTTCATCAATCGCCATGCTAATTGTCTTAAAATTATCATCAAGAAGAACTAAGTCGGCAGCACTTTGGGCCACATCACTTCCCGAACCAAGAGAAATACCAATATCCATAGACTTTAGGGCTGGAGCATCATTTACTCCATCGCCAGTCATAGCAACAACTTCCCCTAAATCTCTATATAGATTTCCTATGCGAAATTTATCTTCTGGGGTCACTCTAGCAAATATTTTTATATGTTTAATAACTCCAAGCAGTTGTTCATCTGTCATTAAATGAATATTTTCACCTACTAAAACCTCATTATCTAATACATCCCAGCCAAGACTTTTTGCTACTGAAATAGCAGTTCCCTTTAAATCTCCAGTTATAATAACAACTCTAACTCCATGCGTTTCTATGTTTTTTATAGCAGAAGGAACATCTTCCCTAACTGGATCAAAGAAGGATAAAATTCCGCTAAATTTAATATCTTTAATAGATTTAATATCAATTTTTTTATTATCTTTAGCATTAAAAGTCCCAACTGCAATTAATCTTTTCCCATTATTACTGGCATCATTTATCCAGGAAAGAATTTTCAAATAAACATCTTTGTCAACGTTAGATTGTTTTAGAAGGACATCGGGGGCTCCCATAATAATATATTCATTTCCATTTTTGGAAACAGAAAATTTATGAGAAGAGCTAAAAGGAATTTGTAATAAGTTTTCTTTTGCTATAATTTTTTGTAAAGAAATATTATGTAAAGCAGCAGCTTTTACTATATTCACTTCAAAGGGGTGCCCAACAAAATTCCAATCTTTTTCTTTATCATTTGGGTTTTGAACCACAACATCAATATTTTGTAATGCTAATTGAATTATCTCTTTTTGTTCTAAGGAAAGATGGGCAATTTTTGATTCAGAATATTTATCTTTTATTAACATATCAAAAGTAGATACACCAACTAATTGCATGTCTGCTTCTGTCAAAGTTCCAGTTTTATCCGTCATAATCAAAGTTGTTGAACCTAGAGTTTCGGCAGCTGATAAATTTCTGACAATTCCTTTTTTAGAAGCTATCCTTTCTGCTCCAGCTGAAAGAATAACAGTTAAAGCTATTGGTAAAGATTCGGGAACTGTCCCCACAGCCACGGCTGCTACCAAAATCAACATTTGTAAAAATGGTGCCCCTCTTGAAATTCCAAGAATAAATATAGCTAAAACAAAAAATACAGTTAAGGCAAAAATGTACCAAGAAAGCTGATCAACTCCTTTTTGAGTTGGGGTAACTGCCCTATTTGTTGTTGAAACTATATCAGCAATTTTACCTATTTCAGTATTGCTTCCTGTTTCAACAACAACAGCGACAGCAAAACCTTCTATTACTAATGTCCCAGCATAGACCATATTTGTTCGATCAGCTAATAAAGAAGATTCAGCTATTGCTTCAGATTTTTTTGTTTCTGGAACTGATTCCCCCGTCAAAATTGCTTCATCAATTTTGAAATTATTTACTGAAATAATTCTAGCATCTGCTGGAACTCTAGAACCATAAGATAAATTAATAATATCTCCAGGAACTAATAAAGAAGATTCTATCTCCTGCTCATTTCCATCTCGTATCACTCGTGACCGATCTTTCACATAAGTTTCTAGTTTTTCAAGGGTGTTTTCCGCTTGATATTCACGGTAAAAACCCAAACCTGCATTTATTAAAATAGCTCCAATAATGACAAACATATTCATCCACTGTTGTAAAACACCCGTTAAAAGAGCCGCTCCTATTAAAATAAAAATAAGAGGGCTTGTTATTTGTTTAATAGCTAATCTGGGTAGGTTTAAAGATTTTCTATTTTTAAAACTATTACTTCCAAAATGTTCCAAGCGTTTTTCCGATTCTTTTTCTGAAAGACCCTCAATAGAAGTATTTAATTCATTTAAAACTTCTTCACTAGAAAAAAACCAGGGTGTTTTTATCATCATTTTTTCTTCCATAGTTTTATAATAGCAATTTTTTTATATTTTATAAACTAATTTTACAGATAGTTTAGTCGTTAATCTCAGAATTTTTTTTTAGAACTTCTAGCGGATCTTGACTAATAATTCTTTTCACATAAGCCTTTTCTTTTCTAGTTAAGACTCTAATTATTTCATCTGCATCTTCTTCTGATAATCCAAACTCATTTCTTTCTAGAGCAGCTTCTATCATTCTACTAAGTTTTTCTACTTGCCAAGGTTGCATCATTTCTTTTTTATTTTCTTTTATTTCTTTTTGTTTTTCTTCTTGACTTTTTTCTTGATTGTTTTCCATTTTATTTTTTATAATTAGAATATTAGCCTCCTAATTGTTCATATTATAGCACAATTCATCTTTTCTGCCATTCTTTCTCTTGACGACATAATAGCTTTGTTTTTAGCTCAGGACAAGCCATAACAGCCTCTACAGCCTTTTCTAAGCGTACACCTTGTGAACCTTTAATTAACAAAATATCTCCTGTCTTAATCATCTTTTTCAAGAAATCGCCAATTTCACCAGCTGTAACAAAGTGATAAATATCTTTTTCTGAAAAACCATTATTAATGGCTCCTTCATCTATAAATTTAGCCCTTGGTCCAACTGTAATCAGAACATCAGCAATCCCAACAACTTGTTTTCCTAATGAACGATGCTCTTCCTCGGTAAACTTACCAAGCTCAAGCATGTCTCCTAGAATAACAATTTTTCTCTGATTTTTTATTTCTTTTAAAACTTCAATAGCAACTTGAGCTGCAATCGGTGAAGAATTATAAGTATCATCAATAATAATTGAATCATTAATTCCATCTATAATAGATAACCGTCCAGGTGGAGTTTTATATTCGCTAATTGCATCAATGGCCGGTAATAAATTACAACCAACTTCACAGGCTACGGCAATTGCCGACAAAGCCGTATTAACATAATGTAAACCAATAATATTTGGTAAAGTTACAGGAAAAGCATTTCCATTATATTCGAGTTTAAAGTTTATTCCCTTGATAATATTTATTCCCTTATAAACTTCTGTTAGATATAACGGATAAGTAGCTCGGTAAGTAGCATTTTCGTTTTTTCCAAAAGAAACCGTCTTACACTTAGATTTATCGTGCAAAGCATAAACTTTTTCATCATCATGATTTAAAATTAATACTCCTTGAGATTTAACTGCATAAGCTAATGCACTTTTTTCTTCTATTATTTTTTCTATTGATTCAAAAAATTCTATATGAACAGGCTTGTCGGGAAAAGAAGTAACAACTACAATATCAGGTTTTAACCATGGTGTTATATTTTTTATAATATCTCCTGGTTTACCTAATCCTACTTCTAAAATAAGATATTCTGGATAAGGTTGTTTTTTTATAATTAAATAAAATCCACGAAGAATATTTTCAAACCAAATAAAGAAATTACTCCAACCATTTGGTAATCCAAGAATAGTTAGAGGCAAACCAATTTCACTATTAAAACTTTTTTCACTTTTACGAACAATTTTAAACTTTGAAAGAATAGTAAAAATAGCATCTTTAGTTGAAGTTTTTCCTACTGATCCTGTAATAGCAATTATTTTTGGGTGATAGCGAGCTAAAACTAATCTTGATTCCCAAATTAATATCTGAATAATTATTTTTTTAAATATTTTTTTCATATTTTATTTATCTATCTGGCGGAACATTATAATAATTTAATAAAAATCTAGCTATGTTAATGAAGGGCGGAATAAGAGTCTGTGAAGAATATTTTATATCTTTAGGATTTTTCAGAAAGAGAAAAACTAAAAACCTTGGATTATAAGCTGGAAAATAGCCAAAAAATGAATGAAGATATCTATTACTATAATAACCCCCACCGCCACTTTTTGCTATCTGCGCAGTCCCCGTTTTAGCTGCAATACTATAATGTTTAAATTTATCAGCCCCATAATAATAAGAGTCAAAAACATGAACAAGCATTCTAGTTATTGTTTCAGACGTCTTTTTTTTAATTACTCCTCGACGACTTATTGGATATTTAATAGTCTTTAATAAACCATCATCATATTGTATTTGTTTTACTAAATGAGGAACAATAAGATTGCCTCCGTTAGCTAGTGCCGAGAAAGCTCTAACTGCTCCAATCGGAGTTAGGGCAATTCCTTGTCCAAAAGCAGCATTAGCATATTCAATATTACGAGGACTATTTAAATTACTTATAAGTCCATATGTTTCATTGGGCAAATCAATTCCAGTTCTTTCTCCTATTCCATATGATTTCATGTATGAACGAAATAAACTATGTCCCATTTTACTTTGAACAAAAACCATTCCAGTATTAAGCGATTGATCAAGAACCGTTTGCATATCAACTCGCCCTCTACCCCTTTTGTCAAAATTATATATTCTTCTTTTATCAACTGTCACTTCTCCTTTATCAACATACATTGTTTTTGGAGTTAGAATATTAGCATCAAGAGCTCCAGCCATAACTAATGGTTTGATAACTGATCCAAATTCAAAAACATCTTCAATATCGGTATTACGAAAAACACTAACATCGGGAACTTTCTGAAAATTATTTAGATTAAAAGAAGGGACACTGGCCATTGCGTATATTTCTCCAGTCATTGGATCAATTATTATTCCACCAGCCAAATCAGCTTTCCACTTAGTAAGAGTATCAGATAATTCAGACTGAAGAACGTGTTGAACCGTCGGTTCTATCGTTGTTATTATACTTCCTTGATTATCTTCTGTTTTAGAAAGAGTGTTTTTAATATTTGAAAAAACTTCAGCAAAAAAATTAATATAAAGCTGGTTTTTGGGCTTAGATAAAATATTTTGATAATATCTTTCTAATCCGTATTGCCCAACCTTATCATTTCCTTTATAGGCTAAAAAACCAATTGTCTGAGCAGCTGAACTCCCTCCAGGATAAAAACGCCAATTATCTTTAAAAAGTGAAACACCCGATAATTTAAGATTTCTGATTTTATCTGCTTGATCTTTATTTAAATGAGTAGCTACTTCTTCGTAAGGATCATCTTTTTTAGAAGCTCGGCGAATAAATGTATCACGGTCTGTTTTTATATATGGTTTGAGAGATAAATATAAAGATTGGGGGTCTTTAATTTTTTTTGTATCTAAAGCAACCTTAAACCCAGAAAGAATTGTTGCTGCTGCAACGAGTGAACTGTTTTTATTAGAAAAAAAGATTGAACCTCTATTAAAAAGATTACTTGTAGTAGTTTCATACTGTCTATCAGCTCTTTCGGCATATAAATCTCTGTGAACAATTTGAACAAGAAAAAGTTTAAAAATTAAAATACTGGCAAAAACAAGAACGAAAATAGAAATAATTCTTATTCGTTTTTTAAATGATAACGATTTCATTATCTAATGGCAACATAATTGGTAGAACGAGTAGCAAAAATATTATTATGAGCATTAACAAAACCATTAGCTAGGGCGTAATTTTTATTTATTTTATCTAAATCAGAAAAATAAGTGAGTTCAAGTTGAGCAATATTACTTTTGGAAGTTTGAATAGTACTTTCTAAAGACCTCCGAGCTAAAATATTGAAAGTTATTGATAATATAAAATAAGCATAAATAGTACCAACAATAACAATACCTCCAATAATTATTCTTAATAAAATAAGGCGAATATGATTATCTCCGATGATATCTATAGAAATTGTTTTTACTTTACTCATATTTTTTCTATTATTCTTAATTTCGCGCTACGTGAACGTGGGTTTATAATAATTTCACTATTGTCTGGTATCGTTGGTTTTTTTGTAATAATATTTGCATATCCTTTTTGTTTTAATTTTACGAATTCATGTTTAACGATTCGATCTTCTAAAGAATGAAAAGATATAATTGCCATTCTTCCCTCAGGAGCAAGTCGACTAAATCCTTTTTGAATAATATCTTCAAGATTTTTTAATTCACCATTGACCGCTATTCTGAGAGCTTGAAAAGTTTTTGTAGCTGGATTGATTTTTTTACTTTTATATAATCTGCCGATAGCTTGATTGATTATTTCTACTAAATCAAAAGTGGTTTCTATCTTTTTGAGGTGACGATTTTCAATTATCGCTTTAGCAATTTTTCGAGAATATTTCTCTTCACCGAAACCATAAATAATATTAGCGATGCTTTCTTCTTCCCAATTGTTGACAATATATTTTGCAGTCAAATCATTCTCATCTAAATCTTTTTTCATAGTCATCAGGAGAGGTTCATTTTTGAGAAAAGAAAATCCTCGCCCAGCGGTTTCAAGTTGAAATGAGCTCAAACCTAAATCAAGTAAAATTCCATTAACATAGGTTATCTCTAATTCATCAAGAACTTTATCTATATCTTGAAATCCGATTGTTTTAAAGATTGTATCGTGTGAAAAATCTTTAATTAATTTTTCTGTTCTTTGAATAGCATCCTTGTCAAAATCTAAACCAATAATCTTAATACTAGAGCCATATTTTTTAATCATTTCAAGAGTATGTCCCCCACCACCAAGGGTTCCATCCACGATAATATTTCCCGATTGGATATTAAGTCCTTTTATCGCTTCATTTTTTAAAACAGGAATATGTGTCATATTATTAAAGAACTCCTATCTGCCCTAATTTATCAGCAAGAGCATCAGCCTGTGTTTCAACAACTTTTTTATATTCATTCCAAGCTTTTTCATTCCAGATTTCTATTCTGTTTTGAACGCCAATAACTACAACTTTTGTAGAAAGATTAGAACGATTTTTTAAATTTTCCGGGATTAATATTCTACCCTGACTATCAACTTCTACATCAACAGCCTGACCAAACATAAATCTCGAGAAACTTCTATTATCACTTGCGAGCATTGATGAATCAGATAATTTATTTGAAATTTTTTGCCATTCTTTCACGGTAAACAAAGAAAGACAATTATCTAATCCCGGAGCAATAACCACACTCTTCCCTATTTCTTTACGAAATTTCACAGGAAGTGACATTCTATTTTTACCATCTAGGGTGTGTGTATATTCTCCAATCAACATAATAAATGTGAGGTGATTTTTTAATTCTAATAAATACCATAACCCACTTCATCCCACTTGATTTAAGTATAAACCACTTCGTCCCACAATACAAATACCCTCCTCCACTTAAACTGTGGATAACTTTTTTGTCTACTATTGACAAGTTTAGATAGTTATATTAATATATATGAAAATTAAAAGATATGACAAATAAAAAAAAATTTCTTGAAAGTTTTTTCTTTAAAAAAAGAAAAAGAATTTTCAAGAAATGTCACCCTTTCTATGAAAGACAGAAAGAGGTGATGGAAAGGGCTGTGGCCTTTTCCAAGAAATGAAGAACAAAAGAGCTCAAAATGGGCTCTTTTTTTATTCTCTTGGTTTCATTATTGGAAAGAAAATAACATCACGAAGATTTTTTTGTTCAGTTAGTATCGCCACCAACCTATCAATTCCCATTCCAAAACCAGTCATTGGAGGCAGACCATGTTCCATCGCTTCTAAAAATCTCTCATCTATTTGCATCGCTTCTTCGTCCCCATTATCTTTGGCTTTAGATTGAGAAACTAAAAGCTCTCTTTGTTTTAAAGGATTAACAAGTTCAGCATATTGATTAGTTATTTCAGCTCCAGCAATAATTAACTGAGCAACTTGTGCTGTTCCATCTTCATTTTGTTGAGCTAGGGGTTTCAAATCTCCAGGAAAATTCGTCACAAAAGTCGGATTGATAATTTTATTTCTTGAAGATTTTTTATAAATAAAATCAAGTAGATTCCCCTTGCCAATTTTTTCTACTTCTTCTTTGTCCATTCCCCACTTAATGGCTTCTTGTCTTGCTTCGTCTAAAGATATTTTAGTTATGTCTATCTCAGCATTTTCTTTCAATAAATCTACAAAAGAAACTCGAGGCCATTCTCCTTCAAAATTAACACTTATAACATTTCCTTCTTTATCACTAATACTAAAATCATTTTTCTTAAGAACATTTTTCGCAACTGATTTAATCAACTCTTCGGTCCATTTCATATTCGTTTCAAGTGTCTCATAAGCAGCATACCATTCTATCATCGTAAATTCTTGTATGTGGGTTGGATCAGATCCCTCGTTCCTAAAATTTTTTCCAATTTCATAGACACCGCGATAGCCACCTACCATAATTATTTTATGATCTAACTCTAAAGAAATACGCAAAACCATCGGCATATCATAATCATTTAAGTGAGTTTCAAAAACTCGAGCCATCGCCCCTCCAGTTTGATTTTGTAAAATTGGAGTTTCAACTTCTAAAAAATTTTTATCATCAAAAAATTTTCTTATAAATTTAATTATTTCTGCTCTAACAATAAAACGATTATAAACATCCTTATCCATAATCATATCTAAATAACGATGGCGGTATGTTTCTTCTATGTCTTGTAAGCCATGCCATTTGTCTGGTAATGGAAGTAAAGCTTTAGTAGCCATTTTCCATTCTTTTATTAAAATACTTTGTTCTCCTCGAGAAGTTACAAAAAGTGGACCAGTAACTGAAATAAAATCTCCGTTATCAACTGTAGAAGTAAACAAATTAAAAATATTTTCAGGTAGTTCATCTTTTTTTAGAACCACTTGTAATTTTTCTGATTCATCTTGAATGACTATAAAAAGTATTGCTCCTTGTCCTCTAATAACAATAACTCTACCAGCAACTGAAATAGACTTATCTTTTTTTTCTAAAACGAGTGCATCAAAATTACTTTTAATTTCTTTTAAAGAATAATCTCTAAAAACAGAACTCGGGTATGCTTTCATCCCAGCTGATTCTAATATCTTTATTTTCTCTAAACGAACTTTTCTTAATTCTTCTAATGAAGCCATAACTCTATTCTATATCAATTAGGGTGTACTTGACCAGCCCCTTGGGTGTTGAAATAGAAATAACATCATTTTTTGCTTTACCAAAGAGAGCTCGCCCAATCGGTGATTTATTGGAAATTTTATTCTGATTCATATCCGCTTCTTCAGCGCCAACAAGATGATAAATAATTAAATCTTTTGAATTATTCTTTTTCACTTTAACAGTTGTTCCTATTTCAACCTTACCGCTAGAGTGTTTTTTAACAACTACTGCGGATTGAAGCATATATTCTATTTGATTAATACGATCTTCAGTTTTTCCTTGGTCTTCTCTAGCTTGATGATATTCCGCATTTTCAGAAAGATCACCAAGTGCCTTAGCGGCAGCTAATGATTCGCCTATTTCTTTGCGCTTAACAGTTTTTAAATATTCAACTTCTTCTATTAAAGCTTTCTTTTTTTCTTCAGTTATATAATCTATTTCTTTCATTGTTGACAGATTCTAGCAATTTATCGTTAATAAGTCAAAAATATTTTATACAACCCTAAGGGCTTACTTAATATATTCTGGAGTGTTAGCAATCATATATTTTAATACTTCACGCATAACATAAGTTGCATTACCAGAAACATTTTTTGGACCACGCTCCATAAGTACAGCAAAAGCATATTTGGGATTTTTATAAGGGAAAAAACCAATAATCCACGAATTTGTATTGGTATTACCATATCCGACTTGAGCTGTTCCAGATTTAGCAGCAACAGATATACCAGGAATATTAAGATACCTAGCCGTGCCCATGGTAACCGCCATTCGCATTCCAGCTTGAACAATTTTCATTTCATCTTTATTTATGGGTATTATGGTTTCTTGAGATTTAAGAAATTTATTATCATTTAATTTAACATGCGGAATTGGGATTGATCCAAAATCAGCAACTCCAGCAACTGCTCTAACCATTTGAATTGGAGTTACCTGAAAACCATATTGACCAATAGAAGAGTTGTATGTATCTCCTACTCGCCATCTTTCTCCATTAAAATTAAGTTTTTTCCACTCTGGATTTGGAATAACCCCCCTTCTTTCACCTATTAAATCAATACCCGTTTTTTGGGAAATTCCAAATAAATTAACATATTTATTAATATTTGAAATACCTAAACCCTTAAGATCTTTATAACCTCCCCCTATTTCATAAAAATAAACATCAGAAGAAATTGCAATAGCTTTTTCCATATCTACATAACCAAAAGATCCGTGATCCTTAAAAATAGATTTTTTATTTGGGAAATATGGATTTGGAATAGAAATAAATCCGTTTGAAAGTATTTTTTTAAAAGGAGAAATAACTTTTTCAGCTAAAGCACCATAAGCAAGAAATGGTTTGATGCTAGAACCCGGAGAATATAAACCAGCAATAGCTCTATTCAAAAAAACTTTTCGCTTATCAGATAAATATTTTTCAATAATTTTACTATTTTTACCACTAGAAAGAATGTTGCTATTATATTCAGGATAACTAGCTATGGCCAACAAGCCACCTGTTTTAATATTCATAATAATTCCAGCTCCACCAGAAAAATTATATTTTTCAGCCATTAAGGTAATTTCTTTGTACATTTCTTTTTGAATTCTAGAATCAATTGAAAGTTTAAGATTCTTCCCTGGAGTAGGTTTAGAAATAATATTTTGCGATTGAATTTTACCACTAACATTTGTTTCAGTGATTTTAACACCGTTAGTTCCTGATAAAAATTTATTATAATATCCTTCAACACCAGCTCTCCCTATAAATGTATCTCTCCAATAATGACCAGAAGAATCCTTAGCTGGATAACTTATATAACCGAGTAATAAACCAAAACCTGGCGAAGAATAATAATTTCTCTGTGGAATTGATTTTTTATTTAAATCAGTTTTATTCCAAGAATTCCAAACTAATAAAACATTATTACGGTCATAAATTAAACCACGCGAAGCTATAATTGGCTCTTTTCTTAGTATATTATTTTCACTTTTAGTGAAATATACTTTACCTTTAACAATTTGAAGGACAGTTAATTTACCCGTAAAAATAATAACAATTAAAATAAAAAATAAACCTAAAATAAAAACAGAACGCTTTGGAATTGGCTTTTCTAACCGACCTTCAAATTGCTGAGTATTGAAATTAGGTAAGTTCTTTGAATCAAGAAAAATTTCATCTGGATCAATATTTCTTCTTATTCTTTTTTTATTTATGTGAAAAACCATTATTGTTATATAAAATAATTTTACGACGAAGAATTTGAATACTTATATAAAGGACAACAGTAATTGTAAAAAATGATATTAAATAGGTTATTAGATTATTTCCTGGAATTATATATAAAGAATAAATAATAATTCCCGAAATAATAAACTCATAAAAATCTTTAAATATAAAAATACCAATAAACGCTAAAAGAACACCCAACCACCATGGAAAAATAAATAAGGACATAAAAAATATAACATCAAAAATCCCTCGTTTCATAGATATAATATACCACACCTAGCTATATTTTTGAATTTTCATTTTACATATTTCATAAGCTATAGCACACAAATATGTAAAATTGATATATGTTTATTTTCCTGTTTCTTTTATTTTGTCATTTTGCAAAATGATTATTTCTTAATAAACCTCCTTTTGATAACACTTCTCACAATAGACTATCTCTGGTCTATCTGGAGAATAAGAGGTTTCAAATTCA